>Ga0105240_10001383_pt1 | contig 41701 bp, 34 predicted proteins | sample KBSC54metaG_FD_80426 | JGI IMG/M metagenome (GOLD analysis project Ga0105240, IMG submission 80426) | Corn rhizosphere microbial communities from Kellogg Biological Station, Michigan, USA - KBS C5-4 metaG | ecosystem: Host-associated > Plants > Roots > Rhizosphere > Soil | place: Michigan, USA... | reverse complement strand
GCCGCTCCGCTTCGGGCATGATCGCTCCTTCGGGGTCCTCGATCGGCATCCACCGCTTGTTCTTTTTCGCCCGCGCCAGCGCTTCGTAGAATGCGATCTTCGTCACCCAGGTTGAAAAGCTGGCCAGCCCTCTGAACTGGTTCAGATGCTCATACGCCCGGACCCAGGCCTCTTGCAGAACGTCCTCCGCATCGTCGTTGTTCATCAGCACCGAGCGAACCACCCGATACACGCGCTGGTTGTAACGCCGCATCAGTAGCTCATAGAGTCCGATTTCACCAGCGCGTACCCGCTCGACCACCTGGTCGTCGTTCAGGGCCTGGCATTCTTGCAGCACCATACCTTACAGAGTCGCGGGGGCGCAAGAAGTTGCATCAATTGCGATTGCCGTCAGATGCGGCGGGCTGCAACGGATCGCAAGCCCGCCACTCTGTCCAGATGGAGGCAGTATGAGTACAATCGCAAATGTTAATCCCCACCTCTTTGCGGCGGAACGCAGCCGTCCCGGCTGGCAGGCTTACCAAATCCTGCACGTCGCATTCACCGTGGCCCCCATCCTGGCCGGGCTCGACAAATTCTTTCACGTGCTTTGCAACTGGGATCAGTATCTGGCGCCGTGGATTGCGCGGCTTTCCCCAATCGGCGGCCACAGCCTGATGCTTCTGGTCGGTGTGATCGAGATTGTGGCCGGAGTGCTAGTCGCGCTTAAGCCGAGAATCGCGGCGCCGATAGTTGGAGTATGGCTCTGCTTGATCATTGTGAACCTCGTTAGCATGGGCTCGTATCTCGATGTGGCACTACGCGACCTAGGCTTGGCACTGGGAGCATTCGCCCTCTGGCGTCTTTCCCTGGAAGTTGGAAACTGAGCAGGTCAGGTGGCGGAGCCTATACCGCGGCGAGCCGCCATTTCGGCACCTATCGCGCGGCGGTCGGACGAGGCGAGAGCCTTAGCAGCGAACGGGAAGACCTCCGTATCTTCCAAGGCGATGTGGCGGCGGTACAACTCTGCAAGCTGGATGAGCATGGTTGCCAGGTGTTCTGCGTCGTGAGGTGACAGCCGGCCGTCTGCCAGCCACAATTGGCCCAGACGGTCCACCTCGCGGTGGCCTCTCTCGGCGCATTCGTGATCCTGTTGTAGAGAATCGATTCTTGCAAGCAGCGGTTGCAGATCAGGACGATCGTGTCGGGACAGTCTCGGGAACAAGCTCTCTTCTTCATCGGCGGTGTGCTTGGGAGCCGCCTCTCGAAAATAACGAAGGCTCGTGGCCAAAGCAGCCTGCTGCTCCTGGGTGAGGGGACCACCTTTCGCGCAGGTGGCGACCGTCAGCAGTGCATTGAGAAAGCGTTCTATGCGGCGGTGGCAGTCTCCGAGCATTCCGATCGGATCCGAGAAATCGCTTTCGCGCTTTGCACCAATCACAATTGGCATGGCTCTCCTCCTGTTCGGTGCTCAGATTTACTCGCCTGGATGGGGATACGCATCGGGTTCCGGATCGTCGGGCCCGCGGGTCAGGCAACGGAAATCCTTTTCTACCGCTATCTCCAACGCGCCTTGCTGCGCATAGAGCCCAACTTCGTCCCCCGCAGCCCAAGTCGCGACTGATTCGGCTGGAAGAAGGACCATAATGGAATGATTGCAAAACACGGCATGCATGGAATCGGTTACGTCTCGACTCTGAATCCGGTAAGTCAGCACAATGCCTAGTCCGAAGTCGACGGATTGTTCCACCGTGCCGGCCTCGCGCAACCTCGTTACTTCAGGGCGAGTCAGGCGAAGCCGTAGAGAATTGCCGTTTAACCTGAGTTTCATGTAGATCCTCGTTGGTGGCGTTAGGCGATCCGCTTGCGGGACCTGGGACGCGGATAGCCTGTGCCATAAACGACGCCACCCTGGATCACGATCGTTCTACCGCAGCCGCATCCCAGGGTGCGCGCTTCCTTGGTTTCCACTTCGTCTCGCGCAAAACTCAACTTTTCTCGCATTCACAGATATAAGCCATTGTATGGTGCACGGCCACTTGGACCCCCGTCAATTCTTAGTCTCGTCGTGACGGCGCTGCCTGGCAATGGTCTGTTTGTAATGGCAATCAACACTTCTGTAATGGTTCAGAAGGCTAATGCTTTTTCGGCTCCAAGCCGCAACCCGGCGACCGAAGGGAGCACAGCCAACTCAAGATTCGGGGCCGAAGGGACGAATGTGTCTCTCGCGGCGACTCTCACTACCGGGCCATCCAGCGAACCGATGCAGTTTTCCGCGATGCGCGCCGCCACTTCCGCGCCGAATCCCGCAATGAGCGTATCTTCGTGAGCGATCATGACACGGCTGGTCTTACGAACGCTCTGGTAGATCAGGTCTTCGTCCAAGGGCACGATGGAGCGCAGGTCAATGACCTCCAGCGACACGCCATCCTTCTCCATCTGCCGCGCCAATTCCAGGGCCATGTAGACCGTGCTGCCCCACGTCACGACGGTCAGGTCCTTGCCTTCGCGACGAATCACCCCTTTGCCGAATGGCACTATGTAGTCGGCATCCGGTTCGGGACTCTTGGCCTGGACGCGCCGGTAGAGCCCTTTATGTTCCAGGAAGATTACGGGATCCTTCGAGCGGGCGGCAGCCTTGATCAGGCCTTTCGCATCTTCCGCGCAACTCGGATAAACGACGTACCAGCCTGGAATGTGCGCGAAGAACGATTCGACGTTCGCGGAATGCCAAGGACCGCCCTTTATGTAACCACCCACTGCGATTCGCACGACCACGGGGCATTCCCATTCGCCCTGGCTGCGCCACCGGACGGTGGGAATCTCATCGCGCAACTGTAAGGCTGCGGGCCAGAGGTAATCACCAAACTGCATCTCGACAATAGGCTTATAGCCGCCGATCGCCATCCCCGCGGCTACGCCCGCGATGCTCGCTTCGGCCAGCGGCGAGTTTGAAACACGGCCCGGAAAAGCGCTGCTCAACCCACGCGTCACGCCAAAAACTCCGCCCTTGGGGTCGGCCACATCTTCGCCCCACATCACGATCTTCGGATTGCGTTCCATTTCCTCCCGCAGGCCGTGGTTGATGGCGTCAATCATCGTAACCTCCTGGCCGGAGATGTATCGCGGTTGCGGAGGCGTGCCCAGCAGCGCCGGGTCATCGGAATAGATGTGGGCCATGACGGTGGATTCATCGGGCTGCGGATAGCGATCCGCTTCATCCGCGGCGCGATCCACCTCGGCCTTGAGTTCCGCCCGCAGCGACGCGACTCCTTCATCTGTGACGACACCGTTGCGCAACAGGTACCGTTCGGTCTGGAGGATCGGATCTCGACTAGTGATCGCCTGCAACTCGGTTTCACCACGATACTTGCGCTGGTCGTCGGAAGAGGAGTGGGGATCGAGCCGCACGACTTTCGCTTCGAGCAGAGCGGGCCCAGTGCCGTGGCGCATCGCGTCGATTACGGGCGGCAGCGTTTCATAGAGCTGCTCAAACCAGGTGCCGTCCAACTGGAACGCCGGCATGCCAAAACCTTGGGCGATGCGATGCACCTCGGAGCCTGTCTGGCTGGTTTGGGGCACGCTAATCGCGTAACCGTTGTTCTGAACGGTGAACAGGACTGGCAGCTTTTCGCGCGAAGCCCAGTTCAGCGCTTCGAAGAACTCGCCTTCACTGGTGGCGCCTTCACCGGAAGAGACGTGGACGACCTCGTCGCCGCCGTTCATTTTGATGGCCCGCGCCATCCCCACGGCGCTGAGATATTGAGTCCCAGTCACCGCCGTTTGCGACACCAGCCGATGCTTCCGGGATGACCACTGCTCCGGCATGTTGCGGCCGTTAGAATTCGGATCGCCTTCTCGCCCCAGCATGCCGAGAAAGATGTCCCTGATGGGCATGCCCAGACCCACGGCGACAGCTTTCGAGCGGTAGTAGGTAAAGAACCAGTCGTGCCCCGGCTTCAGCAACATCGTCATGCCGATCTGGAGCTTCTCGTGGCCGCGCGTGGAGGCCTGGAAACCGCACTTACCCTGGCGCACAAAAATCTTCATCCGCTCTTCGACATAGTACACAGTCAGCATCTTGCGATAGAGCTCCAGCGTGACCGGATGCGGAACAATCACGTTATCAATGGCTTGCAAGCTCTGAGTGGATGTTGTCATGGGGTTCCTCTCTAATTTCATGGTAGAGCGCTCCGGGAGCGCTGCCAGTGACTGAAGTCACGGTCACAACGGGCCGGCAAGTTGAATCAAGATTGTCCGGGCCGCGACAATTTTTTCCCGACGAGTTTGTTGAGAGCGGCTTCGAAAGCCGCAAAGTCGACATGCTTGAGGCCATCCTTCAAACCTGATCACCCAGCGCAGTCTGCGCACTTCGACAATAGGCTTGGATTCGGGGTGCAGCCGCGCCGCCATGCCGGACGCGGTCCGCCACTCCGTCAGGTGCAGCCAAAACATGAACACCGTTGCGGAGAAGATCGCAGCCAAGTAGCCGGTCATCTCCGAGATGGTCCCCGCGTCAATGGCTACAACTGGCCAGCACCGTCTCCCGAGGCGGCAACCGCCGAACGCGCAATCCGCGAGACCTTGATACGGAATTCGCAAGGACCCTGAATCTCGTATTCCCAAGCCGCTTCGCCGGGGCGTACTTGATCCATCTGTGCGTGCAGAGGCTGCGGATCGTGGTCGTTGACTAAGAGGAAGGACTCGCCGACCTCCAGAATATCGAAAGCATATAGCACGGTGCTGTGACGTCGTTCGCGAGGGGTTTGGCGGAGATCCAGCGTCCTGCCCCTGGGAGCCAGGGCGTTCCAAGCCGCGGCGTCACTTGGCTTGATCATGGTAACCAACAGGCGCGAATCCTCCTTGGCATCGATTCGGTGTGGGCGGCCAGGCTCCAGGCGGACCAGTGTGCCCGGAACCATGTCGGAGCACTCGGCACCCTCATAGAAGAGAACGCGCCCACCGACGGAATAGACGGTCACCAGCCCGTTTGCCACATGCTCAGGCAGGCTCTGCCCGGCGCGCAGCGAGACGAGCACTACACGCATAACAGGATCCTCCATCAGGACCCGGCGCGAGATCTTTTCGTCGCTGAAATCAGGAAATGTGTTAATGTCCAGTTGCTTCATATTTTGAGGATGACGCCGACTGATACGGGCGGATAGGACCTAAGTCACGGTGCCCCACCTAACGCTGACTCCCAGGGCGACTGGCGCAAGCGCCCAATGTGCAAATTGCCACGTGTGTTCTGGACTTGCGCATATCACCGATTCCGTTGCGCGGCTGAATCGTCCCACGCTGTGACAAAAGTCCTTGTGGCGACGGCCGGGCGAAGCCACGCTAAAACAGGAGGGGAAAAAACGATGGCCTATGTGATCGCCGAGCCCTGCATCGGCGTAAAAGACACTGCCTGCGTGGATGCCTGCCCGGTGGATTGCATTCATCCAAAGAAGGACGAGAGCGATTTTGACGACGCGCCACAACTCTACATCGATCCCCAGGAGTGCATCGATTGTGGCGCCTGTGTGCCGGTTTGCCCGGTCTCCGCGATCTTTGCACTTGATGACCTGCCCACCCAATGGAGCCGGTTCGCGCAGATTAATCAGGATCACTACCGGAAAGCTCCAGCGCATTGACGCACAAAAGGAACTAAGCGTTTGATATTGGAGCGGGAAGGCCGGCATGCTGGAAGCAGAACTATTTGCATTCCTGGACAGAACGGCGGACGCTGCGTTTGCGGTGACGGAGAAGGTCAGATTTGCTCGTGGAACCAGGCTGCCGAGGGGCTCTTTGGTTACCGAGCGGCGGAAGTGCTCAACCGGGACAAGATCCGAGCCGCCGAAGATCCCGAGGGAGATCGACTTCGCGCTCGGGTCGGGGAAGGAGATGCCACCTGGGTGTCGACGAGGCGGGCAAGGATTTCCGCAGAAGTCGGGATGCCTTCCAGTTCGAGGATGTGAGCCTACGAATACGCAGGCGAAGAACGCAAGATCGGCCCACCCCAAATAGTCCACCCAGATCGTACGCGTGCAACCGTGCGACTCTCTACGCTACCCGGCACAATCGGAGAGGCCCCACAATTTCCAGACACTCCCAACAGCGCCGTCCGCGGTGGAAGTCCGGGTCGTGGTCGTCGATCGGGCATCGGGGAGAATCGGGTCGTTAATCGTGCCGGTAAAATGAACGTATGCGCGGAACACCTGATTCACGCAAATGATCAATGCAGGTGGGAGCTAGTGCTACCTGTCACGCTTGATCCGAACATCTACGTTTCTGCTCTGGGATTCGGCGGGACAGGTGCGCGGCTTTGGCTATGGGTCGCGATTCGCGTCGACATGTCCAAGCAAATTCTGCGATGAACTTTATGGGCTTGCTCCCGGGCGACTCCAAAATGGGAAAGGAAGCATTAGGGCCATCGATAAACACCGATGGCCAGTAATCGATACAGCGTACCGCCGACTTCATTACGCTCAATGCTGCTGTGAAGTAGGGCAGGCGCTTTCGCCTGCCCATGTTTTCCTGGCTGAACAACCTACACCGCTACTGCTTCGTACCTCTTCGCCATCTCTTCCAGCGGGATCGGAGCATAATCGCCAGCATGGCCGGCTTGGCCGAACTGGGTCATGCGCAGAGCCACAACCTTCTTCATAGCGTCGCGGGCGGGCTTCATGTAGCTGCGCGGATCGAACTCTTCCGGCTTCTCCATGAAGACCTTGCGGATGGCGCCGGTGATGGCCAGGCGATTGTCCGTGTCCACGTTGATCTTGCGGACGCCGTTCTTGATGCCGAGTTGGATCTCTTCGACCGGCACGCCCCAGGTGGGCTTCAGTTTGCCGCCGTATTGATTAATGATGTCCTGCAGATCCTTCGGGACGCTGGAGGAACCGTGCATGACCAGGTGCACGCCCGGCAGTTTCTGGTGGATCTCGATGAGGCGCTGCATCTTCAGCGTTTCGCCGGTGGGCTTGCTGCTGAACTTGTAAGCGCCGTGGCTGGTGCCGATGGCGATGGCCAGCGCATCCAGCCCGGTCTGCTTCACGAACTCGACCGCCTGATCGGGATCGGTCAGGTGGCTCAAACCATCGACGCCCGCGCCGTGGCCGTCTTCGATGCCGCCGAGGCAGCCGATCTCGCCTTCCACCGTCACGCCCTTGGCATGCGCCAATTCCACTACCTGGCGCGTCACATCCACGTTGTATTCGAAACTGGAGGGCGTCTTGCCGTCAGCCATCAGCGATCCGTCCATCATCACGCTGGTGAAGCCCATGTCAATGGCGCTCTTGCAGGTCTCCACGGAATTGCCGTGATCGAGGTGCAGCACGGTCGGAATTTCGGGATAGATTTCCGTGGCGGCGATCATGAGGTGATACAGGAAACGATCCTGCGAATACGCGCGCGCGCCGCGGCTCGCCTGGATAATCACCGGCGACTTGGTCTCGCGTGCTGCTTCCATGATCGACTGAATCTGTTCCATGTTGTTGACGTTAAACGCGCCAACACCATAACCGCCTTTTGCAGCTTCATCCAGAAGCTGGCGCATCGACACTAGTGGCATGTTTGTGGACTCCTTGTTGAGAAAAATACGTTAGGATCGTTAATCCTCAAGCTATCACCATTGGCGGAAACGCCGCAAGTTGGCCCGGCGAAAACAACCGTCCTGAATCCCACGATTGTTGTTTGCCGCGCCGCAACAGATGTGATACGTTGCGCCTCATGAAGAGGGTGATTCTCGCTTTCGTATTCGTAGTGTGTTCGTTCGCACAAGGTACAACTTCCCGCGTGGACGGCACGGTTCTCGACCAGGCCGGAGCGCCGGTGCCGCGCGCCAACGTGAAGCTGGTCAACGAAGATACGCAGGCCGCGTTTTCCGGCGTCACGAGCGATGCCGGCACTTATGTCTTCGACTCGGTGCAGGTCGGCAATTACACCGTGCAGGTTTATGCGCCCGGTTTCAAGAGATTCACGTCGAGGCACAACCCGCTGACTATCGGGCAGCCGATGACCGTGAATGCGAAGCTGGAAATCGGCGCGGTCACCGAATCGGTGGACGTCTCCGGCACTGCCGAACAGGTGCAGACCGACACGTCCGGAAATATCGGCGATCTGCTGACAGGCCGCGCTATCCGCGACCTGCCGATCGTCGGGACTCGCGGACGCAATCCGATCGATCTCGTGCTCGTCATGCCCGGCGTGGTCAACGGCGCCAACACAGGAGGAGGCATCCACGTCAACGGCGCGCGCGACCGCTCCTGGAACTACACCGTCGATGGCATCGATTCGAACGAGACCAGCGCCGGAGGCTCGGACCTCTCGCCGGTGCGCGTCAATCCCGATTCGCTGGCGGAATTCCGCGTGATTACGAGCAACCCGACCGCGGAGTACGGCCGCAACAGCGGCGGCCAGGTCGCCATGGTCACGTCCTCGGGGACCAATCAGATTCACGGGTCCGGCTTCTGGTTCTATCGCACGCCCCGGCTGAACGCCAACGAGTACAGCTTCAACATCAACGGACTCGGCAAGTCGCAGTTCGTGCAGAATATCTACGGCGGCTCCATCGGCGGACCCATCATTAAGAACCGTTGGTTCATCTTCACCAACGTGCAGGCGCTGGCCGCGCTCAACACATATTCGGTGAATCAACTGGTCTACACCGCGGCGGCGCGCGCCGGCACCTTGCGTTACGTGAGCGGCGGCCGCAATCGCCCCTGCTGCATCTCGGGCGCCGCAGTCGACGCGTCCGGCAATGTTCTTCCGGGTGTGAACGTCGGCACGTATAACGTGGTCGCGAACGATCCGCAGCACATCGGACTCGACAAGACCGTTTCCGCGCTCATCGCGCAGACACCGCTTCCCAATAACTTTCTCATCGGCGATGGACTGAATACCGCTGGCTTCAACTTCACCGATCCGCAGCGCGAACGCCAGCACGACGAAACGTTCAAGACCGATTTCATCGTCAACAGCAAGAACACCGTGTTCTTCCGCGGCAGTTGGGGCAGTCAGGACACCAACTGCGACAACGCCAACGGCGGACTCGCCATCTTCCCCGGCACGCCGTGCATCGTCACCACCGTACGCGAGCCCCGCAGTTTCGCCGCCAACTGGCGCTGGAATCCGCACCCACATATCACCAACGAAGTCGTGCTCGGGCAGAACCATTACACGTTCGCCTTCCAGCAGCCCGCCGACATTACGAAGATCGGCATCAACGGTCCGGTGCCCACGCTGGCCGTCTACGATTACGCGAATACCCGGACCATCACGACGTGGCAAGCCGTCGACAATTTCACTTGGGTGCACGGCACGCACACGTTCAAATTCGGTACGAATCTGCGATTCCAGCGCCACCAGGATATCCGCGGCTCCGTCGGCGGTTACGATTCCACGACCGACGTCAATTTCAGCACCAGCGTGAACACGGTGGACCCGGCGACGTTCGGGATTCCCTCGGGCGTCAACACTTCTTTCGATCTGCCTACGTTCCAGAGCAACATCAATTTCCTGCTCGGGCGCGTCGGCGATATCACGCGCGGCTTCGTGGCCCAGAACAATCAGTTCGTGCCCGGCCTGCTGAACTTCGACGCCCGCTGGCCCGAATACGATTTTTATGGGCAGGATACCTGGAAGGTATCGCGCCGCCTGACGGTCGACCTGGGCCTGCGCTGGGAAATCCGCATGTCTCCCAGTTCGCCCACTAATAACATCACGCACCCCAATCAGGCGATGGTGGCCGGCGGAACGCCCAGCACAAACATCAGTTGGGTAACCGGCAAGTTATATCCCAACCAGCTTCACAATCTCGGTCCATCGGTCGGCCTGGCTTTCGATCCGTTCGGCGATGGCAAGAGTTCCATACGCGCCAACTACCGCATCGCGTACGACCGATTGAACACCTTCTCGCTTTCATCGGCGGTATTCGCCAATCTGCCCGGCACCACTTTCGGCATCGATGACCAGTCGTACGGACAGGCCGGCGGCCGCCTCACGGGACTGCAGGCGCTCGCGCCGCCGTCGCTGTCTCCAAGTCAACTGCTGACACCCGCGCCGTACTCCAGCGCCGGAATCACAGTGGTGGACCCCAACTTCAAGATGCCTCTGACGCACGAATGGGGACTCAGCCTGCAGAGGGAGATCGCTCCCAGCACCATTATCGAGGTCGATTACATCGGCCGCCGCGCCTACCACCTGTTCGGCGCCTACAACGCCAATCAGGCGCAGATCTTCAACAACGGCTTCATCGACGCTTTCAACACGGTGAAGGCCGGCGGGGACAGTCCGCTGATCGACGCGCTGACGCTCGCCGATAGCCGGCGCGCCGCCAATGAGACGGGATCGCAAATGGTGCGCCGGCTGTTCGCCAGCACGCTGAGCCTCAATTCGGTCGGCGCTCTGGCGAGTTCACTCGGGTCGCGCATCCAGAACGGCAAGTCGGTGCTCGCGCTCTCGGGACAGAATCCATTTTTCTTCTTCCCCTACCCGCAGTTTTCGGGCGGCGTGAACGTGATCGACTCCAACGACTTCTCCACCTACCATTCGCTGCAGGCCCAGGTGCAGCGCCGTTTCCGCGGCGGCCTCGAGGCGCAGTTCTCGTACACGCTGTCGAAGTCCCTCGACACCCGCTCTTACGATCCGGCCTTCACGATCGTGAGCGGCGCCAACAACCAGTCGGCGTCCTCCACGCCCATCGACATCTACAACCGCCGGCTGAATTATGCGCCGTCCGATTTCGACCGCACGCATGTCATCCAGTCGTACTGGGTGTATGAGGTTCCCTTCGGACAGGGCAAGCATTACTTCGGCAACTCAAGCGGGCTGGTGCAGCGGCTGGTCGCCGGATGGGAAGTCGGAGGCTTTCTGACGCTCGAATCAGGACGGCCCATGACCGTGTACTCGGGCGCCAATACCGTGTCGAACGTGCGGCAGACTCCGGCGAGTTGTACTGGCAATTGTTCGCACAGCCTGGGGCAGGTGTTCAACGATCCGGCCAGCAGTTTCATCTACTACTTCAACGCGGACCAGCGCGCGCAGTTCTCCACTCCCGCCCCCGGCGACTTCTCCAATACCGGACGCAACTACTTCCGCGGCCCGGGATTCTTCGACATCGACGCGACCTTCGCCAAGAAAGTCTACTTCAGCGAGCGCTATTACCTGCAGATCCGCGCGGATGCCAGCAACCTGTTGAACCATCCGTCGTTCGGCTTCCCGACGCTCACGATCACCAGCACCACGTTCGGCCAGATCCGCTCGTCGACCGACAGCGCATCGCGGAAAATTCAGCTCGGGCTGAAGTTCTATTTCTGAGCGGGCTTCGATAAGATGAACTAAATGCCCGACGCCGGCGGCGCGACCGCCCTGCGATTACGCAATCTGCGCAAGGAGTATAAGGACATCGTAGCGGTCAACGGCCTCGACCTGGACGTGCGCCGCGGCGAATGCTTCGGCCTGCTGGGTCCGAACGGCGCGGGCAAGACGACCACCATCGAAATCTGCGAAGGCCTGACCGCCGCCGATGCCGGCGAGGTCGAACTGCTCGGCCTGCACTGGAAATCGGGCGCGCACGAACTGCGGCAGCGGCTGGGAATCCAACTGCAGGAGACGCAACTCTCCGAGAAGCTCACGGTGCTGGAAACGGTGCGGCTGTTTCGCAGCTTTTATCGCGCGGGTCCGGCGCCGGCCGAGGTGATCGGCCTGGTGCAACTCGAAGAGAAGCAGAACTCGCGTGTGGGCGGACTGTCAGGCGGCCAGAAGCAGCGGCTGGCTATGGCCTGCGCCCTCGTGGGCGATCCGGAATTCCTCTTCCTCGACGAGCCGACCACGGGACTCGATCCGCAGGCGCGCCGCCAACTCTGGGAACTGATCGAGCGCTTCAAACTGGCCGGCCGCACCATCCTGCTGACCACGCACTACATGGACGAGGCAGAGCGCCTCTGCGACCGCGTGGCGATTATCGACCACGGCAAGACGATCGCGCTCGGCACGCCGCGGGAGCTGATCGCGTCGATCGGGGTCGAGCACATGGTCGAGTTCTCGTCGGGCGAGGCGCGCGTGGACCTGGACGCCCTCCGCCGGCTCGACGGAGTCCGCGAGGTCCGGACGGAAAACGGCGCGGTCCAACTGCAAGTGTCGGAGTTGCATCGCGCCGTGCCGGCGCTGCTCGACGAATTGACCCGCCAGGGGGTGCCGCTCACCGAGTTGCGCACCCACTCGGCAACATTGGAGGACGTGTTCGTCGCCCTTACGGGACGCCGTTTGCGCGATGAGTGAACATCCGCTGGTCCAACTGACGCTGGTGCGCTTCCGCGAATTCATCCGCGAGCCCGAAGCGATCTTCTGGGTCTTCATCTTCCCGATTCTGCTGGCCGCGGGGCTGGGGATCGCGTTCCGCAATCGTCCCGCCGACGTGCTGAAGATCGCCGCCGTGACGCCCGAACTGACCGCATCGCTGCGCCAAGAGAAGTTGCTTGATGTGCAGCAAATGCCGCCGCAAGCGGCCGCCGACGCGTTGCGCACGGGCAAGGTCGCGTTGCTGGTGGAGCCCGGCCCGGGCGGGTCCGCGGTCTACCGCTACGACGACACCAACCCGGAAGCGCGCGCCGCGCGGATGCTGGCCGACCGCGCCATTCAGCGAGCCGCCGGCCGCGTGGACCCCGTCTCGTCGAGCGATCAATTCATGCGCGAGCCGGGGTCCCGGTACATCGATTTTCTGGTGCCGGGACTGCTCGGCATGAACCTGATGGGCAGCGCCATCTGGGGCATGGGATTCGCCATCGTGGATGCCCGCCGCAAGAAGCTGATCAAACGCTTGGTGGCGACACCCATGCCCAAGCACTACTACCTGCTGTCGTTCGCGCTATCGCGGCTGGTGCTGCTGGTGGTGGAAGTGGCGGCGGTCCTGGGATTCGGCCACTTCGTTTTCGGCGTCCCGGTCCGCGGGTCCATGGTGGACTTGCTCGCCTTATGTCTGCTCGGGTCGGTCTCGTTCAGCGCGCTGGGGCTGTTGATCGCATCGCGCGCCCAGACCATCGAAGCGGCGTCAGGTCTCATGAACAGCGTCATGATGCCCATGTGGATCGTGTCGGGCGTGTTCTTCTCGGCAGCGCGCTTCCCCGACGTGGTCCAACCAATCATCAAGGCACTGCCCCTCACCGCAGCCATCGACGCCGTCCGCGCCAACATGCTCCAAGGCGCCGGTCTGGCGCAGCTAGGTCCGCAGATGGCGGTCCTGGCTTCGTGGCTGGTGGTGTGTTTCGTCGTAGCGCTGAAGCTGTTCCGGTGGCGGTAGTGCTACTGCCCCCGCGAGTCGATGAGTGGAATCTTGGCCTTCTCGGCAGCCTTGTTAATCCCGCTTAGATCGACGCTAAGAACGGTATCCCACTTACTGAGCTGCTCGCCGATCTTCTTACTCAGCATCTCGAACGTTTCGACCTCGGCGGCCGTTGGAGCGGCGTCGCCGGCATCCACCGCGAAGCTCAGGTACCACAACTGCTCGTCCAGCATGGTCGGGAAGTTCAAGTCTCCTTCGGTGCTCTTGGTCTTGGTCTGCACCAGCGCCTCTTCGATGGCGGTCAGCTTCTTGATCAACTCCTCCGCGCCCGACCGCACGGGATCCCAGGTGGCCACGCCGGCGTACTTATGGTTCATCATCTGCACCTGACCGCGCAGGTCGCGCAGTTGGTTCACCGCCTTATGCATAGCGGTCAACCTCCGATTGATCTGCTGCTCCAGTTCGAACTGCTTCTGCAGGTCGGCCGCCGTCGCCGAGCCGCGCGGATCAGCCTTCACTTCCACCGGCACCGTCTGGCTCTTACCCGCGACCGTGAGCCGCGCCTGATAAGTCCCCGGCAACGCCATCGTCCCCTTGGGGGCCATGTCGCCTTCGAAGAAAGCGCCGGGGATCTTCACCGGATCTTCGTAGCGCAGATTCCAGGCGAAGCGATTGATGCCGGCTTCGGCCGGTAGCTGCTCGTTCAGCTTCTGTACATCGGGCCACTCCGCCGGACCCTCCACCTCCGCCTTCTTCACGCTGGAGTACGTCTTGACCAGGTTGCCCTGCGCGTCCAGGATCTCCAGTTTGACTTCGCCCTTGGGCGCCGACTTCAGGTAATAGCTGATGAGCGCGCCCGCCGGAGGATTCTCGCCCACGGGCTGCCGCTTGTTCACCTCGTCGGGGAAGCGGATCCGCCACGAGGTCCGCGTGGGGAATAGCGTGGCATCGCTCGATTGGGTCTGCTCGCTCCAGTTCCGCAGCGGCGTAACGTCGTCCAGCACCCAGAAGCCGCGGCCGTGAGTCGCCAGGACGAGGTCGTCATTCTTGATGACCAGATCGTGGACCGGCACCGCCGGCAGATTCAGTTGCAAACTGCGCCAGTGCCCACCGCCATCGTAGGACACGAACACGCCCGTCTCCGTCCCGGCATACAGCAGGCCCTTGCGCTTGGGATCTTCGCGGACCGCGCGCACGTACGACCCGGCGGGGATGCCGTCCACCACCGCGGTCCAACTCTTCCCGTAATCCGTCGTCTTATAGATGTAGGGACGGAAATCGTCCAGACGGTGCCGGTCCACCGCCGCATAGGCTGTCCCGCCATCGTGCGGCGACGGCTCGATCAGGCTGAGCAGGCTCCACTCCGGCATGGCCTTGGGCGTGACGTTCTCCCAACTCTTGCCGCCATTGCGCGTGACGTGGACCAAGCCGTCGTCGCTGCCGGCCCACAACAGCCCTTTCTCCTTCGGCGATTCGGCCAGCGTGAAGACCGTATCGTAATACTCCACGCTCGTGTTGTCCTTGGTAATGACGCCGCCCGACGCCACCTGCTTCGATTTGTCGTTGCGCGTCAGATCGGGACTGATCGCGGTCCAACTGCGCCCCTGATCGGCGCTGCGGAACACCACTTCCCCGGCCGTGTACAGCACGTTCGGATCGTGCGGCGAAAACAGAATCGGCTCGGTCCACTGGAAGCGATGCGGGAAATCGCCGACTCCGTGCCCGGCGAAGTTGATGGGCATCGGCGAGATGTCGAAAGCCTGCTCGCTGCGCTTATCGAAGCGCGACGCGCCCTGTCCGGCTGCGAACGTGACCAGATCATTCTTCGGATCGGGCGCGAGGTAGGCGCTTTCCCCGCCCGCGACTTCGTACCAGTTGCGCATCGTGATCACGCCGGAGTCGCTCCAACTCGCCGTCGCCAGCGAGGTGTTGTCCTGCTGCGCGCCGTAGATGTAATACGGGAAGCGGTTGTCGGTGGCCACGTGATAGAACTGCTCGGTCGGCTGATTCATCTGCGTGGTCCAGGTGCGGCCGCCGTCCGTGCTGATCGTCGCGCCGCCATCGTCGCCGTTGATCATGCGCTGCGGATTCGTCGGGTCGATCCACAGCCCGTGATGATCGCCATGCGGCGCCGGCAGAAGCGAAAACGTCTTGCCGGCGTCGGTGGAGCGGAACATGCCGGTGTTCAACACGTAGACCGAGTCGGCATTCTTCGGATCGGCGAAGATGTGGCTGAAATACCAGGCGCGCTGGCGGTACTTCTGATCGTCATTGATCAGCTCCCACTTTTCCCCGCCGTCATCGCTACGGAACAGGCCGCCCTTCTCGGCCTCGATCATGGCGTACACGCGGCTCGAATCGGCCGCCGCGACCGACACCGTGATGCGGCCCAGCGGACCTTCGGGCAGTCCGTTGCCCTGCAAGTGCTTCCACGTCACACCGCCGTCGGCCGAGCGGTAGAGTCCACTGCCCGGGCCGCCGCTCTCGAAAGTCCACGGCTTCCGGCGCACCTGATACATGGCCGCGAAGAGCACGTTGGGATTGTTAGGATCGAACTCCACGTCGATGCCGCCGGTGTCTTCGTTGACGAACAGCACCTTCGTCCACGTCTTGCCGCCGTCAGTAGTGCGAAAGATGCCGCGCTCGGCATTCGGTCCGAAAGCGTGGCCAAGTCCCGCGACTAGCACCGTGTTGGCGTCGCGCGGATGCACGATCACACGGCCGATATGGCGAGTGTCTTTCAGGCCGATATTGGTCCAGGTCTTGCCGGCATCGGCCGACTTGTAAACTCCGTCGCCGTAAGTGATGTTGCCGCGCAGGCAGGCTTCGCCGCTGCCCACGTAAATCACATTCGGGTCGGACGCCGCGACGGCGATGGCGCCGACGGATGTGATTCCCGCGCCGGCCGCGCCGCCATCGGAGATGGCCTTCCAGATCGCGCCGCCATCGATCGTCTTCCACACTCCGCCCGAAGCGGCGCCGAAGTAAAACGTGGTGGCATCGCCGGGCACACCGGTGACGGCCAGCACACGTCCGCCGCGGAAGGGTCCGACCAGCCGGTACTTCAATCCCTCCTGGGCAGACGCAGCGCAGGACAGCAGTAAGAGCAAGGAGACGAATCGCATTGTCCGACTAGTTTACACCGCGCGGGCGCGTGCTTTGGCAATTCGCTTGCTCAAGGCAGGGCGTGCCGACGAAGCTCGCATTGTGCCTGTTCATGCTCGCCCCGGCTGTTTGGTCTCAGGAGACGCAGCCGCCGCTGACCGTGTTTCGCTCCGAATCCGAACTGGTCGTGCTGAATGTTTCCGTGTTCGATAAGGACGGAAACATCATCAAAGGCTTGAAACAATCGGCGTTCACGGTCTTCGAAAACAACCAGAAACAGGAGATCAAAGTCTTCCGCCAGGAGGACGTTCCCATTTCGCTCGGCCTCGTGATCGACGACAGCGCCAGTATGAAAGAAAAGCGCGACCGTGTAAATTCAGCCGCGCTAGCCATGGTGCGCGCCTCCAATCCGCAGGACGAAGTCTTCGTCCTCAACTTCAACGAAGACTCGCAAATGACTCAGGACTTTACCTCGGACATCCACCGACTCGAGCAGAGCCTGAAGAAGACCAAGCCGATGGGCGAGACGGCCATGCGCGACGCCCTGGTGGTGGGGCTCGATCATCTGCGGGCGCACGCCAAGAACGATAAGAAGGTGCTGGTGGTGGTCACCGACGGCGAAGACAACATCAGCATCGAGCCGCAAGCGCGGCTGGTGGACGCAGCCCAGCACGTCGATACGATCATCTATGCGATCGGCCTGTTGGGCTCCGAGCAGCCCGAAGCGGCCCAGCGCGCCCGCGCCCATCTGGAAGAACTGACCCGTGCTACGGGCGGCCGCGCCTGGTTCCCCGCCGATGTCTCCGAGGTCGAGCGCATCACTCCCGAAATCGCGCACGAGATCCGCAATCAATACGTAATCGGCTACACGCCCACGAACGCGGCGGCCGACGGGACCTATCGCAAACTGCGAGTGACCGTGGACGTCCCGGGCGTCACCGTGCGGACGCGCGCCGGGTATTACGCCAGACAACGGTAGCGCGTCAAGTTACAATGCGGGCGAATGCGTATTACTCCGGTTGTCCTTGCCGCGCTGGCGGCAGTAACGATCAGTTGCTCACCTGACTCGAAGACTTCCGCCGCTCCCGTCGAGAAGGTGAAAGCCGCGCCGCCGGCCGACGAATCGCGCCGGTTCCCGAAGCTCAACCTGATGGGGACGAAGGTGGTCGACGACCAGTTGCTCGCGAAAAAATTCATGCCCGGCGGAACCCTGGCGCATTATAAGAACGGCAATGTCGAGTACGACATGTTCATAGCCAAATCCAGCAAGGCGGCGTACCTGCTGCCCGACTGGAGCGCCGCGCTGACGAATGCAAAGCTGGTACCCTCGTTCGGCGGTTATTTCGGCGACGACAACGGCCGTCCGGTGTTCGTGTTCTCGAAAGGCTCGTACATCGCGGGCATCGTCGGGCTCCCCGAAAAGGACGCCGACGCCGAGGCGCGGACGCTCGCCACGCGGATCGAATAAGCCCGCTATTCCTCGACCATGAACTGCTTGTACTTGCCATCGGGCATCACGTAGATATTCAGCGACAGCGTTTTCTTCGCGATCGGCGCGGTAGTTGCGATGCGTCATACCGCCGCGCAGAGTCTCGCTGGTGCGCGTGAGCGATTTTAGTTTGCCCAGCCCGCCGAGGGACTTCCGGATATCGCCGAGCGACTCCGCGGTGAAGCACGAATTGGCGTTGCTGGTGAACAGACTGCGATCGATCTTGCCCCCGCGGAAGCTTTCGAGGATCGCCTTCACTTCGCCCGTGGCTTTGTCCGTGGACGGCGGCTCGTCCGGCATGAACGCGACGGTCGCCATCTGCGCCCACTTGTCGAGGATGGTCCGCGGCGTGGGCGGCTGTTTCCACGCCGGAAGGATGTAGTCCTGGGGCGCGTAATCCTCGTACCCGGCGGTGTGCGAAAGCAATTGCCGGATGCTGACCTCGCCGCGCGCGTCAGCGAGGGGAAGTACTTCGAGACTTTGTCGTCGAGCGAGAGCTTGCCCTGCTCTTGCAACAGGAGCAGCGCGGCCGCCGTGAACTACTTGCTGATCGAACCGATGGCGTACCGCGTCTCGGCTGTGGCGTTGCCGAACGCCTTGGCGAACACCAAACGATCGGAGCCCTGCTGCGCGGCCAGCGCCAGCGCGATCATCATTATCAACCAATGAAGCTTTACAGTTTTCTGATATACCCCAAATTGCGCGCCATGTCGGCGTCTACGCTAGCCCCGGGATGTACGTCTGTTTCAAGATTGCAGTAGCCCGTAAAACCGATATCGCGGATGGCCTGCACCACCGCGGGAAAGTCGATCGAGCCCTCGCCCATGTACGCCGGATTGTCCTTGAGGTGGATCTGGCAGATGCGATCCTTACCCAGCCAGCGAATCTCCTTCACCACGTCGAAGCCGTTGTTAGTCGAATTGCCGACGTCGTAATACACGAGCACGTTGGGCGAGCGCGCGCGGTCCAGGATGCGGACGTTGTCCTCGGCGGAGATGGTGTCCTCGAGGCCCAGAATGACTCCGGCCTTTTCGGCCTCGGGCGCCAGATCCTTCAGCGCGTCGCCCGTGTACGCCTTCTCCTGCGGCATTGCCAGCGCCCACTTGCCGAAGAATGGCAGCAGCAGCACCTTGGTCTGCAGCGCGTGCGTGAGGCGGATGGAATCCAGCACGAGCTGGGGAGCTTTCGGGTCGCTCTTGAGCCCATTATCGTGCAGACGGTCGACGCACGTGCCGTCGATGGCGATTCCGCTCGCTTTCGCCAGCCTCAGATACTGCGCGATGATGGCCGGATCGTCGAGCTGCAGCTTATCGCCATTCAGCTTGCGGCCGAACGACACCTGGACTCCGTCGAAGCCGAGCTTGGCGGCCAGCGGCACGGCCTCGGGGCGGGCGTCCTGCTTGAGATTCCAATCGGTGATGCCGATCAGCAGCTTGCGGCCCGCCGCTCCCGCCAGTCGCGAACCAAGCGCAGCCAGCGCTGCCGAACGGAACATGGTGCGGCGAGTGATTTGCATGGTCTAGATCTTAGCGCCTAGATATTTCGACCGCATCCACGCGACGAACGACTCGGGCGCGGCCATTGTGGAAAGGCGACTCTGCCGCACGAGAGCCCAGTCTTCGAACTTCTTCGAGGACTTGATCTCCGCGAGCGTGGCCGGCGGGTCGATGCGTCCCAGATACTCCAGTTCGACGACGGCCGACTTCGGATTCTTGGCATCGTCGCGCGGCGCGGAGCGGACCGTGGCAAGGCCGACGATCGCCGACACGCCGCCGCTGTGATAAATGAAGACGCGGTCGCCGGGCCGCATGTCGCGGATGTTCTTCACGGCCTGCGCGTTGGTCACACCGTCCCAGGTAGTTTTCTTGTCGCGCTGCAAATCGTCGATCGAGTAGACGGCGGGCTCGCTCTTCGCCAGGAAGTAGTTCATAGGTTTTAGTCTACGCCGCTCCGCCGGGGTTACCATGAGGCATGCGGCATTCTCTGCGAGTGCTGGTAAAGAATCCGGGCTTCACCCTGCTCGCCATCTTCACGCTGGCGATCGGGATTGGAGCCAACACGGCGATCTTCACCGTGGCGCACGCGCTGCTGCTGCAACCCCTGCCGTATTCCGATCCGTCGCGCCTGGTGCTCATTACCGCCGAACGGAAGACCGACGGGTCGCGCCTGGGACCGCTCTCCTACCCGCGATTTCAGGAGCTCGAGAAGCATAGCCGGTCTTTCGTCTCGCTCTCGGCGTTCGCCAGCGATGCTTTCAACATCACCGGGCGCGGCGACCCCGAGCAGATCCTGGGCGCGCGCGTCTCGCCGAATTTCTTCACGACGCTGGGCGTGCAGGCCGTCGTGGGACAGGCGTCCTGGCCGGACCCGCACCAGAATGCGGTGATCATTTCCAGCGCGCTGTGGAATCGCCGGTTCGCATCCGATCCTGGCGCGATCGGGCAGAGCCTCACGATCGATGGCAAACCGAGCACAGTGATCGGCGTCTTGCCCGCCGGCTTCCGCCTGGATTTCCTGGGACCCACGGTCGATCTGTACGTTCCTCGCATCGACGAATTGAACGCGCTGCAATCGGCACAAGTGCAGGCCGGCGCCGGATACCTTTACTATGTCGCCCGCCTCCAGCCGGGCCTGACCATCGCACGCGCGCAGGCCGAGATGGACGCACTGGCGGCGCAGTATCGGGCCGAGCGGCCCACAGGTCCGGACATTGACCCCGGCATGACGGTGCGCGCCGGCAACCTGCGCGACGAAACCGTATCCGGCGTCCGGCCGGCAATCCTAATCCTCTTCGGCGCGGTGGCGCTGGTGCTGCTGATCGCCTGCGCGAACGTGGCCAGCCTGCTGCTCTCGCGAGCACTGGGACGGCGGCGCGAATTGGCCATCCGTACCGCGCTCGGCGCCACGCGCGGCAGCATCATCCGTCAACTGCTGGCGGAAAGCCTGCTGCTGGCGATGATCGGCGGAGCGTGCGGCACACTGCTAGCGTCGTCGTCCACGCGGACGATCGCGTCGATGGCGGCGGCCAACCTGCCCCGTGCGCATGAGATCCATATGGACGCGACGGTGCTGCTCTTCACGCTGGCCGTCTGCATCGCGGTGGGAGTGCTCTTCGGACTGGCTCCCGCGCTGCAAGTGGCGCGCTACGACCTGAATTCCGCGCTTCGATCGGAAGCGCGCGGCTCCACCGCCGGACGACGCCGCAACACGCTACGCAGCCTGCTGGTGATCTCGCAGGTGGCGCTCTCGACGCTGCTTCTGATCGGCGCCGGCCTGCTCATCCGCAACTTTGTACAACTCGGCGGACTGCGGCTGGGCATCGATCCGCGCAACATTCTGACCGTGAATATCGCGCTGCCCACCACCCGGTACACGCGGCCGCAGGAAGCCGACTTTTTCCGCGACCTAGCCACGCGCGTGCGCGGGCTTCCGGGCGTGCTCGGCGCGGGCGCCACTTCGTCGCTCCCGCTCAGCACGTCGCGCCAATCGCCCGCGCTGCCGGAAGGATATCCCGCGGTGCCGCTGGGCCAGCGTCCGCTGTTCAACATTCAGACGGTCACGCCCGGGTATCTGGAATCGGTCCATGCCACGCTGCTGCGCGGCCGCACGATCACCGATCTCGATGGCGCGAAGGATACGCCCGTGGTCATTGTCAACGAGACGCTTGCCCGGACGTATTGGCACGATCAGGACCCGATCGGAAAGCACATCACCCTCGGCCGGCAGCCGTTCGCGCTGGAAGTTGTCGGGCTGATCGCGGATATTCGCAATCGCGGTTTCTCGGCCGATACGAGGCCGGAATTGATCCTGCCGATGGCGCAATTGCCGTGGCCGTTCATGAATCTGGTGGTCCGCACGCAGGCGGATCCTCATGGCATGGTGCAGGCCGTTCGCGGGCAAGTGGCGACGATGGATCGCGATCTCCCAGTGACGGCGATTCAGACGATGGACGAAGTGGTCGAGGCGACATCCACGCGACCGCGTTTCACGACGATGCTGCTGGCTGCATTGTCGGGCACCGCGCTTTTGCTGGCCATCGTGGGAATCTACGGAGTGATCGCGTACTCGGTCGCGCAGCGCACGCAGGAGATGGGCATCCGGTTGGCCTTGGGCGCGAGCCGGACGGATATCTTGAGGCTCGTACTGCGGCAAGGGCTGATCCTGGCGATGTTCGGGATCGTGCTGGGGCTCACGGCAGCGCTGGCGCTCACGCGATACCTCGGCAGCCTGCTTTACCATGTGTCCGCGACCGACCCGTGGACGTTCGCTGCTTGCGCGGTCCTGTTTGCGGGCGTGGCGCTGATGGCCAGCTATGTTCCGGCGCAGCGGGCGACTCGTGTGGACCCGATCGTGGCGTTGCGGTAGCAAACCAGGGCCGGTCCATGCGCTATGATTTCGATTCTGAGGAGGAAGTATGCGACGTCGGGATTTCTTGCCGGCACTGGCAGCATGCGCCGCGGCGGCGCAGACGCCCGCCCCGGTGGAGCGCAAAGGTCGGCTGAAGCAGTGCGTGACGCGCGGAGTGTTCGCCCGCGGGACCAGCTTTGAGGACATGTGCCGCGAGGCGGCCGGGCTGGGATGCAAAGGCTTCGACCTGATCGGGCCGGCCGACTGGCCGATGCTGAAGAAGTACGGGCTGGTTCCGACGATGTATCCGCCGGGGCCGGGCGGCACCATCCCGGACGCGCTCAATCGCAAGGAGAATCGCGAGGCGCTCGAGGCGAAGATGCACGCGGCCATCGACGAATCGAAAGCCGCCGGCGTGCCCAACATCATCACGTTCTCCGGCAATCGCAAGGGAATGGCCGATGCCGAAGGCGCCGACAATTGCGTGGCCTTTTTGAATCGCGTGAAGGCGCACGCCGAAGACAAAGGCATCACGATCTGCATGGAGTACCTCAACAGCAAGGTGAATCACAAGGACTACATGTTCGACCACATCGCCTGGGGCGTCGACGTGATGAAGCGGGTGAATTCGCCGCGCGTCAAGATCCTGTACGACATCTATCACGCGCAGATCATGGACGGCGACATCGTGCGCAATATTCGCGACAACATCCAGTGGATCGGCCATTTCCATACGGGCGGAAATCCGGGGCGGCACGAAATCGACGACACGCAGGAATTGAACTACAGGTTCATTGCGAAGGCCATCGCCGACACCGGGTATACGGGATATGTCGGCCACGAGTACTCCCCGGCAGCGGGGCGGGATGCAATCGCAAGCCTCAAACAGGCGATGGAAATCTTCGACGTGTAATTCCGGGTCTCAATTCGCGGTTGGTTTCTCGGCGCGATCCACGATGATAACGTCCAAGGGAGCCTTGCCCGGCGTTAGCTTCAAGCCAAGCTGTTTCTCCAACGCCGAAAAGATGGAGGGACCGGCAGCGGGATCCGACGGTGGCAGATCTGCCGGCACGCCGTTCAGCGTGACGGGGCCGCCTATGTGGCGCTCGGGCACATATTCTACGTGCACATCAAACCGCTCCGTCAAGCCGGTCTGATCCACTACCGGCAGGTCCACCGCACTAGCCAGCATCCTGCCGGCGAGTTCCGCCATGCTCACACCGAACCAATCGGCGATCATCAACGATCCCTTGTTAGTCGCGCGGCCCATTCCGCAGTAATTCGGCATCGCCTCACCCGGTTTTGCCGGCGCCGGATGCCGTATGTTACTGAGGTCCATCTCGATGCAGCTACCCGCCTTGGCTGGCTGCAGTTTGGAGCCGCCGTGGGCGACCGTCAGAATGTACGCAGCAGAAGTCCTGGCCTCTTTGTGGAGCTTCAGCTTGAATCTCGTTTCCAGCAGCGTTTGCAGCATGGGAGCAGGCGCCTGCCCGGCGGCGGCGGTTTCGGACTTCGCGAAAACATCGTACTTCTCCGTATCGAGCCAGACGGGCCCACCCTCTACTTCCATCCGGTGCGCACCCAGACCTGACCCAACCAAGGCGTCGCCATAGGCCAGCCGGATCAGTCCCCGGAGCGACACGCAGGGCAACGCCAGGTTGCGTGCGGAGATGGCAGCATGGGCGCCGGAACCGGGCTGGCAATTGGGACTGAGCTTGACCGAAGCTACGTCGAACGCCGGAGGAGTCGATTGCGCGAGGCTGGCCGGGACAGTGACAAGGAAAAAGACGAAAACGCTGGAACGCATCACGCATATCGTAGCGCGGCTCAAGTGTAGAACACCCCCAAATAATTGATCTAATACCTCGCGGACTTTGGCGGCGATAGCGGGAGGCGAGTACGGCTTCTGCAGATACGCCAGTCCGCGGTCGAACACGGTGCGCAACCGCGAAACATCGCCGGTGTAACCGGAAGTGAACAGGACGCGCATGCCGGTGCGCAAACCGGTGAGCCGATCGGCCACTTCGGGTCCGTTCATGCCCGGCAGGATGACGTCCTTGACCAAGAACTCGATCGGGCTGCACATACCCACCCACCAGCGTCAGGGCATCGGGGCCGTTGGATGTGGACAGCACACGGTAGCCGCACTCCTCCAAAACATCGGAGGCAAACTGGCGCACGTCCTCCTGATCTTCCAAGAAGAATCGTCTCGCGGCAGCGGCGATCGCGTGGAACGTCCTGCGCGTCCTCGGACACCTGCGACTCCGAGGCAATCCGCGGCAGGTAGATCCCGTCTGCTGTGAGTTGACAACGATGGCTGTGAGGAATGCGCTCAACGATCCGGTGAAGCCGGAGACGGCGAAGGTCATACGTCAGTTTCCGATACGCCCGGCTGCTCCGGCCCAAACTCGCCCAGATTATGCCTGCGGCGCCGCCATGTCCGTCAGCATTACGCGCCGCATTCGACCGCCTCGAATCGGAACTCCACGCCTGCTGCGAAGAGGAGCGCCTTGCTGCCTAACCTTGACGCATTCGAATTATATTTTCTTCCGCAAGGACTCTAGCCGGCCGGCTGGAGTTGGACGAGCGGTGCGGCGCCCGCAAGCGGTAGACTTGTCCTTGGACTGCTCCGGCGCCTGTTACCCTGCCCTTTCGGCTCATACACGCATCGTGGCTCTTCAGCCAGGAAATCACCGGTCAACGCATAGGACCGCGACCGTGAACCACCGCACAAATTGCGATATTCGCAGTCACCGCACTTCCCTCTCAGATTGTCAGCGTTGCGAAGCATCTGGAAAAGGGGCGATTCGCGGTATACGGTGGCAAGCGAGTCGTGGCGGACGTTACCGGCAGCCAGGGGTAGGAATCCACTGGGGAAGATCTCTCCCGTGTGAGACACGAACACGAATCCCTTGCCGTCATTGATGCCGGCCTGCCTCTGAATAATCTCAGGACTGACCTGCCGCGTCTCATTCTTCCCTGCACCTGCGGCCTTTCGACGTTGAGCCACGTACCGGCGATAGTGTTGCGCTTCGGTGGTCTTGATATCGAAGGGGGCCACCTTCGACAGATCGTATAGGAAGGCGAAGACCTCTTCATACTCTTCCGCAGTGAGATCCTGCGACGCCGACGCGCGGCCCGTCGCGACCAGGAAGAACACGCTCCAAAGTTTCGCTCCCGACCGCTCCACCAACTTCGCGATCTCCCCCAGGCGGCCGACATTGTGCCTGGTAACAGTGGTATTCACCTGGGTCTGTAAGCCGATCTTCTGAGCATGTTGCAAGGCGCCAACGGTACGTTCGAAAGAACCACTAACGCGGCGGAAACCGTCGTGACTCTCCGCGTCCGGCCCATCGAGACTGATTGCCATGCGGGCTACGCCAGACTCCTGGAACCGTTCGATGGCGGTCTCAGTCAGTAGGGGAGTCGCACTCGGGGTGACGGTGGTACGCAAACCAAGCTGTACACTCCTTTCCAGCAGGGGAAAGAGGTCGGGCCGTTTCAGGGGATCTCCGCCTGTGAAAACCATTAGAGGATCGCCGAAGGCCCGGACTTCTTCAAGCAATCGGAATCCCTCTGCGGTGGACAATTCGAGAGGATTCCGTTTCTCGATCGCGCAAGCACGGCAGTGCACGCATGCGAGATCGCAAGCCTGTGTGAGTTCCCAAATGACAAGGAACGGTGCTTCGTCGAAATTCCTCATTGTTTAATCGTCCTCATGTCTTTAGGCTAAGGGCTCGGCCGGAGCAAAGGCAGTGACGGAGGTCACCCCGTCGCTAAGGACTTATGACCTCCCCCCAGTATGTCCGACGCCGTGACCGAAGTCACTGGATGACCCGGCAAATCGGCGTAGCATGGACCAGGCTATGAAACTGCGATTACAGGGCAACTCGGTACGACTTCGCCTGACACGGTCTGAAGTCGAGCGGCTGCGGGAAACCGGGCTGGTGGAAGAGTCGGTAGACTTCGGCGCCGGAGAGGCACTGGCGTACCGGTTGCAAAGCAGGCTGGAGCAAGACCCGGTGGCGGCCGCGTTTGGCCAAGGCATCATGACGGTATCCGTCTCCAAGGACGCCGCTCAAGCTTGGGCTGGCTCAGACGAAGTCGGCCTGTACGCGCAATCCGGTGTCCTCACGATTTCCATCGAAAAGGACTTCCGCTGCCTGACCCGGCGCCTCGACGAGCAGGAGCCCGACGCCTACCCGCATCCCGGCCAGACGTCGGAGACGCGATCGTAAGGGAGCTGACTTCATGCCCATCGTCATCGGAGCGAAAAGAGAGAGCGATTTCACGGACCCCATCGGGATGCTGGGCGATTGCCACCGCCGCATCGAAATGTTCCTCGACGTGCTGGTGCGCGTTAGCGAACAGGCGCACGGCGAGGCGTTGAACGAAGAGCAGCGAGGCGCACTGGAAACCGCCCTTCGCTACTTCCGCGAAGCGGCGCCCAAGCATACCGCCGACGAGGAGGAGAGCCTGTTCCCCCGCCTACGCCGGATCGAGAGCCCTGATGCCCGAGCGCTCATGGCGCGAATTGAGTCCCTTGAAGAGGAACACATATGCGCCGGCCGAAGCCACGGCGAGGTCGACGACCTGGGACGGAGTTGGCTTCGAGACGGAAAACTGCCGCTGGAACAGGCATCACGAATATTGACACTATTGCTCCAACTGCGAGATCTTTATCGCCATCACATAGCGATCGAGGACAATGAGGTTTTCCCTGCCGCCGCCGCGGTCCTCACCGCGATCGACCGGCGCGCCATCGGAAGCGAAATGGCCTCCCGACGGTTAGGCTCTCGCGAAAAATGACGCCGGCATTTCGTCGTCATCAGGAACTGAATTCCCGGCTCAGTCGCGCGAGCGCCAGGTGACAGGCCAAATTCTCGAACTGGTTGGAAAGCGGCGTCTCGGAGTCAGCGTGTCGAGAACCGTCCGGCTTTCAGCTTAAGGCGGCCTCGACCTCTCTTGCCAGCGCTTCCAGTAATTCGGCGTAGCAGCCTCCGCCGGAATTCTCCGACAGGTGGGCCAGACTGCCGATCCAATGGGACAGATGGCGTTCGAGGAACTCGGCGCGCGCACGTTGCACGGACTCCACGTCTGCGTTGCCGGCGGCTTCGCAGTGATCCAGCCAGGCCAGGAATTCCAGTTGCGTGAGCAGGTGATCTGGAGCGGCGCGGCCGTCGATCTCCAGGCCGAAAGTCTGGTAGTAGAGCTTGTTTTCAAGTACCACGTCACCCGCCGGGCGATTCAGCAGCCATGCGCTTTCGAGCAGCGGGCATCGGGGCTGGGGGAGGCCCGCTTCAAACAAGTCAATGTAGAGCGAACGCAGTTCCGCGAGCGTGTCAGGCACACTTTCGCAGAGTTCGGCAAAGCGCTCTAGATGGCGCTCGTCCGGATATCCCAGCGCGAAGCGGAAGACCGCCCAGGTGTTTACTGTGCTCGATACCATATCGTGAAGTACTTTCTGCCGTCGCGATCCTGCTGCGAACCGTTCCAGATGGCGACTGCGAATGGAGTGCCGGCGTTCAGATCGGGGATTTGCAGGGTCACGGACCATTTGCCGCCGGCGTATTGACCCTGTGCGGGGAACAATTGTCCGGTGCGTTTGGTGGTTTCCCGGCCGCTGGCCTCCATAACTGCCGCGCCGCGAGTGGAATCCCAGACGAAGATGCGTACCGGATGGCCGGCGTCGCCCATTTGGAGCGAAGGATTCAGGTCGCCAATCACAGGCTTTGCCGGAACCATGAAGGCACAGGCATCGGAGAAGCGATCCGTGGCAGCCGATTGCGTCACCAGGTGGTCACCCTGCCATGCACGCTCGGCCTTCGGGAGGACGGTCGTGTCGTGAGTCTTGTCGGACCATTGCAGGCGCACGAAGTTGCCTGCGTTCGTATGAAGGAATTGCGCCTGAACGGACGAAACTTCGATCGCCGCGGCGGAGTCGGTGGGATATAGGGGCGGCGTACGTTGCAACGATAATGTCATCGGAGCGGCGGATTTCCAATCGGCGGCCGCCGGGTCAAGCGGGTTCTGCGCCAGCGCGACCGCGGCGCAGAATAGCACGCAAGCAAAAGGTTTCATGCTTTGTGCCCTCCCCCAATTTGGATGAGCTGTTCGTGCTTGGGGATCTGATAGCGTACGTGCTCGTCGCGCCCGATCAGAAGCTGCAGCACCTCGCTGGCGCCGCCGGACTGGGCGCGCTGCAGTTCACCCTCCAGGCGGCGAATCACGTCGACCACTTCATCGCCAAACAGGTACTTCAGGTAGTCCATAGGCATGCGGGGATCTTCGAGCACGCTCTTCCCGTAGCTGCCCGTCCGCGGTGGGTTGAAGGGGGGCACGTAGAAGACGTTGGGCTCGGTGCCTTTTTCGGGGAACAGCCCCAGCGCGACTTTGTATACGTGAACCAGTTTGTGGACGGCGGAGTCAGGGTCATCCAGGAACCCCACAAAACGCAGCCGGCCGGGACACTGCTTCGCGCAGGCGTTGACCTCCCCCTTTTCGATGCGCGGATAGCAGAAGATACACTTCTGCGCCTTGCCCAGCAGTTCGTTGAAGTAGATCTTCTTGTAGGGGCAGGCCTTCATGCAATAGCGGTAGCCTTCGCAGCGCTCCTGGTCCACAAGTACGATGCCATCCTCGGCGCGCTTGTAGATCGCTTTTCGCGGACACGCTTCCAGACACGCAGGATTAGTGCAGTGGTTGCACAGCCGCGGAAGATAGAAGTAGTAGTTCTCGCCCAGCATGAGCGCGCCGACATCTTCGTCCCAGTTCGGCGTGTTGCGCACCTCTTCCTGCGGCATAGCTTGCATGCCGCCTTGAAACAGGCGCTCCGCGTAGTTGTACTCGAAAGTCTGGCCGTAATCTTCCTTGCTGGGCAGTTCGGAAGGCCGCAGTTTGCCATCTTCGAAGCCGCCGCCGATCTTGTCCCAATTGCGCGGATAACCCTGGCCGGGACGGGTCTCGACGTTGTTCCAGTACATGTAATCCATGCCGTCGCCGTCGGTCCACAGCTTCTTGCAGGCCATGGTGCACGTCTGGCAACCCAGGCACTTGTTGAGGTCGAGCACCATCGAGATCTGATGTTGCGGCATGGCTAGGCCTTCCCCTTTCCGGTTCTGCGGATGGTCTGCAGGTCGGCCGCGGTTGGTGTGTACTTCACGATGTCCACCCTCACGTCGCGATTGTTTCCGGTCGGGCCCCAGTAGTTCAGTTTGAAGTTGACGTGTCCGTACCCGCCTACGAGCTGGGTGGGCTTGATTTTGATCATGGAGGTGGACTGCCATCCGCCCTGCAGGAAGCCCAGGTAACGCTCCCAACCGTGATACATGGTGAGGCGCTTGCGCTTCTCGCCGGGGAGTATCTGCACTTTGCTGACGAAGCTGCCGTTATCGTTGAAGACCTTCACCCAATCGTTGTCCGCGATATTGCGAGCCTTTGCATCCTCGGGATGGATGTAGCAAATCGGGATGCCGCGCTGCAGGCGCAACTGGTAGCGAGCGTCGCGCCAAGTGGAATGGATGGACCACCGCCCGTGCGGCGTGTTCCAGAAGAACGGATATTTAGCGCTGTCGGCAAGCGGTTCCTTGTAGACCGGAAGTTGCTCACCGAAATCGAGGAACCAGGGGTGGTCCAGGTAAAACTGCTGCCGTCCGGTAAGGGTGCGCCAGGGGCGTTTCTCGTCCACCTGATGCTGAAAAGGCGTGTAGGCCCGGCCTTCCTCGATCTCGCTGTTCCAAGCTTCCTCGTCGATCTTCTTGAAGCGCTGCGGGTGCTGCTTCAGTTGCTCGAAAGTCATGCCCTTGGTCTCCGGCGAGCCGTCGAGAATGAAATTGGCGCCGTCTTCCGGCTGCTGGAACTTGCCGTTGCCGCTCCATAGGTCGTAGGTCTTAGTGAAGTCGCGGCGCCAGTCGAACTGCTGGTCATGGTAGGGTGCGAGTTTGCGTTCGGCCGCCAACTGCGCCACTTTCTTCGCCAGGTCGCGGAAGATTTCCCAATCGGGCTTCGAATCGTAGAGCGGGTCGAGCACCTTATTGAAAGGGTGAACGTAGCTATGGCAGTCCGTGGTGCTGATGTCGGACTTCTCGTAGTAACTGGCAGCAGGCAGCACGACGTCAGAAAAGAGCGCCGTTGTGTCCATGCGATAGTTCAGGTCGACGATGAGGTCGAGATCCTTCCACAACGACTTGAGGATGTACTCATTACCCTTCGCCTGGTTCAGGTAGTTGGCGCGCCACACGATGAGCGCGCGCGGCTTCTGGTCGCGCTTCTTGGGATAGAGCGGCATCCAGCCGTTTTTGATGCTTTCCTCGATGTAGTGCTCTATGGGTTTGCCGTTGTAGAGGTGGGGATCTTTGTTGGACGAGTGGAGGTAAGTCCACAGCGTCATGTTCTGCATACGCTGCTTCTTGGCGCCTTCGGGGAAGGCGTACGCCTTGAAGCCGCGCTCCGGCCAGACGCGTTCCTGGCCGACGTAGTGATTGAAACCTCCGCCGTTCTTCCCGGTGTTCCCCGTGAGCGCCACCAGCAAGATGAGAGAGCGGTTGATGAGGTCGTTGTGGAACCAGTGATTCAGGCCCGCGCCGTGGATGATCATGGCCGGCTTGCGAGTCGCAAATTCGTGCGCGAACTGCTTGATGTCGCTGAGGGCCAGACCCGTTGTCTGCGCCACCGCTTCGAGCGTATATGGCGCCAGCTTCTGCTTCATCAGCTCGAAGACAGTAGTCACCTCTCCGTCGGAATAGTGCAGGTCCGGATCGGCGCCGTTAAGCGCGATAGTCTTTTCCTTCGACCCCATGGAGCCGGGCGCCTCGTGGCGCTTGCCTGTCTTCGCGTCATGGAAGAAGAACCGGTCGGTCGATCCTTCGGCGCGAACAAACAGGTTGGTGCGCTTGTCCACCAGCAGCGGAAGATCGGTCTGCTCTTTGACGTAAGGCGTGTCGTAGAGATTGTTATCGACGATGTACTTGGCAACGCCCAGCGCCAGTGCGGCATCGGTGCCGGGTTGGATGGAGAGGAACAGGTCGGTGTGCACCATCGACGAGTTGAAGTCCGGCGAAATGCCGACGATCTTCGCGCCGTTGTAGCGCGCTTCCCACGCAAAATGAGCATCCGGGATGCGGGTTTGCGAGATGTTGCTGCCCCATAACACGATGTACTTGGAGTTGAACCAGTCGGCGCACTCGCAGGATTCGGTCTGCACGCCCCACGTCAGAGGCTCACCCGGCGGCAGGTCGCAATACCAGTCGTAGAAGGAGCAGAAGACACCGCCGGTATACTGCGCAAACCGCGAGCCGGCGGCGAATGATACCGGACTCATGGCGGGGATAACGCTGAAAAACGTGTTGGTGTCAGGTCCGTACTGATAGATGTTGTCGAGCAACTTGCCGGCTACCATGGTCAACGCTTCGTCCCATGTCGCCTTTCGCCACTTGCCTTCGCCGCGTTCGCCCGCGCGGATCAGTGGTGAGCGGAGCCGCTGCGGTCCGTAGACGTATTCGGTGAAGCACGCGCCCTTCTGGCAACCGCGCGGATTGTAGTCGGGAAGGTCCGCGGAGATGCGAGGGTAGTCTGCTGCCTGCTCTTCGCGAATCATCACGCCGTTGCGGACGTAGACATTCCAACTGCAGGATCCAGTGCAATTCGCGGAGTGCGTCGAGCGGACGACCTTGTCCCAGGTCCACTGTTTACGATATAGGTCTTCCCATCCGCGGTAGGGATACGCCCGTAAGGGATCGAGTGGACCGGTAAAGGCTTCCAATTGCGGTTTGTCCGCCTTGCGGCAGCCGGGGATGGACGCTCCCAGCGCGGCGAGTGCACCGAGTTTGAGGAAATCGCGCCGGTTCTTCATGGTCGTTGGCTCCTGGCTTGCTTGGTCGGGGGCTGCCATCTTCGGATGTAGGCGAGCAGGTCGCCGATTTGCGATTCGCTCACCCCTGCGCGGCCGAACGCCGGCATAGGGGTGTTTTCGCGTCCGGCGCGGATGGTCTGCGAAATGAATGCGTCGGTTGCTGCCTGCTGGAACACCGGGTTGGCCAGCGCTGGTGCGATCACCCCCTTGCCGTCCATGCCGTGGCATCCGGCGCATTCCTGCGCGAATAATGCTGCACCGCGCGTGGCTTCACCACGCGGCGGCGCGGGAGGCAGAACCATGGCAGGCGCGGATGTCCGAAGATAGGCCACCAGAGCCGTCACCTCGGCATCACTCAAGCCGCCCGCCTTGGGACCCCAGCCAGGCATGCGGGTTCCCGGGCGGCCTTCGCGGATATTCTCCGCGAGGCATTCATCGTCTTCCGCACGGATGAACGCCGCATTCCGGATCCCCGGCACGAAGCGAGCGAATTTCTTGTCCCACCGGCTATGCAGCCCGGTATCGTGGCAAGCGGCGCAGTAGCGGTGGTAAAGCGCGGCGCCGTCCGGAGCAGGTGGATGCAGGCGCGCGTACTGTTCATCGATCTTATCCGGCGCAAGATATTCGGCGGGCAAGTCGCGCTGGCGCAGGGACAGCATGAAAACCGTAAGGGCTTCTACCTGTGGTTGGGAAAGCGCAGGCATAGGCATCAGGCTTCCGGCAACGATGCCGGCCGGATCGCGAAAGTGCTCCGCGAACCAGTTCCAATTGGTTTGCGAGCCTTTAAGATTGGCGCGCACGAACTGGTGCTTCGTCTTAAGCCCCTCGTTGTCGAGCGCCGGGCCGAGTTGTCCACCTTTGCCGTTGAGCTTGTGGCAGCCGTTGCAGCCTTTCTGTTCGAACAGTTGCATGCCGAGCACGAGTTTCTCGGCCGAGCCCTTAGGCAGAGCACGCGGATCGTGGCACGATGCGCAGGTGGCCTCAGTGAACTTCGCAGGCAGCAGGGGGTAGTCCCAGAAATAGTCTTCCGCCTTGGCCTCTTCGAAGTTGAGCGCGGCGCCCTGGCCCTGATGGCATACCGTGCAACCGAACTTCTCCACGCGATGGATTGCGAGCAACTTCTTGGGATGCACGCGGTGAGGATTGGGCACGTCCGTCATCCGGGGATCGTCGATGCCCAGATGGCACGTCACGCAGCGGTCCACGGTGTGCAGTGCAGGCACCACGACTTGGCGAATCTCGATCGGTAGATTGCGGGCCGTTGCGCGAGCGGTATCATCTTTGGCTTTGCTCAGGAGAATGCCGCGGAATACTGCCTGGTGTCCTCGCCAGTCGGCGGAGACATTTTCGCGGACAGCAGCCGCTACCAGGAATCCGGCGGTCACTACCGAACAGATCACCGTGACCCACTTGAAAGGACGGGATGGATCGCCTGACATCATGCCTCCTAATGTGTGGGCCACTGGCTGGGCCACCAGTAGAAATGCCAGTTCGGTCCGCGGAAAATGGAGCCCATCGCGGTCAAGACTACGAAGCCCGCCAGGAAGCAGGTGAACAAGGCAACAGCCGACATACGGATGCTGCCCGTGCGGCGCAACACCCACAGCGACCAGGCCGAAAACATCGCCACGATCACCGTCGCTGGATTGAGAATAATGATTGCGATCTGCGGGATGGTGGGGAACCACGTGCGGAGCCAGCCAAAGTTGACGGTGACGGCCAGCAGCGCGATTACGCTAGTCAGCCCATAAGCAAGGGATTGCCAGAACGTCCGCCGCCCCGCCGGACCGCCGAACCAGATGCCCACACCGCGCGGATCGCGGTCCAGGTAGGGAATCAGGCCCAGCCCGATCAGCACGATGCTGGGGATACCGACCCCACCCATGAATGCGGAGTACGAAACCAGTTCCTGGAGCCCGAGGAAATACCAGGGCGCCTTAGCAGGATTCTCCGGGATGGCCGGGTTTGCCATTTCCTTGAGAGGCGCATCGAAGAAGTAACTCAGCACCAGCGTTACTGCGATGGTGAACATGAAGGCCGCGAGTTCGGCCCACATCAGGTTTGGCCAACTCGATACCGACCCTTCCGGTGACCGCCCCACCACAGGAGTCCGGCCGCGTACTACCGCCATAAGGCCGTACGTTTTGGTGGGAGCGAATACTTCGAGATCGCGATCTCCGATGCGTGCCGGCGGCGCCGGTTTCGATTCGTCCCGCGAGAGGCCCCCATCCTTGCGCACACGCCAGAAATGAAGACCCATGAACGCGGAGATCAATAGCGGCAGGACAGCGACGTGAAGCACGTAGAAGCGGATCAGAGACTCCTGGCCGACATAGTTGGCGCCCAGTAGCAGTTGTTTCTGAAAGCCACCGGGATCGAACCATGCGGTGATCCCGATGGCGTCGGTCACCTCGCGCGGCGAACTCGCGATATTGGCTCCGATGGTGACCGCCCAGTACGCCAACTGGTCCCACGGCAGCAGATAGCCCGTGAAGCTGAGTCCCAGCGTGAATACCAGCAGTGCCAAGCCTATGAGCCAGTTGAATTCTCTCGGCCGCTTGTACGACCCGGTATAGAAAACTCGCGCCATGTGCAGGAACACCGCCAGCACCATCAGATGCGCGCTCCACCTGTGAATATTGCGGATGAACCGGCCCGCCGGCACTACGAAATGAATGTCCTTCACCGAGTTGTAGGCCAACTCTACGCCTGGCTTGTAGTACACCATCAGCAGAATTCCGGTGATGGTCAACACGACGAAGGAGGCGGTGAGGATCAGGCCCAGGCCGAAGGTGTAGGCGAAGCGCAGCGATCGACGGTCTGTGCGCACGCTCTGCATGTGCAGAAACAGATTATGTAAGGTGCTCTGCGAGCGCTCGCGATCGGTCTCGGGTGCCTTCCCGTTGCGCATGGCCGATTCGCGGATATGGCGAGGCGTCTGCTTGAGGTTTTCGAGGAATTCCTGAATAGGCGTCATGGCGTCAAACCTTGAAACGGCTCCCCTTCGGCACGGCTGATTCGGCATTCACCTGCAACTGGCCGTCTGGGGACAAGACGATTTCCAGCCACGGCAGTGCGGCCGGCGCTGGTCCGCCAATCACCGACCCATCGGTGGAGAAACGCGATCCGTGACAGGGACACGCGAATCCTTCGCCTTCGTTGTGCGCCACCACGCAGCCAAGATGTGTGCAGACGGAGGAAATCGCATGGAAGCCCTGTTCCTCGCGGAACAGAAAGAAGCCGCCGGTTTCCACGCGGGTTGTCGAACCGACCGCGAATTGGGCCGGGTCGCCCAACTTGAAGACCCGCAGAGGACCAGGTTGTACGGCGGGTTTGGGCAGGCGCATCACGCCGGCAAGCGCCGTACCCATGGCGATCACCACTCCCCATAAAGCAGTAAGGCCTAGAAAATCGCGGCGTTTGGGAGAATCAGGCATAAGTCCACTCCTGGCGGAACAGGAATCGCTCCATCGTGATGGCGTGCGTCGGGCAGCGCTGCGCGCACAGAGCACAGCGGATACAGCGATCTTCGTCTTTCAGAATCGCCGAATCGCCGGAGCCGGCTCCGTTTTCGGCCAGCAGCGCGTCAATCTCGGGCGACGGCGCCAGTTGGTCCAGCGCGACCAACTTCAGGCACAGCGTGGGACAAACATCCACGCACCCGCCGCACAGAATGCACTTCTCGCCGTCAAAGATCGTATTAACGCCGCAATCCAGGCAGCGGCCGGCCTCGCCCGCGGCCTGCACCTCGGTATAGCCGGTTTCGACCAGGCGCTTCGGGTCGGCCAAGCGCTCCTGTGCGGATGCGACCGGAATGTGCGCGCGTCTACGGCCTTCGTAACCTGCCTCGCGCTGGTAGTCCTCAATTTCGAAGTGCAGTTGCGCTTCCTGCTGGCGGATCTCACGGCCAGTCAGGAATTGGTACACACCGCGAGCAGCCTTCTTTCCGCTGGCGATAGCATCGATCATGAGTCGCGCGCCGTATGCCACGTCGCCGGCGGCGAAGACTCCCGGCGCAGGGGTGGCGCAGGTTTCGGCATCCACCTGCAGTCTGGAAACATCTCCCAGAAAACTGAGATCGGCCATCTGGCCCACCGACAGCAGCACGGTGTCGGCTTCCACGTCGACGGTCTCGGAATCGTCATACACCGGCGCAAAGCGGCGGTTGGCGTCGAATACGGAGAGCACTCGCCGGAAGCGCACCCCGGCGACGACCTTTTCGCCATTCTCTTCGCGGAAGAGGAATTCTTTGGGACCGAGTCGATTGTGGCGGATGATGCCTTCTTCCTCGCCTTCGACGATCTCTACTTCGTCGGCGGGCATCTCCTCACGCGATTCCAGACAGGCAAGATGGACCTCGCGCACCGCTTCCTGCCGCAGCGCGACCCGCGAAATATCCGTTTCCGTCTGGCGGGCGACCAGGCGTTCCGAATCGTCGTGGGCATAGCGAACGGCGGAACGGGAGACATCGAAAGCAACATTGCCGCCGCCGATAACCACCACTCGGCGTCCGATGGGTAGCTTCTCTCCGAGCGACATGGCACGCAGAAAATCGATGCCGCCATAGATGCCTTGGGCGTCCGACCCTGGCAGTTGCAGCATGCGGGCACGCTTGGCGCCCACCGCGATGATGACGGCGTTGAAATCGCGGCGAAGTTCCTCGAAATCGAGATCGCGGCCGATCTTCACGCCGCAGCGGAACTCCACGCCCAAGCCCCGGATCAATTCGATCTCGGCATCGATGAGGTCGCGCGGCAGGCGGTATGCGGGTATGCCTGTGTACAGCATGCCCGCGGGCCGCGGCTCGGCTTCAAAGATGGTGGGAGTCAACCCCATGAGGGCGAGGTCGTGAGCTGCGGCCAGTCCAGCGGGTCCGGAACCGATGATCGCCACGCGCAGCCCCTCCGGCCGCTGATACTCCCGGGATGCCAGGAACCGGGCCAGATTGGTCATCTCCTCCAGCCCGTCGCAGGCCCCTTCGGAAAACTCGCCGGGAGCGCGAAGGTGGCCGGAGTGCTGGTCGGACACGAACCGCTTGAGGGCGCGGATGGCGATTGGCTGGTCTATCGATCCCCGGCGGCAGGCAGCCTCGCAAGGGGCACCGCAGACGCGTCCACAGATCGAGGCGAGCGGATTCGGCCCCCGGGCGATAAGGTACGCCGCCTCGTAGTCTCCTGCTGCGATGGCGCGGACGTAGCCTCGGGCGTCGGTGTGCACCGGGCAGGCGAATTGGCACTTGATCTGACGACGCCAATACTCCTCGTTGGGCACCGTGGCCGTAAACCGAGTTTCCGCCGGCTGGATCATCTCATCCTTTGATACTGCGGATTCACGATGTATCGCTGTGACCTAAGTCACGGATATCACTAGTATAGGGTCGAAATATCATGAATAAAACCGTGCGTCTACTTCGCCGGTCTCCCGAACCATGTGAGGTGGGTTGTTCCCTGTATCGAACTGTGAACCGCCGACCCGGCGCGCCTTAACGTCTCGATCAGCGGTTGGGGGCGGAATGAACTGCGCAACACCACCACTTCTCCAGGTCCAAGTGCTCCCACGGTCTGCCGAATCTTTCCGATCGGATGAACTCCACGCTCCAGCATGGCGTCCGCATCGATTTCCGCCACAACGCGGTCGGATGTCAGCCAGGATGCGTCATCTCCAGCCACATCCTGTTGCGGTTCCAGAAGAGGTAAATCCCGAGCCCCCTGCTCCGTCACATTGCGAAGCCGCAGAATCATCGTCTGGAGATTGATTCCGCCGATCTTGGCCGCCTGCTCCAAGGTCGCGACTTTGGCTACGGTCCGGCGAACCACCGGATTGCGCAACTTCGCGAACGCGGGCGCCATCTCAATCAGTACGCTTTCGAGTTCCGGATAGGCCTCGATCATTGCGCCAACCGTGGTTTCAGGACCGATCGGCAGGCTCATTGGACACCAGCCGGCGCCGGTTCGGCGTATTCCAATAGCCGGCGCTCGCCCTCAAGGGCGCGGATAGGGCCGACATCCTGCGTGACTTCCAGCGTTCCCAAGTAACGGCCGTCCGCGGCCCTTACCGCAAAGTAGCGGATGTGAACGAATCGGCCGACAAACTGGATCCAGAACTCCGCCACGTTTTGCCGGCCTTCCCGGAAGTCGCTGATGATCCGCTCCACTACATCCACGCTTCGCGGAGGATGACAGTTCTGAACCATGCGTCCGATGATGGCGCGGCTTCGCGCGAAAACCCGGTTCGGACCTTCCGAAAAGAACGCCACCCGATCGTCGGCATCCACAAACGTGAGGTCCACCGGAAGCGTGGAGAAGATGGCGATCAGTTGTTCCAATGCGAGCGCCCCGGTCGGAAGGCAAACGCCGCCGGCTGCCGCACTTCTCTCCGGCTGTAGGTCTGCGGGCTTGTAGCCTTCGCGAGGAGCTACCAGGCACCAGCCGTATCGCGGTGACGACGCCCAGATCTCGGCCCACTCGTCGGCCGAAAATCTTTCCAGGCAAATCGGGAGCAGGATCTGCTCCTCTTTGTAGATCATTTCGTGAACCGCGCTCGCCGCGGTGGCGCCGGTTGTGGCCGCCAGGATTTTCCACTCCGCAACTGTGGTATCCGCCTGGCGCAGAGCGACGCTGAGATCCTTCAGGAGTTCCCGAATCTGGTCGTCCTTACCCCACATCACTTTGGAAGGGCCGGTGATCCCGTGGTGTTCCAGACACGTGAAGAGCAGGTGCTCTTTGCGCTGATAATGCTTGTCGACATCCTGGAGTTCGTTGAGTGCTTGCCTCCATTCGAGCAGGGGGGCCGCCGCGTTGCCGTCATCCTCGGTTTCGAGCACCCCATTCATCGCCCGCTGAAGGCGTGCGATGGACTGGCGCAGGGCCTCGTTCTCCCGGCGAAAGGTGTCTACGGGATGACCAGGAAGAACCGGCGGCGGCGCCAACTGGACCAGAACTTCCCGGGTGACCTGCGAGTGGAGGTCGCACATGCCCTGAATCTCCTCTACCGGCATACCATCGGCGATGAGTTCCTGCTCCATAGCCATGACTTCGGAGTAGTCGGTCTGGCAGACCAACTCTTTCAGGCTGGTCCGTACCTCGTCCGGCGCCTCGCCGGCGTGCAGGCGCTTGATGATTCCTTTCAGAATGCGCACCCGCTGCGCCCGGTTGTCGATTAATTCGCTCATCGTGTGTCCTCAACCCGAGAATAGGATGTGTCGGTGTGATATTCAGTGACTTGGGTCACGGGCTGGGCCGCCTTGCCACTTCCCGCGCGACGTATCGCCAGTCCAGGGAAGCCACGCCATCCGGATGGCATCGTCCGCGCACACGCCGATGCAATGCTCTTCGCTCCCACACAGCTCCGGAAGGGTCAGAACCGCAAGAGCGCTATCCATTCCCAAGCATGCGTGACGGGTGGGAGAGCGCAGGGCTGGTGAGTGGTCTTGCCACTGCCGGATACGGAGGTGGCAGCAGCAGCGTGATGCTGAGATTGATCGCAAACAGGCTCACGGCAGTCAACTCGGTAACCGCCGATACCGGCAGAATCTGCCACGCAATCCGCAGATTCGCCTCGTACGCTGGAACCTCCGAGGCCACGCGCAGCAGGCATCCGAGATTCAGGATGGCCAGAGAGGCCGACATGAGCCCTTTGCTGTACAGCAGCCGCATGCCGCAAAACGCTGGCAGTACTCTCTGGCCGATTGCGAACACCATCGTGGAGAGAAACCCCACCGTGAGAGCGTGGCGAGAGGCGCCCCAGATGCCACCGTGGGTGTCAGCCAGCGCCGCGTACACGCCAAGCGCGGCAGCGATGAGAAGCCAGACGTAAGCGCCACGAACGAAAGCTGGAAACGAAGCCGAGACCCCCAGGGTCTTGGCTGGTTTTATTGGGCGGTGAAAAACACTTAAGGCGACGCTGGCGAGAATGCCGGCGCCGAATAGAAGCAGGGTCGCAATTTGAAGATGTCCCAAGAGCGCTGCTGCGAGGCCGCACCCCGACGCCGCCAGAGCTGCCATCAGTCCGCGACGGGATGGCTCGCGAAGACCCAGGAAGACGGGCAGCCACCTCGCGTTGAATCCCCACACGGCCAATACAGGAAAGCCCCAAGCCGCCAGGAACAAGTAACGTTGATCCAGCCAGTGCGGTATTACCGGATGTTCGGCTGTCGCTGCCAATACCACGGTCTCAACCTGGTTGAAGATCAGCGCCAACAGGAACGCAACGGTCGCTGCGATGACCAGCTTCATCCATGTTTCGATAGGAGCCCGCTTGGTTGGGCCCGGTTGTGCTTTGTGACGACTCACCGTCACGAAGAAGATCAGGAACGCAATCAACTGGAGCGCCGCCGATGCCGGCAACAGAATACGCCAGTGAAACTCCGTGACGTTGGCTGCCCACCGCAATGTGATTCCGGCGGTCCAGAGTGCCCAGCTAGCCCATGCGCGACTCACCGCCACGGGCATTAACCCGCCCATTTTCGAGAGCGAATAGTAGCCGATCCCAATGATGAATGTGCCGATCCAACCGAAGATCTGCGCGTATCCGTGGGCCTGCAGCCAAGCCTGGGAAAGGCCCGCAAGGGAATGCCGTCCGCTGATCGAAACCAGATTCCAAACGCCGAGAAACGTCCCCGGCAGCACCAGAAACAGCAGGCCGGTGACCACATAAATAGTCACCATCCGCTGTAAGGCGATCTCGGTTTCAGCTGTAGTCTTTGTCGCCATGTCCCTGCGCCTTCCCGAGCTATCTTTTCTCCAGCGCAATCGCGCGCGGGCACAAGATGTTGTTCTCCAGGTGGATGTGCACGTGTAAATCCGCCTCCAGCACCTTCAGACCTTCATAGAGCGCCTTAACCGTACTGCAAGCATACGGAGGCAGTTCGAAGTCGTTGGTCAGCGTGCGGATTTCGCCAAGAGCATCTCCCGCGCTCACGTGCTCTCGCTCCATCATGGCGATCGGGTTGGCGATCGTTCCAAACGGAACGGGCGGCATCGGCCGATTTTGGACCTCGGCGCGACCGTACTGCTCGATGAACGGAAACAGAATCGCTTCTTCCTTGTGCATATGCATTTCCATCTCCGCGCGCAAGGCCGCAAACACTTCCGCCATGCGTGGAAGGACCTCGGGGTCGCGAGCGCCATGGACGGAGACCACTTTATCCAGGCGGTGGCCCAAGACTGGCAGATCGAGTTTCAAGTATTCATGGTGCGTTCCGACGATGTGCCTCACCAACTCATCGAGCGGTGCCGTCTGCCAGTCTCGACTGGCCACGCTAGCAACCTTGGCCTCTTCAATCTCCCGGATGATGGTCTGCGCCTTGACGCCCTTGGCCAGGCAAGCCTCCTCGAATGGTTGCTTCCCGCCGCAGCAGTAGTCCAGGCCGTGTTGCTCGAGAATGCGAATCGCGCTCAACGAGGTGGCGGCCAGATCGGCCAAAGTCATGGTAGTCGTCATCGGATCTCCTTTTCTTGCCCTTCTGTTTGATCTTGGCGCGACGCGCAACCTGGGTCAGTGACTCAGGTCACGCGGAACCTTTCGGACGACGACTCAAGGTCCGGATAAGCGGTCCGTACTCTGGAATCGGGAGTTTCCGAGATTGTTCGCTTCCCAGCCGCTGTGCGTAGCCAATTTCGAATCGGTACCTGAGTCAGAGACTTCCTGGGGCGGACGCTCCAGTTCG
>Ga0105240_10001382_pt1 | contig 41714 bp, 34 predicted proteins | sample KBSC54metaG_FD_80426 | JGI IMG/M metagenome (GOLD analysis project Ga0105240, IMG submission 80426) | Corn rhizosphere microbial communities from Kellogg Biological Station, Michigan, USA - KBS C5-4 metaG | ecosystem: Host-associated > Plants > Roots > Rhizosphere > Soil | place: Michigan, USA... | reverse complement strand
CGACCTCGCTCCCTCTGGTGGCGATCACGCTGCACGAGACGTTCAGCAATGTCTCGCAGGAACTGCGCCTGGCAAATAGCGGGCAGCATCGGCTGAAGTGGGTCGTCGGCGCATTCTACTACAATGCGCGTGGCGGCTATGATCCGCTGATCATCAATAACGCGGTGGTCATCCCGTTCGACCAGCAGCGAACGATCTCCTATGCCGGGTTCGCCCAGTCGACGCTGACCCTGTTCAAGGGCACGAACCTGACAGGCGGCATCCGATTTACCAACGAGCAGCAGCAGTTCAAACTTCCCGCCGCGTCGCTCAAGCTGAATCAGGAGGTGAACAAGGTCACGTATCGCGTCGCGCTCGATCACCATTTCTCGCGCGACGTGATGGCCTATGTCTCCTACAATACGGGCTTCAAGAGCGGCGGATACAATCTCATCACGCCGGGCAATAGCTTCAGGCCCGAGACGCTGGACGCGCTGGAGATCGGTGCGAAGGCGGAACTGCTCAATCGAGCATTGCGGCTCAACGTCGATGCGTTTCGCTACAGCTACAAGAACCAGCAATATCTGGTCAACAACAGCGGCCTGGCAGCCATCCACAATGCCGCCTCCACCCGGACGACGGGTGTCGAGGGCACTTTCGACATCGTGCCGATAGAGGCGGTCAGCATCAGTGGAGGCGTCACCTATCTGGACAGCCACTACCGAAGCTTTCCCAATTTCGGTCCACTCGATGCGAGCGGTACGCCACTTCCGCCGGTCGACGCCACGGGCAATCGCGCGGCCGTCACGCCAAAGATCATCGCCAGCCTTGCGGTCAACGCGCGGCGCTCGACCGCGATCGGAACCTTCGAGGGCTCGGTCGGCGCCCAATATAATAGCGGCTATTTCTGGGAGGCCGACAATCGGCTGCGCCAGCCGCGCTACACCGTGGTCAACGCGAGCCTCTCGTGGACGCCGCACGACGGCAAGGTCAGCTTCAAGGTCTGGGGGAAGAACATCACCAACGCGACCTACTATAGCGATCGCCTGACCGGCACGAGCTTCGGCGACACGCAGACGCAGTCGCCGCCGGCGACGGGCGGCGTGACCGTGGCGTTCCGCTACTGACGGCCGGGACCATGGCGGCGTACCAGATCCTCTCGCGGCCGAGGTGCTGCGCCGCTCCAGTCCAAGTGCCTGCCGGCGCGCGCGTCAAGCGGCCCACGGCACCCACGTCGAACCGCGCCGGATGCCTGCGCCGGGGGGCGCTGGCGGTGAGCCGGCGCCGTGCTGCGCCCGGATCGAGCGCGACCGCCCAAGTGGGCCGCATTCGGGCAAGGAGATCCAACCGATGAAGACCCGCGCCGCGATAGCCTTCGGTCCCAAATTGCCCCTCGAGATCGTCGATGTCGATCTTGAGGGGCCGAAAGCGGGAGAGGTCCTGATCGAGCTCATGGCGACCGGCATCTGCCACACCGACGCCGATGCGCTCGGCGGGTTGGACGCCGCACGGATATTCCCCCGGGTGCTCGGCCACGAAGGTGCCGGGATCGTGCGGGAGGTCGGGCCGGGCGTGACTTCGGTGAAGCCCGGCGATCACGTGATCCCGCTCTACGTATCCGAATGCCGGCAGTGTGCGGCATGCCTGTCCGGCAAGACCAACCTCTGCACCGCCATCCGGCAGACTCAGGCGCTGGGGCTAATGCCCGACGGAACGACCCGCTTCACCTACAAGGGCGAGGCCATCTTCCATTATATGGGCTGTTCGACCTTCGCGAACTTTACCGTGGTCCCCGAGATCGCGGTTGCCAAGATTCGCGACGACGCGCCCTTTCGGACCAGCTGCTACATCGGCTGCGGTGTCACGACGGGGGTCGGTGCGGTGGTCGGCACCGCCAAGGTCGCACCCGGCGACACGGTCATCGTCTTCGGCCTTGGCGGGATCGGCCTCAACGCGCTGCAGGGCGCGCGGCTGGCCGGCGCGGGCATGATCGTCGGTGTCGACATCAACCCGGCGCGCGAGGAGTGGGGCCGGAGGTTCGGGATGACCCATTTCGTCAACCCGAAGGCGCTCGAGGACGATGTTGTCCGGCATCTTATCGCGCTGACCGGCGGCGGTGCGGACTACAGCTTCGTCTGCACCGGCAACACGACGGTGATGCGCCAGGCGCTCGAGGCCTGCCGCGAAGGCTGGGGCACGAGCATCGTCATCGGCGTGGCCGAGCCCGGCCGGGAGATATCGGCTCACCCGGCTCAGCTCCTCTACGGACGCAGTTGGCGAGGCACCATTTTTGGCGGCGCGAAAGGGCGCACCGACGTTCCCAAGATCGTCGACTGGTACATGAATGGTCAGATCGAGATCGATCCGATGATCACGCACGTCCTGACGCTCGAGGAGATTAACAAGGGCTTTGAGCTGCTGCACGCGGGCGAAAGCATAAGATCCGTCGTTCTGTTCTGACCGGGAGGATGGCGGAGGAACCAGGATGCTCAGGCCGTGACCGTGTCGGCCCGGCGTCCGCCTCGCATCCGCGCCTGCGATGACCCGGCGCTCGCACAAAGCTGGAGGATTGCCCATGACCATGAGCCCGAGCCGGACCGTGGAGCTCCGTCATCCACGTCAGGTCTTCATCGGCGGCGAATGGCGCGCGCCATCCACGAGCGCGGCCATCGACGTGATCGACAGCGCCAGCGAGGCCGTCTTCCTGACCGTGGCCGAGGCGGGCGAGGCCGATGTCGAGGCTGCCGTCGCTGCTGCGAGGCGTGCGTTCGACGAGGGGCCTTGGCCGCGCATGGCGCCCCAGGAGCGGGCCGCCTATCTCGTTCGCGGGGCGGATGCCTGGGCTGGCAAGGCTGCGGCGCTGGCGAATTCCTGGACGATGGAATCGGGCACCGTCCATGGTCTGGCCAGCTCCGCGGCGAACTCCGCTGCAGCCATCTTCCGGCAATATGGAGGCTATGCCGACAGCTATGCCTGGGAGGAGAAGCGAACCTCGCAGGCGGGCCTGCCCGCCTTGCTCGTGCGTGAGCCGGTCGGCGTGGTCGCGGCGATCATCCCCTGGAACGTTCCTTATTCGCTCATGTCCTACAAGGTCGCGCCCGCGCTGCTCGCTGGATGCACGATCATCATCAAGGCTTCACCCGAGGCTCCCAGTGCGCCTTATCTCTTCGCGGAGATCTGCGAGGAGATCGGGATCCCCGCGGGGGTCGTCAACGTGCTCGCCGCGGAGCGCGGCGTGTCGGAGCTGCTGGTGCGCCATCCGGGCGTCGACAAGGTCAGCTTCACGGGTTCGACCGCGGCCGGGCGCCGTATCGCCTCCTTGTGCGGCGATCGCATCGCGCGCGTGACGCTCGAGCTTGGCGGGAAGTCGCCCGGGATCATCCTCGACGACTACGACCTCGCCCAGGCGGCGAGCTCGCTCGCCTGGAGCGCGCCACTCGCGACCGGGCAGATCTGCTCATCGCTCACGCGCATCATCGTCACCGAGAAGCGCCATGACGACCTCGTCGACGCGCTCGCGGCCGCCTTCGATCGGATCAAGGTCGGCAACCCGTTCGACGCGGAAACCCAGATGGGCCCGCTGGCGACGGCCCGGCAGCGCGACAGGGTGGAAGGCCTGATCGCGACGGGCATGGCCGACGGCGCGCGGCTGGCCGCCGGTGGCGGACGCCCCGCGCACCTCGATCGCGGATACTTCATCCAGCCCACCGTCTTCGGGAATGTCGACAACGGCTCCACGATCGCACGGGAAGAGATTTTCGGTCCCGTGCTGACCGTCATTCCGGCCCAGGACGAGGCGCATGCCATAGCCCTCGCCAATGATAGCAGCTACGGCCTGAACAGCTCCGTCTTCACCAACGATCCGGAGCGCGCATACCGTGTCGGGCGTCAGCTGAGGACCGGCACCGTTGGACACAATGCCTTCCACACCGACTTTTCGATCAGCTTCGGCGGGTTCAAGCAATCGGGCATCGGCCGCGAGGGCGGCGTCGAGGGGCTCGCTCCCTATCTTGAGGCTAAGACCATGATCTTCGCATCGGCCCCGGCGGCGGCGCGCTAGCCCGCTGCGCGGACGTGTTAGAGGCGAGGCGAATGGAAGCGAGGAGCACGCAATGTCCGTCTGGCTTCCCGCGGGATCCGTCCCGTTACCGTGCCCGGAGCGATGGATGGATCGAAGATCGGCGGCAAAGCGACATTGACACCAAATACGTACGACCGTATTATTTGGACATGGGACGCTCATCATACAGAGACAGGCTTGTGGCCTCCGGAATGCGCACCGTGCACCAGCGCGGCTTCGGCACCATCGGGCTGCGCGAAATCACCGCGGCGGCGGATGTCGCGCAAGGCTCCTTCACCAACCATTTCGCCTCCAAGGAGGAGTTTGGGGTGGCGGTGCTCGATCGATATTTCGGCGAGATGCGCACGATCATCTCCGCAACGCTGAGCGATCAGCGGCGCCGGCCGATCGAGCGGCTGGACGATTATTTCGACGCGGTCATGGCGCTTTTCGCCGCCGACGGGTGGCGGTACGGGTGCCTGGCCGGGAATATGGCGCTCGAGGCGGCCGAGCATAGCGAGCGTATCCGGCACCGGCTCGTCGAGATCTTCAGCGAGTGGACGCCGCCTTTCGCGCAGGCCGTCAGCGATGCGCAGGCGAGCGGCGAGGTCCGTGCCGAGCTGGACCCGGAGGAGGTCGCGGCTGCACTGATCGAAGCCTGGCACGGCGCGATGATGCGCATGAAGATCGAGCGCAGTGCCGCGCCGCTCGAGCGCTTCCGGCGCGTGACAGTTCCGGCGTTGCTCGCCAGGCCCGGAGCCTGGGGCGGCCGCGCCGATCGGGCAGAATTTAACCAAGGAGATCCTGCATGACTTCACCCCAGACAAAGCACATAGAGGTCCTTGGCGCGCAAATGGCGTATGTCGAGGCGGGCGAAGGGCCGGTGGTGCTGTTTCAGCATGGCAACCCAACGTCCTCCTATCTTTGGCGTAACATCATTCCCCATGTCGCGCCCCACGCGCGCTGCATCGCCCCCGATCTGATCGGGATGGGCGCTTCGGACAAGCCCGACATCGCCTACAGCGTGGAGGATCAGGCACGCTACTTCGAGGCCTTCATCGAGGCGCTCGATCTGCGCGATGTCGTCCTCGTGCTGCACGACTGGGGCTCCGCGCTCGGGCTCGACTGGGCGCGGCGCCACGAGGACCGCATTCGCGGCCTCGTGCTGATGGAGTTCATCTATCCGATCCCAACCTGGCTCGACATCGGCCCCCAGGCGGCCGAGGTCTTCCGCGGCTTCCGTTCGGATGCTGGGCGCGAACTGCTCATCGACCAGAATCTCTTCATCGAGCAGATCTTGCCCGGTGGCGTCGTACGCAGCCTGAGCGAGGAGGAAATGGAGGCGTATCGCGCGCCGTTCCGCGATGCCGCCTCTCGCGAACCCGTCTATCGCTTCCCCAACTCGCTTCCGATCGCGGGAGAGCCGATCGACGTCTGGGCGATGGCCGAGGCGTATTGCGCGTGGCTTGTCGAGACCGAGGCGCCGAAACTGCTTCTCTATGCCGATCCCGGGTCATTCATCTCGCCGGCGCGCGCCACGCGGCTGCAGGCCCAGTGGAAGAATTGCTCCTCCGCGCTTCTCGGGCCGGGACGGCACTTCGTCCAGGAGGACCACGCCGATCTGATCGGCAGCAAGATCGCCGAATGGCTGCCGACGGTCTGACGGAAAGGCCCGAGCGCCCTGCGGCGCTCCCGAGAACTAGGAAGGACCGACGATGATTTCTTTCGCTGCTGGCGATGTCGAGCGTTTCCTTGCAGAGGACGATGGCGAGCCGATCGTCATGCTCAATCTTCTTCGCTTTCGTCCCGACGGCGGGCGCGAGCGCTATCTGGAGTATCTGCGCATGGCCGGCCCGCTCGTTGAGCGCTACGGAGCGGAGATTGTTTTCGCTGGCGATGGCGCGGCGCCGCTTGCGGCGGAGCCGGGCCAGGCCTGGGACACGACCGCGCTGGTCCGATACCCGAGCCGCAAGGCGTTCGCGGACATGATCGCCGATCCGGACTATGAGGCGGCCGACCAGCTCCGTATCTCAGCACTCACCGAAGCGGTGCTGCAGCCGCTGCGCAGCTTCAAATCTTGACCTGCACAAGGGCGGACTACTGAATTCCACGATCGGCACGGCGGCCGGCGAGGACTTTTGATGGATCGATGGCGCGGCGGGACTGCAAAGGTCCGCGCGTTTCCGCTCGGGCGACCGGGCGACCGGGCGAAGAGACAAGTGCCGTCGCGGCCGTCGAGCGGAGAGGATCCGTCCGCAGCACTCCGATCGCTCCGCGTGCAGCCACCGAAGACCCCACGCTGCTAAGATAGTTGTTGTTCGTACAACAAGCATTGTGTAGATCGAGGGAAATTGGTCGGCGGCACAGCGGCTGGGCGCGGCGGGCTGGTCTGTCGACGGCGGGCCAGGCGCAAGGCGAAAAGAGGAGCGTCGCGCCGGCGCGCGAACGGAGAGGCAAAGCAGTATGACGAAGACGGCAGATCCTATTGCCGCGCGACTCTCCCTGGAGGACTGGGCTGAGTCCTCCCCCAACGCTGTCGCCATCATCGACGGGGCGGATCGGATCACGTGGTCTGACTGGAATCGGCGCGCGGATGCGCTGGCCGATGCGCTCGGCACACGCGGCGTGAAGCCAGGCGATGTCATCGCGCTGCGCACCACAACGCGTTGGGAATGGCTGGTCGCTTATTATGCGTCGGCAAAGCTCGGCGCGCGCGTTCTCGGCATCAACTGGCGCCTGGGTCCGAGCGAGATCGAGTTTATCCTCTCGGACAGTTCGGCAAAGGCGTTGATCTTCGACGACGAGCAGGCCGATCTGCTGGTGGCGTCCGCGCGCGCTTCCGGTGTGGCTGTGCTGGTCTCGGTCGGCGCGAACTGCCCCGGCGCCGAGCCGTTCGCGGCATTGACGGCGGCATCGGCACCTGCGCACCGGCGCGCGCCGAAAGCGGCGCCGCTGCTGCTGTACACGTCGGGCACGACGGGCCGGCCCAAGGGCGTTCAGACCATGACGCCCGCCAGCGAGGACGCGGCCCGGAGGCTGCCGGCGTATCAGCAGAGCATCGAGAGCGCCGTGCCGCGTTCGCGCGACGACGTCCTGCTTCTCACCATGCCGGTCCACCACGCCGCGGGGCCATCACTGGTCCGTTCCTGCGTCGGGCTCGGCAACACGATCATCATCATGCGACGCTTCGATGCAGCCGGGGCCGTCGAGCTGATCGAGCGGCATCGGGTGTCCTACTGGTCGTGCGTGCCGACCATGGTCAGGCGCATCTCGGCGCTCGATCCAGCGCTGCTGGCAAAGGAGAGGTTCGCATCGTTGCGCGCAATGATGATCGGAGGTTCGCCGGTGCCGGCTGCGCTCAAGACCTGGATCGTCGAACACATCGGCGATGGCATTCTCCATGAAAGCTACGGCTCTACCGAAACCAGCCTCCTGACCCATTTGCACCCCGATTTTGTGCTGACCAAGCTCGGCTCGAGCGGGCGGCCCTACGACAACGCGGATCTCAGCATCCGCTTACCCGACGGCTTGCCGGCGCCGACCGGCGTATCGGGGGAGATTTGGGGGCGCACGCCGGTCACTATCGGCAGCTACATCAACGAGCCACAGCTGGGGCCCGAGACGCTCGATAGCGCGGGCTTCTTCCGCACAGGCGATATCGGTCATCTCGACGAGGACGGCTTTTTGTTCATTACGGGCCGCGCCAAGGACATGATCATATCAGGTGGGGTCAATCTCTATCCGGCCGAGATCGAGGCCGCGATCCTGCGCCATCCTGCCGTTCACGATGCCGCTGTGATCGGGATACCCGACGAGGAGTTCGGGGAGAGCGTGCTGGCGATCTGCGAACTTGAGGACGGCGCGAGCGCGACCGCCGAGGATATCCTGCGGTGCGCGCGGACGTCGATCGCATCGTACAAGATGCCGCGCGTCGTCCGGATCGTCGAGGAATTGCCGCGCAACACCATGGGCAAGATTTTGAAGGCTCAGCTACGCGCCCCATATTGGGAAGGTCGGTCCACGAACATCGTCTAGGGCGCCGCGTCCGAGCCTCGACCGACGCTCTTGGCCATGCTGCGTCGATACGGACGATTGCGACCTAGCGGGCCGCCGCCGTCCGCTTGGCGCGCGCGCCCTGCAATCGCTTGGCGGGCTTGTCCTGCGCGTCGGGTTCCAGGGCCGCTCGAAGCGCGCGGATGAATTCCCGGCCGGTCGCATCGATATCGAAGGTGGCGGGGTCCGCAAGATATTGGCCGACAATGCCCCGCAACGCGCCGACCACCACACCGATATAGGCCTCGATATTTACGTCGCTGCGCATCGAACCGTCCTCGCGAGCGCTTTCGAGCATATCGCGGACGCTCGCGAACGCAGCCTCGTTCGCCTCCGACACCGCTTGGCGAAAGGGGAGGGGGGCTGTCAGGCTTTCCGCGCGCATAAGCTGCAGCGCGCGCGCGACGGCCGGGCGCGTCTTGGCCCGCTCGAGATACAGCTGCACATAGATAACGATCTGCTCGATCCCGCTGGCGCCCGCATAGGACGAGGTGTGCAGCGCCTCGTTGAAACGGTCGGCGACATCGCGCAGCAGGCTGACCAGCAGATTCTCCTTCGTTCCGAAATAATGAGAGGTGATGCCGCGGCTATAGCCTGCAGCCGTCCCGATCTCCGCAAAGCTCATCCCGTTGACGCCGCGCTCCGAGATCACAGTCATCGCGGCGTCGAGGATGCCGCGCTCGGCGGTTTGTCGGCGTTCAGCCTGTGTGCGACGAGCCTGTGTCATCCCCCATTCCTCCGATGGAATGTACCGAAGGTCAAGGCGAGCCGCGATTGCTGGACGCCCCGTCGGCCTCCAACCCGATGATAATTTACTTGTTGACCGGCAAGCAGGTTTGTGTGACACCCGGTCGACAGCACAGGCTGCCGCCCTGCCAACCGCAGAGCGTCATCGCACCCCGAGCGCGTAAACGTGCCGGGAAGGGGAGGGTAATCATGACCATCACGCTCAAGGCCGCGCTTCGTAGTTCGGGTTTCTGCATGGCCGCCGCCGCCTGGCTGCCGGCGAGCGTCTCGGCGCAGACCGTCGCGTCCGATCCCGTCCCGGCAGCGCCGCCTGCGGCGAGTACCGGCGCTCCGCCGACCGGGCTCAGCGATATCGTGGTCACGGCTCGCAAGCGTGGGGTGGCCGAGAGAGCGCAAAGCGTGCCCATCGCCATCTCCGCCTTCAACGAGAAGACGCTCGCTCAGCTCAACCTCAAGGATCTTCGGTCGCTTACCACCTCGGCTCCGAACGTCTCGCTCGAGAGCAATGGCGTCATTCCTGCGACCGCGAACTTCTCGATCCGCGGTTTCGGCATCTCCACCTCGACCCCGTCGGTCGAGCCGTCCGTCGGGCTCTACGTGGATGGCGTGTATCTCGGCCTGTCCACCGGCGTCGTGCTCGATCTGTTCGACATCGACAGCATCGAGATCCTGCGCGGGCCGCAGGGCACGTTGTTCGGGCGGAATACGACGGGCGGCGCGGTCTCGATCAGGACCCGCCGGCCTGGCGACGAGTTCTCGATCCGGGGAACATCGAAGGTCGAGACCGGACCGCTCTTCACCGAGGCGCTCAGCGTAGAAGGGCCCGTGACGCCGAACCTGCGCGCCAAGGTGTCGGGCTACATCTCGCACGACGACGGCTTCTTCCATAATGATTTCGACGATTCCAAGTTCGGCCGGCAGACGACCAAGGTGGGACGCGGCACCATCGTGTGGGAGCCGCTTTCGAACCTCGACACGACGCTCATCCTAGAGGCCGGATCGGTCAAGGGCGACGGCACGCCAACGGTGGGGCTGGATACCGGTCAGGGCTTCACGCTGAACATCAATGATCCCGGATATACCGATGTGCATTGGAAGGCGCTGACATCGGAGACGAACCTGCATGTCGGACTTGGCGGCGGCGTCGTCACCAACGTCCTTGGTGCGCGCTCGCTGGACGATGCCGATGGCCTTGATATCGACGGCGGCCCGCAGCGGCTCTATTTCGGCGAGCACAAGCTTCATCAGCACCAGTTCAGCGACGAGCTGCGCTATGCGGGAAGTTTCGGGCCGTTCCAGGTCACGACCGGCCTCTATTATTTCCAACAGCGCTTCTTCTACATCGAGCAACGGTCCCTGGTCACCATTCCCAGCGGACCGAAGGATGCGGCCGGCGCGGAATCGACCAGGAACGCCGCGGCTTTCGCGCAGATCTCGTATGCGATCACGCCGACTCTGAGCCTGGACCTGGGTGGCCGCTACAATTGGGAGCGCAAGAAGGCCCACACCGCCACCTTCAGCGCGGTCACCAACGTCTGCGACTATGAGAGCGAGACGTGCAACTTCAACTTTCCCGGGCCAGCCTTCCCGGATCCGGGATCCGCGTCGTTCAGCAGCTTTACGCCCAAGGTCGGCCTCAACTGGAAGCCGATCAAGGACGTGCTGATCTACGGCTCCTTCAGCCAGGGAATCCGCAGTGGCGGCTACAATGTCCGCAACACGTCCCTCGTGACGCCGCCGGGGCCTTACGGCGCCGAGCGGCAAGACGCCTTCGAGGTCGGCATCAAGTCGGACTTCTTCAATCACAGGCTTCGGGTGAACGGCGCCGCCTTCCACAACGTCCTGCACAACCTCCAGCGCGACGTTCTCGTGCCCGATGCCGTGGCGGGAAGCGTTCAGGTGACGAGAAATGTCGGAACGGCGACCGTCAACGGCGCCGAGCTCGAGGTCACCGCGATCGTGGTCAAGGGGCTCACGCTCGGCGCCAATTTCGGCTATCTGCATGGCAAGTACGACAAGCTGGACTTCGATCTGAACGGCGCGCGTCCGGGGCTCGGCACGGACCTCAAGTTGGTTCGGCTGTCGCCGTGGAGCTACAGCTTCAACGCCAGCTATGCGACGCAGCTTCCCAACGGCATGCCGCTGCGCGCGCGCGTAGACTTCGGGCACCGCGACAGGCAGGCCGCGACAGACGACAACACCGCCTTCCTGCCTTCCATCAATGAGCTGTCAGCCAACATCGCGCTGTCGACGGTCAACGACAAGGTCACCTTCTCGATCTATGGCCGGAACCTTCTCAATCGCGTGACCGACACGATCAACAACCTGCTCCCTGCGGCGCTCGGCGGCGATTTCCGCGGCATCAACAAGGGGCGTGTCATCGGCGCCTCGGTTGACTTCAAGATCTAGCGGCGCAGATCGAGCGTGGGGCGGCTGGCTGCAGCAGGAAAGACGGTGGAGGCCGGGACATGACGATGGTGGCGGCGGTGCTTCACGGCTTCGGATCGGCCTTTGCGATCGAGCCGCTGACGATTGACCAGCCGCGGCGCAACGAGGTGCAGGTGCGGATGGCAGCGACCGGCATCTGCCAGACGGATGTCAAATGGTCGTCCTCGGACCATGGCCTGCCGCTCCCCCTGGTGATGGGCCACGAGGGTGCGGGCATCATCACCGCGGTGGGCGACGAGGCTGGCGATCTGGCCATCGGCGACCATGTCGTCCTGAGCTACGCCTCGTGCGGAAGCTGCCCCAGCTGCCTGGCGGCCAAGCCTTATCATTGCGACAATATCGGCGCTCGAAACATGCGCTGCACGCGCGATGACGGCACCACTGCGCTCGCCCGCGGCGAAGAACGGGTCCATAGCCACTTCTTTGGACAATCCTCGTTCGCGCAGCATGCGAATGTCGACGCGCGATGCGTCGTCAAGGTCGATCCGAAGCTGCCGCTGGAGATGATGGGGCCATTGGGCTGCGGCATTCAAACCGGCGCCGGAGCGGTGCTCAACGTATTCAAGGCCGGACCAGGCTCGAGTATCGCGATCTTCGGAGCGGGGGCGGTGGGGCTGAGCGCGGTCATGGCTGCGGCCGTTGCGGGCGCGACGACGATCATCGCGGTCGACACGATCGAAAGCCGCCTTGCGCTTGCTCTCGAACTCGGTGCGACCCACGTCATCGACGCCCGCCGGGAGGACGGCGAGGCGGCGATCCTCCGGCTTAAGCCAGGAGGCGTCGACTACAGTCTCGACACGACCGGCTCGTCCAAGGTCGTGTCCCAGGCTTGCGCAGTGCTGGCGAGCGCGGGGACCTGCGGCATCGTCAGCTCGTCGGAGGAGCTTGCGATCGCGCCTGGTCGCCTGGTGCGAAAGGGGCTGCGGATCCATGGCATCTCTGAAGGCGAGAGCAACCCGCAGATCTTCATACCCCGGCTGATCGAACTCTACGCTGCGGGGCGCTTCCCCTTCGATCGGCTGATCACCTTCTATCCGTTCGACGAGATCAACCAGGCCGTTGCCGACGCTCGAGCGGGCAAGGCGATCAAGCCGGTGCTGCGCTTTGCCTGACGCAATCGGTCCCCGTGTATCTTCCAGGAGACGATGATGCCTGCCATAGCCGCCCAGCCGGACTATTCTCCGCAGATCAGCGCCTTTGTCGCGCGCGATCCCCGGCTGCTTATCGACGGAGCCTGGCGCTCCTCGAGCCATGCGACCACCTTGCCAGTCGTCGATCCCTCGTCGAAGCGCGAGATCGGCGCGCTCGTTGACTCCTCCTCGACCGACGTCGACGGGGCCGTGGCAGCGGCGCGGCGCGCGTTCGACGATGGACGCTGGACCGGCCTTCCGCCCAGCACGCGCGAGCGCCTTCTGCACCGCCTTGCCGACCTCCTCGAAGACCATGCCGAGGAGTTCGCGACGCTTGAGGCGATCGACACCGGCAAGCCGCGCGCCATGGCAGGCGCGGTCGATATCCCGGGCGCGATCCGCCATTTCCGCTATATGGCGGGTTGGCCGTCCAAGCTCACCGGCGATCATGTCGATCCATCCGCCCAGCCCGGCGGGAAATATCATGGCTATGTGCGGCGCGAGGCTCTCGGCGTCGCGGCTCTGATCGTGCCGTGGAACTTCCCGCTGCTCATGGCTGCCGCCAAGCTGGCGCCTGCGCTGGCCGCCGGGTGCACGATGATCCTGAAGCCGGCCGAGCAGACCAGCCTGACCGCGCTGCGCTTCGGCGATCTCGTGCTTGAGGCCGGGTTGCCGGCCGGCGTCGTCAATATCGTAACAGGCCGTGGCGACGGTGCGGGCGACCTGCTTGTGAGGCATCCTGACGTCGACAAGGTGGCCTTCACCGGATCGACCAATGTCGGCAAGATCATCACCCGCGCCGCAGCCGATACGCTGAAGCGCGTGACGCTCGAATTGGGCGGCAAGTCGCCGATGCTCGTCATGGCCGACATGGACGTCGAGAGCGCGGTGGTCGGTGCGGCCAACGGCATCTTCTACAATTCCGGCCAAGTGTGCATCGCAAGCTCCCGTCTTTACGCGCATCGCAGCATTTTCGACCACGTGGTCGAGGGCGTCGCCGGCCTGGCCGAGCGACGCAGGCTGGGACCATCGCTGGTGGAGGGCAGCGAGATGGGGCCGCTGGTCTCGTCGCGGCAACAGGAGCGGGTCATGACCTACATCGAAGGCGCACGGCAGCAGGGGGCATCGATCGCGACGGGCGGCAATGCCGCCGGAGATCTCGGCTTCTATGTTGAGCCGACCGTGCTGGTCGACGTCAAGCCGGACATGACGGTGATGCGCGAGGAGGTGTTCGGGCCCGTCCTCTGCGCGACACGCTTTGACGATCTGGATGACGTCGTGCGGCATGCCAACGACACCGACTATGGCCTCGGCGCCTCGATCTGGACCCGCGATCTTGCGACGATGCATGGTGTGGCCGCGCGGATCAAGGCGGGCCTTGTCTGGGGCAACTGCCATTCGGTGACCGACCCGTCCATCCCGGCAGGCGGCTTCAAACAATCGGGCATCGGTCGCGAGCATGGCCTGGAGGGGCTGCTCAATTATACGCAGACCAAATCCGTACTGATCGCGCTGTGATGGCCCAGCACGCTCAACACCGCAACGAGCAGATCGAGGGGGGGGGCGCTCCGAGGACCGGGATCGCATCTCGGCCGGGCTATCGCTACCTGGTCTTGTGTACGCTGCTCGTCGCCTGCATCCTCAACTTCCTAGACAGGCAATTCCTCGCCATCCTCGCCGAGCCGGTCAAGAAGTCGCTGTCGCTGAGCGATACCCAGCTTGGGCTGCTGACCGGCCTGACTTTCGCGGTCTTCTACACGGCATTCGGCATTCCCATGGCGATACTCGCCGATCGCACGAACCGCGTTCGCATCGTCGCCCTGTCATGCGCGCTCTGGAGCGTCTTCACCGGGCTTTGCGGCGTGGCGTCCAACTTCGGGCAACTCGCCTTGGCCCGTGTCGGCGTCGGTATCGGTGAGGCCGGCGGGAACCCGCCGTCGAATTCCCTGATCGCCGACTATTTCCCGCCGAGCGAGCGTGGCACCGCGAACGCGATCTTCTCGCTCGGCATTCCGATCGGGATCACGTTGGGTGCCGCGAGCGGCGGCTTGATCGCGGCCAGCTACGGCTGGCGCACGGCGTTCATCGCGTTGGGCTTCGTCGGAGTCGCGATCGTTCCGATCATGCTGCTGATCATCCGCGAGCCGGAGCGCGGGCGCTTCGATCCGCCGGCGGCGCCGGAGCGCGCGCGCCCATCGCGGCTTGCCGGCATCGGCCTGTTCCTGCGAACCCCCAAGTTGCTGGCCATCTCAGTCTCGGCTGGGCTCGGTTCCTTCGTCAACGCCGGCATGGTCAGCTGGTCGCCTGCGCTGCTGATCCGAGACAAGGGGATGACGCTGCCGCAGATATCGCTCTACTACAGCCTCGTCCTCGGTCTTTCGATGGCGGTCGGAACACTGGTCAGCGGTCGCGTCGTCGACCGCGCAGCCAAACGCCATCCGCGCGCCTACGCGATCATCCCAGGCTTCGCGACACTGGCGTGTCTGCCGTTCATCATGGGCTTCGCGCTCTCGTCCAGCTGGCAGATCGCGCTCGTGTTGCTGATCTTTCCGAGCGCCTTTGGCATCGCCTACCTGCCCGCCGCGACGACGGTCGTGCAAAATTCGGTGCCAGGCGCCCACCGCGCCACTGCGTCTGCCATCTATCTCTTCATCCTCAACATCATCGGAACAGGCGGCGGCCCCCTGTTCGTCGGGCTCGTGAGCGATCATTTTTCCGGTCGGCATTCGGCGACCGGGCTGCGCTACGGCATGCTCGCATTGTCGGGTGTCTGCGTTCTGAGCTTCGTCAGCCAGCTGATCACCGCCCGCTTGATCGGTGCGGATCATGAAGCGGCAATGCGAGCCGCGGGCGAAGCCCAGACGGGTCCGAGCGCTTGAGCGAGGTGTTGAACCGGCGCTGGGTGCTGGCGCGGCGCCCGGACGGCGTGCTGAGGAGCAGCGACTTCGAACGCTCGGATATCGCCTTGGGAGAGATTAGCGAAGGCGAGGTGCGGGTGCGGGTGACACACTTGTCGTTCGCGCCGACCCAGCGCATCTGGATCGAAAGAGACTCCTATCTGCCCGCCGTGCCGATAGGTGGCGTCGTTCGCGCGTTCGGCGTCGGCGAGGTGACCAAGTCCAACCTCCCCGAATTCTCCGTCGGCGACGTCGTGGAGGGTGGTTTCGGCTGGCAGGATTACTGGCAGGGTCCAGCGACGACCGACCTCTGGCGTATCACCCGCTTGCCGAAGGACATGACGCCGGAGGAGGCGTTGGGCGTCTTCGGCGTGACATCGACAACGGCGTGGTTCGGCGTAGAGGACATCCTTAGGCCGCAGGCCGGCGAGACGGCACTGGTGTCGGCTGCCGCGGGCGCGACCGGATCGGCCGCCGGTCAGATCCTGAAGGCGGCGGGTGTCCGCGTGATCGGCATCGCCGGCGGCCCGGACAAGGCCCGTTGGGTGACCGAGGTGGCGGGCTTCGACGCGTGCATCGATTACAGGCACGAGGATGTCTCTGCGCGGATCAGGGCGCTAGCCCCCGGGGGCGTCGACATGGTGTACGAGAATGTCGGGGGCGCGATCCTTGATGCAGCGCTCGAAAACCTCGCCTTGCATGCCCGCATTGCGTTCTGCGGCGCCATCGCCGGATATGATGGCGGGGAGGTCGAAGGGTTAAAGCGATATCTGAACCTCGTCGTTCGGCGCGCGACCATCACCGGATTCCTCGTGCAGGACTACAAGCATCGCAACGACGAGGCGGTCGCTGCGCTGAAGGCGCTTCTGGCCCAAGGCAGGTTCATCAACGCACTCGATGTGCAGCATGGCTTTGAGCGGATACCGGACACGCTGGGGCGTCTATTCGCCGGAAAGAATCTCGGAAAGCAGATCCTGATCCTCTGACGGGGATGCTGCAGGGAGGTTGCCGACCGCATCCGATATCATCGGTAGTTCGAGAATTTTGCTTGCTGGCCAGCAAGCAAGTATATATTTAGGCTTGATCTGCGCGAAGCGGTCGAGCCCGCCGACACAGGCGGCGCGTCGGCGTTGGGCCATGGAGGGATGATTGGACGAGCATTTTGAGCGTGCCGAAGGCGCGGACGGATGGATCGCCGCGCGGAACGGTGACGAATGGCATGTGCTCGGCAGTCGCTGCCGATCCTGTGCCAGGCTCGCGGCACCGGCCGATCGCTTCGGCTGTCTGCAATGCGGAGCCCCTACCGAACAGGTCGATTTTCTGCCGCTCAGCGGCCGCGGCACGTTGCTGAACGCCGTGACGGTCTTTCAACCTCTCATCGCCGATGCGACGGTCCCGCTCGTCATAGGCAGGATCGCCTTGGAGGAGGGGCCGGTTGTGTCGGCGCAGATCGGCGTCGAGGAGGAGCAGCTTTCACCCGGCATGGCGCTGCAGGCCGAGATGGTCGGCGCGAGCGCGTCGGCCGCGGGGGCGTGGCGCTTCAATCCGGCCGAGGAGGCGCGCGCATGAGCACGGTCCCGCTCGGCGCGATGCGTCCGGTCCATGTGGTCGGCATCGGCCTTCACCCTTATCAATTTCCCGGCGACACGCCCTACGTGACCCTGGGTACCACCGCCGTCCGGGGGGCACTCGCCGACGCCGGCCTGTCCTGGCCCGACATCCAGAGCGCTTATGTCGGCAGCGGGACGATCGGCATGGCGGCTGGCCGGGTGCTGACGAAGCATCTCGGCGCCTCGGGACTCTCTGTCGCCACCATCGAGAATGCATCGGCGTCGGGCAGTACCGCCTTCCGCTCGGCGTGCATCGAAGTCGCCAGCGGCCTGGTCGACGTCGCGATCGCGATCGGCGTCGACAAGGCGGGGCCGACGATCCAGCGTGCCTTCACGCGGGAGGAGATTCCGCGCTTCTCGGACATGGCCGAGCTTCCGGTCGTCAAGTTCGCGCTGGCAGCCGAGGAGTATATGGCGCAGACGGGCGCGACCGCCGCGCAGATCGCCGCGGTCGCGGTGAAGAACCACCATAACGCCTCGCTCAATCCCTACGCCCAGTTCCGCAAGCCTCGATCGCTCGAGGAGGTGCTCGGCGCCAAGAAGGTGGCGGGGATCATAACGGCTCCGCAATGCTGCCCGCGAGGCGACGGTGGTGCTGCGGCGATTGTCATGTCGGAGGAGGCTTTGGCACGCTTCGGCATCGCACCGCATCGCGCCGTGCGCGTGCTCTCGTCCGTCGCGACCAGCGACCGGCAGCTCGATGATGAGATTGCGAGCGCGGTCGAGATCACCCGTCGGATGACGGCGCAGGCCCTCGAACACGCAGCAGTTGCGCCCGAGGACCTCGATATCGTCGAACTGCACGAAGCCTTTTCGATCGAGGAGCCGCTCTACATCGAGGCGATGGGGATCTGCGGCGAAGGCGAGGGCGCGCATTTCATCGCCACCGGCGAGGCCGATATCGGCGGCCGCTGCGCAGTGAACGCGTCGGGTGGCCTACTGGGAATGGGCCATCCGCTCGGGCCGACCGGAGTTGGCCAGATCGCCGAGATCGTGCGCCAGCTTCGCGGTGAGGCCGGCGACCGACAGCATCCCGAGGCGCGCACCGCCCTCGCTCATATGATCGGGCTCGGCCAGGTCGGCTTTGCCCATATCCTCCAGATGGACCGGCACGATGGCAGATAGCTTTTCCTCGATCCTGTACGATGTCGATGGCGACGGCATCGCATGGATCACCCTCAACCGGCCCGAGCGGATGAACGCCATCGGTGCCAGCACCAAGCCGGAATTGGAAAAGGCGCTGTTCGAGCATGCCGCCCGTGACGATGCGGTACGCTGCATCGTCATCACCGGCGCGGGCGAACGCGCCTTCTGCGCGGGAGCGGACATCGTTGATCGCGCCGGCGAGCGTCCGACGACGCCAGAATTGCACATCGCGCAGCGCTGGACCCACGACCTGTTTCGCCGGATCGAGACCTTCGAGAAGCCGACCATCGCCGCGATCAATGGCGTCGCGGTCGGTGGCGGCCTCGAGATCGCGTTGTGCTGCGACATTCGCATCGCGGCATCGCACGCGCGGCTCGGGCTTCCGGAGGTCAAGCTGGGCGCCTTACCGGCGGCAGGCGGGACGCAGCGCCTGCCTCGTCTGATCGGAGAGGGGCGCGCCAAGGAATTGCTGCTGACCGGCGATCTCGTCCTGGCTGACGCCGCCTTGGCGATGGGGCTGGTCAATCGCGTCGTGGAGCGCGAGAGCCTGCGCGAACAGACTGCGCAACTCGCAGGCCGGATCGCCGCCCGCGCACCGCTTGCCGTCCGATTCATCAAGCAGGTGGTCAACAATGGCCTTCAGGTTGGGCTCGACGCAGGGCTCGAATATGAGCGTTTCGCCGCGGCGATACTGGCCACGACGGAGGATCGACACGAGGGCTTTCTCTCATTCGTCGAGAAGCGGGATCCCGTCTTCAAGGGGCGCTGAGATGAATGGCATGCGCCGATCGCTCGGCGTCGTCTCGACCTAGGCGACGAGGGCGGCATGGAGGGGGGGCGACGATCGCAGGCGCAGCGCCGCAGCATCGCGGAGCGGAGCATCCTGGACGCTGCGATGAAGGTGATCGCCGCCGAGGGTCTCGGGGGGACGAGCTTGGCCCAGATCGGTGCTGCGGCGGGCTACAGCCGCGGCATCGCGACCCACTATTTCGGCACCAAGGAGAATTTGCTGGTTCGCGTGCTTGACGACGCCGCGACCGGATTCCTCGAGGCGCTCGAGACTGCGGACTTTCGCCAGGCCGACGGATGCGCGCAGGTTACTCGCCTCGTCGATCTGATGCTCGAGCGGGCGATCGCCAATCCCGATCGTGCTCGCGCCTTGCAGATCATGCGCGCGCAGAGCCTGATCGCCGCCCCGGTGCTCCACAAGGCGATCGAGGATGCCAATGGCGCGTCCGCCCGCATCATTCGGACCATGCTCCTCGCCGGGCGCGCGTCGGGGCATGTGAGGTCCAACATCGACGTCGATGCTATCGCCTTCTTCACGGTCGGCGCGCTGCGCGGGCTGATCGGCCAATATCTTTCGGATCCGAAGCCGGCGGAGCTCAAGCAGACCGGCCAGGCGCTGTGCGCCATGCTGAGGGCCATTCTGCAGCCGCATCACGCGGCCGACTGATCTACACATGTTACATGTTGACCATCCAACAAGTGTATGCGAGATAGCTGCAATGCATGGTCGGCGAGACGACCGGACGACCGTCAGCTGGCGGCGACGCCGCAGGTAGAATGAGCTTGGAGAGGCAGATGGATCTCGGACTTCGTGACAAGACGGTGCTCGTGACGGGTGGCGGCCAGGGCATCGGCAGAGCGATCTGCCGCCTGTTCGCGGCGGAGGGCGCCAAGGTCGCGGTCAATGATCTTTTCCCCGAGCGCGCGGACGCGGTGGCCGACGAAATTCGGCGGGACGGCGGGACGGCGATCCCCGCTGCCGCCGATATCATCGATGTCGCGGCCGTCGCGGGGATGGTCGGCAAGATCGAGAACGAGCTCGGCTCCGTCGACATCCTCGTGAACAATGCCGGCATCGTGCCCGAGCGCCGCGAGAAGGGTGGCCTGACGCCGCTGTTCAAGGATATGCCGCACGAGGATTGGGCGAAGGTCATCGACCTCAACGTCTATGGGACGATGAACTGCTGCGCGGCCGTTCTTCCCGGGATGCTGGCAAGCGGATCGGGAAAGATCGTCAGCATCATCTCCGAGGCTGCGCGTCTCGGCGAGACCCGCTTCGCAGTCTATTCGGGCGCCAAGGCCGCGATCCTGGGCTTTTCTCGCGCGCTCGCCCGCGAGCACGGCCGAGACCGGATCAACGTCAACATCGTCGCGCTCGGCGCCGTCGCCCATGAAGGTATCAAATCGGGTCCGCTGCGGCTGGAAGCGACTCCCGAGAATGATGACGTGCTCGCCAAGATGCTCAGCGCCTATCCGATCGGGCGCGGGCTCGGGCGGGTCGGCACGACCGGCGATGTCGCGAGCATGGTCGCCTTCCTGTCGTCGCCGCACGCCGACTTCGTCACTGGACAAAGCATCGGCGTCAGCGGCGGCTACGCGATGATCTGAGGATGGCGGCTCCATTCCGCACCGCCCTCTGCGACCTGCTTGGAATCGATCACCCGATCCTCGTCGGCGGCATGATGTTCCTGTCCGATGCGCGCTTCGTCGCATCGGTGGTCAATGCCGGCGCGATGGCGTTCCTGACGGTCCGCTCATTCCCTCGGCTGGAGGATCTTCGTGATCAGCTGCGCCTGTGTGCCGACTTGACCGGGGGGCGTCCTTTCGGCGTGAATCTTAGCTTTTCCACACAGCCGGAAAACAACAGCGCGATACCCGCGCAGCTCGATCTGGCGCTCGATCACGGCGTCCGCCACTTCGAGACCGCCGGCCTGCTCGCGCCCGATCTCGTGGCGGCGATCCGCGCAAGGGACGGCGTCGTGGTTCACAAGGCGTCGCGCTTGCGCCATGCCTGCTCGGCCGAGCGCGCCGGCGTGCATGCGGTCACCCTGGTGGGCATGGAGGAAGGGGGTCACCCCGGTGCGAACGAACTCACCACCATCGTGCTGGCGGCCGGCGCCGCGCCGCTGTTGAGGATCCCATATACGGTCGGCGGTGGGATCGGCACCGGTGGTCAGGTGGTCGCCGCGCTCGCCATGGGTGCAAGCGGCGCGACGATGGGCAGCCGCTTCCTCACGGCCGACGAGATATGGGCCCATGATCTCTACAAGGATCATGTCGCGACGCTCGATCATGACTGCTCGACGACAGCCCTGTCGTCGATCGCGAGCACTTGGCGGGTGCTGCGCAACGACACCGTCGCCGAGGTGCAGCGGCTGGAACGCGAGGGGCGCACCAGCTTCAAGGATCTGGGACACCTCATCCGCGGGACGATCGCGAGGGACCATTGCTACGAACGGGGCGAATGGAACACTGGGATGATCTCGATCGGATCGGCGGCAGGATTCGCCAATCGACGGATGCCGACGCGCGAAATCGTCGCCCAGCTCGTCGCGGAAATGGAGGAGGCGCGCGATCGTGTCGCCGCGCTCGGCCAGTCTCTGCGACGCGCGTGACGACTCCGGATCGCACCGCCTGACATGCCAGAGCCGCTGATCATCACCGGGGCACCAGGTTCGCCCTATACGCGCAAGATGCTGGCGGCGCTGCGCTATCGCCGGCTCCCTCACATCTTCATCAGCGACCTGGACGCCAGCCGCCGACTTCCCCAGCCGAGGGTCAAGCTCTGGCCGGTCGCCTATTTTCACGAACCGGACGGGTCACTGGCGCCGATGACGGACTCGACGCCGATCCTGCGGCGCCTGGAGGCCGAACATGCGGCACGCAGGATCGTGCCGGCCGATCCCGCGCTCGCGTTCCTGGATGCGCTCGTTGAGGATTTTGCCGACGAGTGGCTGACCAAGGCGATGTTCCATTACCGGTGGACCTATCGGGCCGACATCGACAATGCCGCGCGCGTGCTGCCCAGCTGGTTCGTATCGCCGTTGGACGACGCGCGCCTCGCCGACGAAGGTGCGACATTCGCCGCGCGGCAGATATCCCGACTGGGCGTGGTTGGATCGAGCGCCGGCACCGCCGACGCTATCGAGAGCAGCTTCTGTGCGCTCATCGACATTCTCGATCGCCACTTCGCCGTGTCGCCATTCTTGTGGGGCGACCGGCCCGGCGCCGCCGATTTCGGCTTGGCGGGGCAATTGACCCAGCTTGCCTTGTTCGATCCGACGCCGGCGGCGCTGGTTCGCGCGCGCGCACCCCGCGTGCTTTCCTGGACCATCGCCATGGAAGATCTGTCCGGCTGGGACAGAAGCGCCTGGGCTGCCCCCGAACGGGCGCCGACCACCATCTCCGATCTGCTTGCGGAGATCGGCGCCACCTATGCGCCTCTGCTGCTCGCCAACGCCGAAGCCATCGGGCGCGGCGAGACCCATTTCGAGGCCGGTGTCCGCGGCCGCCTCTGGCGGCAATCGGTGTTCCCCTACCAGCTCAAATGCCTGCGGGCTCTGCAGGCGCAATATTCCGATCTCTCGAACGCCGAGCGCGCGAGCCTCGATCCACTGCTGATCGGGTCCGGCTGCGAAAGACTGTTTGGCAAGGAGCCCTCATGACGCAGCCCGTTCCGCCCCGGCAGGCGGATCCGACCGCCGAACGGAGCATAAGCCTCGACGTCGACGCCGGCGTGGCGACGATCACGATCAATCGACCGCGCGCCGGCAACGCGCTCGACATCGATGCCGCGCGCCGCTTGTGGGAAGCGACGACGAAGGTGGATCAGTCCGCCGACGTGCGATGCGTCGTCCTCACCGGAGCCGGGCGCGCTTTCTGCGCTGGCGGCGACGTCAAGGGATTCTCCCAGGCAGGCGATGCAGCGCCCACCTTGCTGAAGGAATCGACCGTCTATCTGCATGCCGCCATCTCACAGTTGTCGCGCATGGCGAAACCACTGATCACCGCCGTCAATGGCGCGGCGGCAGGCGCCGGCATGGGCCTCGCCTTGCTGGGCGACATCGTTCTCGTCGCCGACACGGCCTTCTTCACCACCGCTTACTCTGCGATCGGGCTGAGCCCCGATGGCGGCGTAAGCTGGCTGCTCCCGCGCCTCGTCGGCCTGAGGGCCGCGCAGGAGATGATCCTGACCAGCCGCAAGATCTCCGCTTCCGAGGCGCTGAAGCGTGGAATGGTGAGCCATATCGTGCCGGCCGCCGATCTCGCCGAGCAGGCGCGCGGCTTCGCCGACCGGCTCGCGCGCCTCAGCCCGCACGCGCTCGGAGAAGCACGCAGCCTTCTGCTTTCGAGTTACGGCGCGTCGCTGGAGGCTCATCTCGAGCTCGAGGCCCGAGCGATCTCGCGCATGTCCGGGACACCGTTCGCGCGCGCGCAATCGGCAGCATTCGCGCGCAGTGCGCGTTCGGGGGAGGCCAAGGCATGATCGTCGCGAAGGCTCATAACAGGGTGCTGGTGATCGCCTTGTCTAATCCGCCCGTAAACGCGCTCGGACCCGGGCTGCGCAAGTCGCTTGCCGATGCGATCCTCGACGCCCAGGCCGACGACAAGATCGACGCGATCGTCGTCTCCGGGAGCGGGGGAATATTTTCGGGCGGTGCCGACATCACGGAATTCGGAGGTCCATTTGCCCGTCCCAGCCTGCCGGAGGTGGTCGAAGTCGTTGAGGCGTGCGGGAAGCCGATCGTCGCCGCGATCGACGGCGTGGCGCTCGGTGGCGGGCTCGAGCTCGCGCTGGCATGCCATTATCGCTTCGCGTCCAAATCGGCGCGCATGGGGCTCCCCGAGGTCAAGCTCGGTTTGCTGCCCGGCGCCGGCGGAACCCAGCGGCTGCCGCGCCTGGTCGGTATGGCAGCCGCACTCGACATGATTGTGCTGGGCGAACCCGTCTCGGCCGATCGAGCCTTGACGATCGGCCTCATCGACGACGTCGTCGAGGCCGACGCGCTTCTGGAGGACGCGATCACGTTCGCGGAAACCGTCGCCGCGCCACGCCGCGCCAGTGAAAAGCGTGTCGAGCCGGAGACAGGACAGGTCGAGCGCTTCGCCGCGGCGAACGCGCGCAAGATCAAGGGCCTGGATGCGCCGCGAGCCTGCATGGAGGCGATCCAGGCCGCCCAGAGGCTGCCCTTTGCCGAAGGGTCGAGGCTGGAAGTTTCGTTGTTTGCCCGGCTCGTGGAAGGCGAACAGTCGCAGGCCATGCGCCACGCCTTCTTCGCCGAGCGCGCCGCCGCCAGGATCGATGGCATGCCCGATGGCATCGTGCCGCGATCCGTCTCCCGGGTCGGCGTGATCGGCGCCGGAACGATGGGCGGCGGGATCTCGATGAACTTCCTGTCCGCAGGCATACCAGTGACGATTGTCGAAATGACGCAGGACGCTCTCGACCGCGGTCTCCGGGTCGTGCGAGCTAATTACGAGGCGAGTGCGGCGAAGGGCCGGCTGACTGCCGCGCAAGTGGACGGCGCCATGACCCTGCTGGCGCCGACACTCGACTTCGATGCGCTGGCCGACTGCGATCTCGTCATCGAGGCAGTCTACGAGACGATGGACGTCAAGAAGGAGATATTCGCGCGGCTCGACACGATCGCCCGACCTGGCGGGATCCTGGCTTCGAACACCTCCTTCCTCGATATCGATGAGATCGCGTCTGCAACGACTCGCCCCGACGATGTCGTCGGGATGCACTTCTTCTCGCCTGCCAACGTAATGAGGCTTCTCGAGGTGGTGCGCGGCGCGAAGACCGCGCCCGACACGCTGGTCACCGCGATGGCGCTCGGCCGCCGTGTCGGCAAGGTGCCCGTGGTCGCGGGCGTGTGCCATGGCTTCATCGGCAACCGCATGCTGGTTCCGCGCCAGCGCGAGGCGACCAAGCTGCTTCTCGAGGGCGCGACGCCTGCACAGATCGATAAGGTGCACACCGATTTCGGCATGCCGATGGGCCCGTTCCAGATGCTCGATCTCGCTGGCGTCGACATTGGATGGCACCGTGATCCGGTTCGCATCGAGAGCATAAGCGACGCACTATGCGCGCGACGCCGCTGGGGGCAGAAGACCAAGGCCGGATATTATGATTACGACGAGGCACGCAGGCCGTCGGCTTCGCTAGAGACACAGGAGATCATCGACGATTTTCGCCGCAAGGCCCGGATCGCACCGCGTGCGATCAGCGACGAGGAGATCGTCGTCCGCACTCTCTACACGATGGTCAATGAGGGCGCGCTGATCCTGGAGGACGGCATCGCGCAGCGCGCATCGGACATCGATGTGGTCTGGCTCCACGGCTACGGCTGGCCGCGCCACCTGGGCGGTCCGATGTTTTGGGCGGACCAGATCGGGTTGCAGTCGATCCTGGACGGCCTCGCCCGATATGCGGGGCCGCTTGGCCATGATCTTGTCGTGTCGACGCTTCTGCAGGAGCGTGCCGCGGTGGGCGCCAAGCTCGACCGCTGATCCTGCGTCGACCTCTCGGAACGAGCGTCACCACGCCGGTCAGGAAGGCGCCCACGCCATCCTATCCAATCCACGACACAGGAGATCTTCATCATGCGGGACGCCGTGATCGTTTCGACCGCACGCACGCCGATCGGCCGCGCATATCGCGGCGCTTTCAACGCGACTCCGGCACCTACGCTGGCGGCGCATTCGATCCGTGAGGCGGTGGCCCGAGCCGGCGTCGATCCCGCGGAGGTCGAGGATGTCGTGCTGGGTGCCGCGCTGCCGCAGGGCCATCAAGCCACGATCGGGCGCACTGCCGCGATGCGCGCGGGCCTTCCCGCCAGCGTCGCCGGCATGACGATCGATCGCCAATGCGCGTCTGGACTGATGGCGATCGCGACGGCAGCAAAGCAGATCGTCGCCGACCGGATGGAGGTCGTCGTCGCAGGCGGAGTCGAGTCGATTTCGCTGGTCCAGACAACCGAGTTGCGCGTCGACCCGGACCCCGAACTCGTCGCGATGGTTCCAGACATGCATATGCCGATGCTGCGGACCGCTGAGATCGTGGCCTCGCGCTACGGCATAGGGCGTGAGGCGCAGGACGCCTACGCGCTGCAGTCCCAGCAGCGCACGGCCGCGGCGCAGATCCGAGGCGCATTTGATGCCGAGATCGTTCCGATCGATGCGATCGCGACCGTGCACGACAAGGCCACCGGCGAGGTTTCGCGGCGTAGCATTCGCCTCTCGAAGGACGAGGGCAATCGGCCCGCAACCACGTTCGCCGACCTCGCCGCGCTCAAGCCTGTCGTGAACGGCGGCGTGGTGACGGCGGGCAACGCGTCCCAGCTTTCGGACGGGTCGTCGGCCTGCGTCGTTATGGAGGCAAGGCTGGCAGAGCAGCGCGGCCTCGCGCCGCTCGGCCGTTATGTCGGCGTGGCCGTCGCGGGAACCCAGCCCGATGAGATGGGCATCGGCCCCGTTTTCGCGGTCCCGAGGCTGCTCGAGCGCTTTGGTTTGAAGATGGACGATATCGGCCTTTGGGAACTGAACGAGGCGTTCGCGGTCCAGCTTCTTCACTGCCGCGACACGCTGGGCATTCCCGACGAGTTGCTGAACGTGAATGGCGGCGCCATCTCGGTCGGCCATCCCTACGGTATGTCCGGTGCCCGCATGGTGGGGCATGCGCTGATCGAGGGAAAGAAGCGCGGCGCCCGGCATGTCGTCGTCACGATGTGTGTTGGCGGCGGCATGGGCGCAGCCGGACTGTTCGAGATATTGTGATGCGGGGTCTGCAACACGCGCCTCCGAGCGGCCTGGCCGGTTTTCGTGGATGCGGACGATAGCGCCCGTATGACTCCGCTTAATTGTGGGATTAACGATGGACAGCGCGCTCGGCCGCATTGTTGAGGACTCGGAAAATCAGGTCCGGTGCGATTCGGGACATCGCATAGAGTAGCTTCGCTTGGCCCAGCCGAATTTCTTCCGTGCCTCGCGCCAAGGCCTTCACGATCGTCGCAGCAACGTCTGCCGGCTCGAGCTTTCGCCCCTCATAGTGCGTGCTCATCCCTGTGTTGAGCGTAGGCGGCAGGACCTCCAACACGCCGAGGCCGGAACCCTTCGTCTGCCATCTGAGGGACCGCGTGAACGCATGCAGCCCCGCCTTGGCGGCTCCGTAGCCCGGAGCCGCGCCGAAAGGGGTGTAGACGAGGCCAGTCGTCACGTTGACGATTGCCGCCTGAGGTCTTGCCAAAAGATGGGGAAGAAGGGCTGTCGCAAGGTGTGCAGTCGCCCGAAAGTCGAGTTCTATCTCGGCGTCGAGCCGCGCCCACGCATCGGGAGCGGTCAGCGCGAAATATTGCATCGTCCCCGCATTGTTCACTAATATGTCGACCGGCGGATCCGATGCGAGCAGCAGTGCGACCAACCGCTCGCGCTCGTCGTGATCCAACAAGTCGGCCGTGACAATTGTCCCCGTACCGAGAGCGTCGCGCGCGCGATCCAGCTTGGCCATGTCTCTGCCTATAAGCACGAGACGGACGCCTTCTTGATGCAACGACCGAGCGATGGCGAAACCAAGACCCGACCCGCTGCCCGTTATCACCGCCGTCTTGCCCATCAATTCCATCTTAGGCCCTCTTTGTATTGGACGCTCGCAAGAGCCAATTGTTGGTCGAGGTGTTTCCATCGATAACAGTAACAGAATATCAGATGTTATCATCGGTAACAATATCGAGTTTCCCGCGATGCGGATGTGCGCTACCAAACTGCATGCGTCCCTCGCCCCAGTCCCACGACGTCGCGCCCAACGATGCCCGGTCTCGAATCATCGCGTGCGCGGCGCAACTCATCGCCAGCGGCGGAAGCGAGGCGGCGACGACGCGTGCGGTCGCTTCCGCCGCATCCGTACAGGCGCCGGTGATCTACCGCTTGTTCGGCGACAAGGACGGACTGCTCGATGCCGTGTGCGAGCATGTCCTGAGCGAATATGTGGCTGCCAAGACGAGGCGGAAGCCGGCCGATGATCCTGTAGAGGACCTCCGCCAGGCCTGGGACGTGCATGTCGCGTTCGGACTGGCTCATCCTGCGGTGTTCGTGTTGATCAATGCCGGCCGTGCCGCGAAATCCGGCGCGGTGGCCGCCGGCCTCGCCGAATTTCGCCAGCGAGTCTCTCGGGTTGCCCGTGCGGGACGGCTCCGGGTTAGCGAGCAACGCGCTGTAGATATTCTCTACGCGATCGGAACCGGAACGATCCTGACTCTGCTTCGGAAAGCACCCACGGAGAGGGGTGATCTGTCCGAAGCGGCACGCGAGACCGCTTTCGACGCCGTGATCGCGGGGCGGACGCCATCAGTGGGCGACGGATCGCGCACTGCCGCTGTGTCTTTGGCGGCTTCGCTCGAACAGCTTTCCGTTCTTACGCCAGGCGAGGCGCAGCTTATGATGGAATTGCTGAAGCGTATCGCCGACGCATGCTGACCGTCGCTGCCTCGCTCCGAATTGTCATCGTCGAGCAGCAGCGGTGTCGACCGATCGAGATGCACCATCGCAGGTGACTGCATGCGGGCTGCAGGTCGACGACACCGCGATTCTGTCAATCAGCGGCCGCGCGTCTTTCCCGGTGCGACCGGAGCGCGGCTGTTCAGGATCGCCGGCATGGTCAGGCGCCTGAAGCGATCTAGCGGCGCTCGGCTTCGTTCCACCTTCATGCGAAGCATAGCACCGTGCCACGCCTCGAGAAGGGCCATACCAGCTTCGTCGGCGTCGAGTCCGAGCGCAACCTGGCCAGCTGCCTGGGCGTCGCGGATCGCTTGGCTGAAGGGGGGCGTCCATTCGGCGAAGATCTCGCGAAGATGTTCGCGGATAATTTCGCTATGCTCCGCCGCTTCCAGCGCCATGTTTCCTGCCAGGCACCCGTAGCGCCATGCGGCCGCGTCGAGGAGGTCGGTAATCTCGTCGAAATACCCGTCGATGCGCGTTAGCGGTGGCAATTCCGGATTGCGTAGCGTCGCGGCGATCACGGCGCGGATTTGGCCGAAATAATGGTCCAGCACCTCCGCGCCGAACTGTTCCTTCGAGCCGAAGTGATTGGTGAAAGACCCCTGCGCGACACCTGCGGCGGCCGTTATTTCGCGCAGTCCCACCGAAGCGAAGCCTCGCTGATGCACGGTCTTCGTCCCCGAGGAGATGATCTTATCGCGAAAGGAAGGACGGCCCATCGCCTCTGCAATATGATCGGACGTATTTCCTGTCAAGATCGAGGCATCCTCGCCGCGTTCTACGAAGTGCGGACCAGGTTTTCGATGAACCCGATCTGCTCGATCTCGCATCGCACGATGTCGCCTTGCTGCAGGAAGCGCGGCGGCGTCATGCCCAAGCCGACGCCCTTAGGCGTTCCTGTGGCGATGATGTCGCCGGCCTCAAGAGTGAAGGCGGTTGACAGATAGGCGATCTGAGCGGCCACATTGTGGATCATGTCGGACGTCCTAGCGTCCTGTCGGAGTTCTCCATTGATCCACGAGCGGAGCCGAAGATCCTGCGGGTCGGTAATGTCATCCGCAGTGACGATCCACGGGCCGATCGGCCCGTGCGTATCGAACGACTTCCCCATTGTGACGGTGGGAGAATGGAATTGCCAGTCTCGGGCTGAAACGTCATTCGCGACGAAATAGCCGAAGACATGATCCAACGCGGCTTCGGCCGAAACCCTCTTGGCCTTGAGTCCGATCACAACGCCCAGCTCGACTTCGTAGTCGAGCTTTTCAGTCACGCCGGGGTCGATGTCACCGAACGGTCCATTGAGGCACGTCGTCTGCTTGTTGAACCAGGTCTGATGCTGCGCCGGTTCGAGGCCTGCGGCCTTTGCCTCAGCGACGTGGTCTTCGTAATTCAGCCCGATGCCGAGATATTTGCCCGGCCGCTCGATGGGGGCAAGCAGCTCCACGTCCTGTAATGGAACCCGGGGGCCGCCTGCGTATGTCGCGACGCTGGCGAGCCCGTCAGGGCCTGCACGAATGAGTTCATCGAGGCTCGCGAACGGGATGCCGGCCGCAGTGAGATCGACGACGGCGTCGTCGATCACCAAGCCGAGCCGGGCATCATTCCCGATAATGAACCTTGCAAGCTTCACCATAATCTCCGGTTGAGGACCGCTCGCGCGTGCAATCCAACCGCACCTAGACCTTGACTAGATCCTGAAAGTCGAGCGGCGACCAATGATCCTCGCGCGCCGAGACCAGAGGTCCGCTCTCGGCGAGCGTACCCAGGGAAACCGGAGCGAATCCGAGTTTTGTCGTCAGCTCCGCAACTGGCTCGAGCGCGGCTGGATCGTCGCTGGACACGAAGATCACGCGACGGCCACCATTCACGGCCGGATCGAGAGCCAGCTTGGCGGCAGGCAGATGGTTGAACGCCTTGACGAAACGAGCGCCACCGTAGTTCTTCGCCGCATGGGCGGAAGCCCACAAGCCACCGAAATCGGCGAGCGGGATGCCGTAGGCGTTGGTCGCGTCGATGACGATCCTGCCTTCCCAGCTTGCCGCAGCGTCGGCGACCTTACCGTGCTCGGAAAACGGCATGGCCAGGATCACCACGTCGGCGCTGGTCGCCTCTGCCAGCGAAACGGGCTTGACCCGAGCGCCGATGGCCTTTGCCTGATCCGCCAACTGATCGGGCGACCGTCGCGCGGCGACGAGTACGTCGATGTCCTTGCGGGCGAACGCCTTGGCGAGCGCCTGCCCGACCGCACCAAATCCAATGATCGCGTAAGTCATGTCATGATCCCAAAATCGTTTTCAACACTGGCCCGGGCGTCGATGAAATGCCCGGTAGGTTCACTTTCCCGCCCGAAGCCGCGCCTGCACGGACAGGTCACGCAGCAGCTTCTCATGGTCTAGCCAGAACCGGTCGGGAGCCGACTTGGCGAGCTCGATCCACAACGGCCCGCGGGTCACCTCCTCCGTCCAGAGATGGGTGCCGGTTTCGGTCGGGGTAAAGATCCATGCATGATAGGCGGTTGAATCGGGATGGTCCTTAGGGCCGCCATACCATGCGATGCGCTCGTACGGCTCGTATTCCGCAACCGTCGCGAGGACGTCGAGGCCGGCGAGACCCGCCTCGAAGCGTGTCCCGAGTTCAAACGCCGTTGCGCCATCGAGCAGCGTAACCGAAGACACGTTTGGGTAGAAAGCCGGCCATAGTGAGGTGTCGGTCAGGGTAGACCAAATAACCTCGGGTGACACGTCGACGTCGAGCTCGTTGGTGAAGTGGATCGCGTTGCGGCTGGGCAGCATCTCCTCCGGCCACCGGATGACTTCGAACATGGAAATACCTTTCTATAAAAGCGAACTTTGATCGACGCGAGCTGAGCCACAGAATCGACGCCGTTAAGGTCAGAGTGCCTCTCGGCCGTAGACACCCTCGATGAAATCCTCGACGGTCGAGCCATTCTTCAGGTCGTTTACGACCCTGTCTTCGAGCAAGGCGATCTCCTCGCATTTCTGAAGTACCTGCTCGACGACCGCACGCGGCACGAAGCAGACCCCTGTCTCGTCCGCGATGACGAGGTCGCCCGGCGAGACGCTGACGCCCGCAATATTTACCGGTCCATTGAGCTCGCGGGTGATGATCCGCCACTTGCCGGTGATCGGGCTGATATCGGTCGACCAGACGGGAAAGCCCAACGTCCGCGAGTGCTCGACGTCTCGAACCGCGCCATCGACGACGGCGCCAGCCAGTTGCTGATGATCGGCGATCGTCGCCATGAGGCCACCCATGTTGGATACATGCCTCACGCCCTCGATCAGCAGCACATCACCGGGCGAAGCGGCCGCGATCGCGAGTACCTCCGCCATGTGCCACTCCTGCTTCTGGGCGTTCGCCAAGGGCGCGCCGGGCAGCGCGGCGTTGCGGACCGTCACGGCAGTACCGACCACCTGCTTGTTCAGCAGCGTCGGCTTCAGGTCGGACGCCGGGACTGTTCCAGCGATCCCCATGCCGTCGAGGACGTCGGAAACCGTGCTCGACAGATCGCTCAGCTTCTTGAAGCGCGCGATCAAATCGCTGGAGATCGAATCGGGGGACTCTCCGCGTTTGAGCCACTTGAAGCGATCGGCGGCGAGCTCTGCAATCTTACCCATGTACGTGATCTCCTTTGGCCGCCCGAGGCTGGCCGGTCATTGAAACAGCTTGCCTTCGGCGGCTCGGTCCGGCTGTGGATGGAAGACGTCGACCACGCGCGGGAGCGCGGCGACGATCGTTCGATCGACCGCGGAGGCGTCGGGAAAGTCGACCTCCACGATGTTACCCGCCGGATCCAGGAGGAACATCTGGACCTCTCCACTCGGAATCTCGTAGATGTGCGACCCCAGCCGCGCGTCGAAATATCCGCGATCCAACGCCTTTTCGTAAATGCTGTGGAAGAGGGTCGGGTCGGTGACGCCGATGCCGAAATGGTTGATGCCGACCGTGGATCTCTCAGGCCACAGGGCGAGGTGCAGACCAAGCTGTCCGATCTTGAGCCACGCTGCGCTGCTGCTGAGCTTCATGCTCGGCATCAGTTCGACATTCTCCGCGCCGAAAAGATCGGTGTACCAGTCGATCGACTGCTGCAGGTCGTTTGCGACGACCGCGACGTGCGTGATCCCAACACTTCCCATTTCGCTCTCCACAGGCGGCGGCGCCGGACGCGCTGTTCATTCTTGCCGCTTCTAGGTTGGCATGGTTGCCTGCCATTTCGACTGTGGCATTTTCGACATCCGCTGTGCGAGAACGCACCGGCCTATTTTGCGGCGTAAGGGGAAGCGGATCTCATATGCGCTAGCTTTGCGCGCTCGCCCCACCGGCGGCGTGGGCCGAGTTCACAGCTGCCGGTCAGCAGTCGACCAACGCAAGACGTTCCTCGGCCGGTGCGTGAACGGCCGTTCTGGACGGAACCTGCCGATCGCAATTTCTCGAGCCGGCCACGGTTGACGAGGGTGACGAGGTCATCAAGCCGTTGTCGGACTGGTCGACGGAACAGCCCATCTCAGGCCGACAGCTGTGGCGAGGCAGATGCCGCGCCCATTGCGGCGCGGGAGGGCAATAGCTTCCGAAAGGAACGTGAATCCGGGGGACACTTAGACGGGCACTCCAGAGACTGGAGGCATTACTTAATAGCGGTACTCAAGTAGTCGCCGGTTGATTATGCAGAACTTAACGGCAGCCCCACTCGGAGCCGAGTCTATATAGGTCCACTATGTCAAGGACCGCCCCTTAGTCTCAGCGGTCATCGAGCATGCCTCACTAGGTCCTGCTGGAGGAATGCGGCGCCCTTAACACCAAGCTCGATTAACGCGTCCGAAACCTCGACCACAGTTTCGCGGTGGTGTTGCTCGAGCGTTCGCGCAGCAATTAGGTCTCGGAGAAGAAGGACCAGCTTCTCGCCGTTGGATGCATACTCCCAGAACTCAAGGCTCGACTTCCGGGCCCGTACGACTCGGCCAATCCAGCTGAGGCCGGGATCGGGAAGTAGGCGGTCTGGCCTCGCACGCAGGAGAGCGAGCATCGCATTGAACGCCGTCTTCTCGGCACCGAAGGTGGCCGCTGCGCGGTCGAGCATCGGCATCACCAAGTCGAGGTTCGGCCACGCGGCATCGACACCGCAGACCATGCCGCCAGACGCTGCGCAGAAGAATGAGGAAACGGCCAGTCCCCGCTCGTGCTGACCCGCATCGACTGGATCGCTAGCCCACACGGGCCGATCGACAATCCAACGGGTGAGGAGATCCCAGCTCTCGAGTGTCCCGGCATCCAGCGTCTCGGTCCGCAGCACGCGATCGATCATGAAGCTGCGCACGACCATGTCCATGACCTCGTCGGCGGCGCGGCGGACCGCCGCGTCGATGCGCGCGATGACGAGCGTCCGGATCTCCGACGCAGGCAGCAGCGCGCACAGGCGTCCCAGCCACCGGCCGAATTCGAACAACCATTCGAACGGCGTGTCTCCGCGTCCGTCCTTCTCGCCCAGCGATGCGAGGGCCCAGTCGAGAGCGGATGCCGCATGGGCGACCAGGGCGCCGCGAGTGCCTGGCATGAGCATCGGGGGGATCGGGAGGCGGAACGCGTTGGCGTGGAGGTCGGATCGGTAGTAGTCGCCGTCGGGCCGCGAGCCTGCGGACGCCGGCGCCGGATCAGGGCTGAGGATCTCACCAGCCGCCAGAGCGCGCTCGATCTCGTCGGCCATCTCCGACTGCTGATGGGCTTCGGCCCGCGACCAATGGAGGTCGTGGCTGCTGTCGTGCGAGCGGGCGGCACGGCGCGTTGCGAGGCAGAACAGCGCCCATACCATCTCGGGCGCCGCGTCCGCGAAGACCGGAGCGGCGCCGTACAACGCCTCGACGACCTCTTCGATCGGATCGACCGCGAGCTGGAGCAGCCCCTCTCGCCACTCCGGATTGGAGGGCTGGCGGCGCAAGAGCGCGGCATAGGCGTGGGCGGCCATTGCCGGCGGGTGGGCCGTCACGTGAGCGCTGCGGATGGACAGCCCGTCCTTAACCTCGGCCATCGTCGCCGCGCGCCGGGTTATGCCGACGACGGTCTCCTCCGAACTTGCCCACAACTCGTCCCCGGCGTGCCGCGCGATCACGGCCGCAGTGGCCGACACCGCCGACTGCGCATTATGGCGGGTCATGTCGGCGATGGGGGCGATCTCGTCGAACAGGTCCTCCTCGTCTAGCGCCACCATCTCGTCGAACGCCTCGTCCAACGTGAACTCGCCGCCCGGAGCACCTTTCTCGACCGCAGCGTTCGCCCAGAGGTGTAGCCGCAGGACCCGATTGAGCGCCGCCTGACCGGCAAGCATCTCCTGGTGAGCCTCACTTTCGGCGTACGGCGGCTTTATCGAGATATACTGACGACCGTCGATTACCTCGCGGACCAAGTTTGCCGGATCCGCTTGCTGGCGGAGAGCCTCGAAAGAGGCCCGGCGCGCCTCCGCGCGCTCAGCATCATCGCGCTCCTCGGCGGTCGAATACGGGACGCGGTCGAGGAACGTGGCGATCGCGGCGGTATAGGCGGCCTTGACCTCATCGGACGCCAAGCCCGCAAGCAGCGGCGCAAGGTCGCGCACGGTGCGTTGGCGATGGGGCAGCCGATTGAGAGTACGGAGCGCGCCGGCGAGAAAGGCCGAGCCGCCCCAGTAGCCCATCTCGTTTGAGTGCGATCCCATGTCGAGGACGCTGCGACTGATATCCCATGTCCAAAGGGCGGGATGCGTTCCGACCGCGAGCGCGACGGCGCTGGTCGCGGCGTTGCCCAAATCTGCGAACACCAGACCGGCGCAGATACCGAGGACGGCGTTGCACTCGTTGCCCCGCGCGATGCGCTGGCAAAGTTCGTCAAGCGGGTCGCCGGCGGCGAGGCGCTCGTGCGCCCAGGCGTCAAGCGCCAGGAACGCCGTGTCGAGGATGTGCACGTGCGATCCGCCGCGGAACCAGCGATACGTGCCGTCATCGCCCCAGAACTCGGCGTCACCGTCACCGAGATCGATGGTAATCGGGATCGGGGTCTCGCCCCGCTGGCGCCAAGACCGTCGCCAGCCCTCCATCGCGTGGTTGCAGAAATCGCGGATCAGCGCCAGGCCAACATCGGCATCCGCCCGCAGGAGTTGGAGGAACGGCGGACGCAACGGTGACGCCGGATAGAAATCGCGGTCGTCGCCGATGCCGAGCACGTCCGAGCGGTCACGGATCGTGGAGTAGCCATCGCGGCGTCGACGGTCATGCGCGAGCATGTAGGCACGACGGACGAAGTCCGCCGTCTCGGCGGGGAGCGATGCGGCGAGCCCGGCGCTTCCGTCGACGATCTGCTTCTTCACGCGGCCCATGGCGTAGTCGGAGATCGAGGCGAGATAGCCTCGAACTGTATCCGGGTCGCCCGGTGCGGACTTCAATAGTAGCTCCCGGACGGGTGCCCGATCGCCGTGGCGTCCCGTCCAGGATCCGCGTTCAGGCTTGCCGGCCGCATCGCCGTCCCCGAGGCGCTCCAGGGCCCAAGCCGCTATGTCCGGCACAAGCGCGTGTCGTGCGAGCTGAGCGGGCAGCGCCTGCACCCACGAATCGAACAGTGGCACCAATTCCGAGTCGACCGTCGGCGGAAGCGATCCCAACCGCGGGACGAGCCACGTGATCAGGCGTATCCAGCTGACGATCTGCGGCCCAGCCGCCTCTGAAGCGTATTGCTCGCGCTGATCACTTGTCAGGTCGGGAAACTGCGCCTCGTCGAGGAAGCGTAGGTCGCGCACCGTCTCCGTCGTACGGACCGACAGGATCACGCGCATGAGCAACCTCCCGTCGTCGCGCAAAAGCACGTTCCCGATGCGGTCGAGCATCTCGGCGCTGCGAACCGAGCGGACGGGTGCCGAAAGGACGACGCGGCTCCAGGTGGCGCGCAGGTCATCGGCGGCCCCGAGCGCGTCCAGCAACCCGGCCCACGCGTCGCCGTCCTCCGACCGTTCGAGCAGATGGGCAGCAAGCAGCTGCAGGGGCCTTGCGAGCTGCAAGTCCTGGTGCCCTTCGCGAACCGCGGTCGCGATGTCCGCGCGCCTGTCGAACAAAACGCGCGCGAGCACCCACTCCTCGTAGATGTCGTGGCTGAACGCCACGGTGCTACCCTCTTCGACGTGCCGCAGCACGCCTGATCGGAGCAGCTCGTCCAGCGCGACGGGATCGATATCGCGAATAACCAAGGGAGCTCCCGGCTTACCGAGGAGCTGCTCGCCTAACTTCAGCAGCACGTTGCGGCGCCCCTGTGCCGGCGCGAAGTCGGCGACGTCCGCGCCGCCGTGGGCCCACCACAATTCGACGAGGTCGACCTCGGAGCGGACCTCGGCACCTCCGGCGACCGGCAGGCGGGAAAGTGCGTCGAGGAAGAATGGTCGCCGGAGGACCGTGTCGTAATTGCGGGCGTCGGCAAGCAGCGGACGCAGCAGCGGTACCGCCTCGGCCGCCTCAACCGCCTCCTGGTCGTCGAAACCCTCGACGCGGATGGTTCGCGAGTTGAGCTTCGCGTTCGCCCCGGGATCCAGCCAGCCATCCACCCGCTGCGCGTTCTCCTCGCGCATCGTCATGACGATCCGCCAGTCGTCCAGGTCCGTGGTGTCGGCAATCGTCCGCAGAACATCGTTGATCGAGACCTGCGTCGCGGCATCCATCTTGTCGGCGCCGTCGATGAAGAGCGTGCGTGCTCCGCCGAGCCCTAGTTCGCGCAGCGTCGTCGCAAGGGGAATGACCGGGCCGAACTTGGCCACGTGGGCTGGCCAGCCGCCTCCCGTCACCCGCAGATCGCGGAGGACGAGGATCGGCGCGCCCTCGGGCTGGTCGAGCGCAACGCGCTTCAGGACGGCCGACTTGCCGGCACCGTGCTGGCCGACAACGCGCACCAGCCTGACCTCGGTCAGCGCGTCGAGGACTTGGCCGTTGACCACGTCGCGGCTGATCCGCCGACCGCCTATCGTGTCCCTGATGCTCGTTAGCGCGTGATGGGATTCCTCGTTCAGCGCGTCGATGAGCCGCGCATGCGCTCGGTCCGAACCTACCGTGACGCCCTCGACCTGCAGTTCCCTCGCTACGGTCGCGCGGTCGACGCCGCCACCGCTCGGGATGACGCGGCTGGCCATCGCCGTGAGACTGCTCCAAGTGCGCCGCGCCTCGTCGGGCCCGCCGACGACGGGTGCCAGCTGATCGATGGAGGCGAGCCGGTCGCGGGACCCATCCTCCTGATCGAGGTCGAACGCGATGATCGTCAGCGACTTCATGAACGCGAGGATGTCCTCGTCGGTGGCAGTCGCCTCCTGCGTCCTGATCAGCCCGTCGAGGATGCGCTGGAACTCGCGCTGCTCCTTGTTCGAACCGTTGGTGACGGCGAGCCGCTTCCGGTATTGACCCGCATCCACCGCATGTCGGGCGCGCGCGAGAAGCGGCTGCACACTGCGCTCCAGCTTCGTCGTGGTCTGGCTGACGGCGACGCCGATGCGATCGGTGTCGGCGTTGAAGCCGGTCCGCCTGAAGGTGGACCAAGCCCGCGGGACGATGTCAGCCCACTTGTCGTCGCTCTCCGTGAATGAGAGCGTGGTGGTGACCTGCAGGTCGAGACGTGTCGAGGTGCCATTGGGCAGGCGACCGTCGACGACCAGGTCGTCCAGCGGGGCGTCGATCTCCGACTGCTGAGTCTTTACCGCCGTGACCGTGCCCAACACGCCCCGCGCGCCGCCCTCCGCTATCAGCGCGGCGAGGTAGTGGCTCGTGACACGTGGTTCGAGGTGGGTTCCGCCCCCTCCGGCGACATAGACGGGCAAGCTGATGACCTGACGGCGAGATGTTATTCTTCCGAAACATTATGGCGATCGTCGATCCGCAAATCAACGCGGTGTCGATTGCAGTGGCTGCGTTAGCTACATTTCTGGCTTAGGAACGTCAGGTTGTCGCGCAACCTGACGTTAGGGGATTTATTCAAGAACGACTGTTTTGTCCCAAGGGCAGTCGATCGCGAGGCGTCAGCAGCTGTCGACCAGGTATCGCCGTTCCTCGGTAGTGGTGCGATCGTCTGGATTTAACTTGAGCCGCCGATGAAGCGTTATAAAGCCGGATTTTAGCAGCCGCCCTTTTGCCGACGTTCGATATGAAATTTCGTCCACCTGGTCGCGGTCGTCCGCTGATCCTCGTGAGCTGCCGTTGGTGGTTTGCGACCGCTTCAAGGGCGACTAAGCATTAGAGCTGAACCAGATCACGAAGGCCGCAACGACCAAAAGCGCTAGAATCAGGAGCGCGCGCACCACGGTGGGATCCTTGGCGACAACCTCTTGCGGCAAGGCAAGGTCAGCGCCCGGAGCGCAGCAACAAAGGCCGCGGTCGCACCGGCGACGCGCACCCAATCGAGTTGCACACAAAGTCGCGTCATGGCGATGGATTGCGCATCGGTGACGCTGTTCTTCGGCGAGCCGACCCCATGATAGTAGAGAGCGGCGTTCATCGGCCAGAATGCGACCACCGTCAGGATGAGCAAGGTGAGGATGCCGACGGACGGAAGGCAGAGCAGCCAGCGGTATCGCCATGGCGTCTTCCAGCCGGCTGCAAGCGCCCCGAAGCCCGCCACGAGCAACGCCGTCGAAAACGGGATGAAGAACAGGCCGGTATCGATCGGCCACGCTCTGCCATAGGGCATCATCGCCATTGATTGCGGCGGGTGGGCGCTCCAGGCGCCTGCGAGCACCAGAAGATCGAACAGCTTCGCGCCGAGCAGCGGCCCCCGGCTAGCGCCGCCAGCCACAGAAGCGCGTGGGTCGCTGTTTCCCTTCTCATGACACTCCCCCCGATATGACGTGTACGGCGTGCCCGATCAGCTTTCGAGCCGACGCCGCCCGTTCGCGAGACGTTTCAGCCAGAGGCTGTTCGCCAACAGCCATGCCATTAGGATCGTGACAAACAGCCGGTTCGCGACGCCGTAAGGCGCGCCGCGATGCAGCGTTAGGAACTGCCCGACGAATGCAAGCACGAGCAGCACGGCAAGAAACAAAGCCGGTCCTCTACGATCGCGCCAGTCCGCGCTGCCGCCGTAGCTGAAGGCAAGGCAGAGGGTCGAAACCAGGATACCCGCCACATTCACCAGAAAACTGATCGTATGGATATTGCCGGTGCGTGTCGTCGGCGCGGTCTCGAGGTCGGTCGGGAACAGTGCCGTTACGATGAGCCCCACGAAGGCGACGATCAGAAGGGACGCTCCGGCCCGTCCAAGCCACGATTTCGGACCATCCCGGAACATGCCTGTCGCCAACGCCAGGCAACCGAGCGCGAGCGACAGGAAGGCCGTGGTCATTATCCAGCCCGGCGGCCCGACCGCATAGTCGCTGATCATATGATCGACGATCGTATAGTCCGGCCGCAGGACGTGCATGAGTAGGAGGGCTGCGACGAAATACACGAAGAACCCGAGCGCGGCGCTCGGCGCCGCCGACAGCGCCCGTCTCACAACGATGATCCGCTCATAATGTGGTTCCCCAAACCCAGTGGCGCCGAAGAACTGCGCGCCTTCGGCCACGCGGCTCGACAAGCCGCAGAGGCCAAGCTTAAACCCTGTTTGCGATCAGGAGGCGTGAAAAACTCTGAAATCTGACATGCAGACCGCGCCGACCGGGATCCTGGCGTTCGGAGATTTCCTGTTGGATCCCCGGCGGCGGCAGATTGTCGCCCGGGCGACCGGCACTCCTGTCGATCTGACCGGTCGGCCGCTGGAGGCTTTGCTCTATCTCGCGGAGCGCGGGGGCGTCCTTGTCTCGAAAGAGGAGCTGATGGCGGCGGTTTGGAAAGGCGTCACTGTCGAGGAGAACAGCCTAGCCAAATGCATTTCCGCGATCCGCAAGGCTCTCGGGGAAGGGCCCGACGACAAACGCTTCATCGTCACCGAGCCGAGACGCGGTTACCGCTTCGTGGCGGAAATCGCCGTCGCCGAAAGCAGGAGCCCAGGCGGATCGGCGCGCCGGATGAGCGCGAGCGCAAAGGCAAGTCAGCTCTTCGTTTCGGGATGGTCCGCCTTGACGCGGCCTGGTGGCGCAACGCTCCGGCGCGGCCTGGAGCAGCTCGAACAAGCGGTCGCGATCGATCCCCAGTTCGCGCTCGCCCACGCCTGCGTCGCGTCCGGCTACGCCCTCCTCGGTGTCTTCGGGCTCGCCCCGCCGCGCGATGTCTTTCCAAGAGCGCGCAATGCCGCCCTTGCCGCCTTGGCTGCCGACGCGGCGCTGGCTGATGCCCACGCCCAATTGGGCCACATCTACACGATGTTCGAGTTCGACTTTGCCGCTGCCAATGCCTGCTATCGACGCGCCCTTGATCTCAATCCCGATTGCCTGGCGGCGTTCCACTATATGGGGCTTCAAGCGATCTGCGCCGGGAACTTCGAAGACGGTTTCCGCCACCTTCGCCGCGCCCAGTCTATCGAGCCGCTCGCACCAAATATCAGCGCCAACATTGCGATGGGTCATTATTATGCCGGGCAATATGATCGGGCAATCGCGCAGGCGGAAGCCACGCTCGATCTCGCCCCCCAGTTCGCCCACGCCCAATCCATCCTTGCGCGCTCTTGGCTGCGTCTGGGCGAAGTCGATCGCGCTTTGGCGCTGTTCAGGTCGCGTAGCGGCGTGACGATCGGCAGCGCAGCCGATGTGCCAGCCGCGCTGGCGCTAGCGGGAAAATCCGCTGAGTCAGGGGCGCATTTGGACAGCCTTCTCGCCGCGCGAGGCCACAGCTACGTCTCGGCGTTCGATATCGCCACGATCTATGCCGCGCAGGATGATGGGCACGCGGCGCTCGGCTGGTTGGAGACGGCCTTCGTCGAACACGCCCAGCCGATCTGCGCGCTGGCGGTCGACCCGGCGTTTCAGCATCTACGCCAGGAGCCTCGCTTCCTGGCGATCCTGGCCGAGCTCGGCCGCGATCCGAAACGGCAGCCGTAGGATACGCAGCCCGAATGCGTTCGCAATGTTTTCTCGCTGCCAGCGCCCAGCACCACAAGATGGCCAGGCTCGTCGAAAACTGTCATCTGCCGACGGCCGTCGTCACCACCGCGTCCCAATGCCAAAGTCCGCAAGCTAGGGTCAGGACTCACTGATCAGAGCCAGAAGATGACGGTGGCAGCGAGCGCAATCGCCGAGAAGAAGGCGGTTGGGCAGCGGTCGTAGCGGGTGGCGACGCGGCGCCAGTCCTTCAGACGGCCGAACATGATCTCGATCGTGTGTTCATGATGACTCTCCAGTGCAGATTCCTGTTGAGGTATGAGCGCTGTTGACGAGCCAGATGCGCTGGGAACCCACCTTGACCAGCCGTCCCTTGAT
>Ga0105240_10001381_pt1 | contig 41732 bp, 32 predicted proteins | sample KBSC54metaG_FD_80426 | JGI IMG/M metagenome (GOLD analysis project Ga0105240, IMG submission 80426) | Corn rhizosphere microbial communities from Kellogg Biological Station, Michigan, USA - KBS C5-4 metaG | ecosystem: Host-associated > Plants > Roots > Rhizosphere > Soil | place: Michigan, USA... | reverse complement strand
CTCAATTCGCGCTCTGGTGGATTCCGGAGGGACACATACCGGCCGTTGAGGAAGGGAAGAAGCGGCTGGCGTTGCTTGAGGCGCTGGGCTCTACCCCGGAGGCGTTTACATTTAAAGAGAGCTTTGATGCGGCAACGTAGCTGCGTTGGCGGGCTGCCATTTCTTGAAGCCTAATAAATCATGAGATTTTCCTATTGACAAGATTCTCTATTCCCGGCAAACTTGGGGAGTACTACTTGGAAGAGAGTACTAAGAATCGGTTCGGAGGGAAAGGTGAAGACTATCAAGATGATCCTTTCAACGGCCTTGATTGCAGTGGTCGTCCTCACGTTCTGTTTGCTCCAATACAGTTCCGGTACCACATTCCCGCCTGGTACCGCACGGATCGGCGTTTTACTGGCTGATTTCCCTGGATATCCCCAGCCAACGGGAAATCAGTTTGATCGCAACTTCGCCGACGGGAACTCTCACGTCAATGAGTCTGTATTGCAGGCTCTGCTTGGACTTGGAATGATTGCTTTCTCAGGCTTTTCCATGCGGGCACGGCGGCGCAGAAATTCCTGAATCACATCCCTCCTCAGAACTGTACTCTGAACGGGCGATTGCATCCGACGGCAATCGCCCGATTCTTTTTTCTGTAAGGACCCTGCGTTATCATGAAAGTCTCGGCGCGGTGGCGAAGCTGGCTAACGCAGCGGTCTGCAAAACCGCGATTCATCGGTTCGAATCCGATCCGCGCCTCCATCCTCACCTGCCAAGCTTTCGGGTTGCTATCGTGGTTCGATGAACCGGCCTCCGTGTGCTCTGGCGCTTTTCACATTTTGCTGCTCTTTCGCGATTGGTGAGACTCATCGCCTAGCGGCCAGTCCGCAAACGGTCGTCATCGGATATTATTCCGCTTCGGCGAAACCGGTACTTACCATTCATTCCGGGGACACTGTGGTGGTTGAAACCGTTTCCGGCAACCCGGAGAGTCTCGAGCGAATGGGGTTGCCGTCCGGAGAGGTTCCCGAGGCGCTGCGCGCCATCACCACCCAAGTAAAAGATCGGGGACCAGGCGGGCATATCCTGACAGGACCGATCTATGTGGACGGGGCGGAGCCGGGTGATGTGCTCGAGCTGCATATCGAGGCCATCCAGATTCCGGCGCCTTGGGCGTACAATTCGTTTCGGCCAACTGCCGGTTTTCTGCAGGAGGATTTTCCGCATCCGGCTTCGAAGCTGATTCGGCTCGATCGCGAGCGGATGATCGGACTGTTCGCGCCGGGTATCAAGGTTCCGCTACGGCCGTTTTTCGGAAGCATGGGCGTGGCGCCGCCGCCGGATGCGGGAAGGATCAACAGTGCTCCGCCGTGGATGCACGCGGGGAATCTCGACAACAAAGAACTGATCGCGGGGACGACCCTTTATATTCCGATTCATGCACGCGGGGCGTTGTTCGAGGTAGGCGATGGGCACGCCGGACAGGGTAACGGCGAGGTGGACATCACCGCGATGGAGACTGCACTGACGGGCACCTTCCGATTCGTCGTTCGCAAGAATCTGCATCTGAAATGGCCGCGTGCGGAGACGCCGACCCATTACATAGTGATGGGCATGGAAGAAGAACTGGTTGTTGCAACCAAGCAGGCGGTACGGGAAATGATCGATTTTCTGGTAACGCAGAAAAGCCTCAGCCGCGAAGACGCCTATATGCTGACGAGCATCGCGGCGGATTTTTCGATTACACAATTGGTGGATGGGAAGAAGGGCGTGCACGGGATGATCGCGAAGTCGATTTTCACTGCGAAGTGAACCGGGTTCGTGCCGACTTGAAACACCAAATCGACCGGTTCGCTTTTTGGGACCTGGGCGCCCGCCTCGTCTTCCACGTGCTTCCAATGATGTAGGCATTGGCTCTTGAGTTGCAGTAAGACTCAGCGCGGCTAATAGCTCCTCGCCTTTCGCCGATAAGCACCTCGTGAAGACAATATTCTGCGTTGTCACCGTTCAACGGATTAGTACTCAAAGAATACGTCGATCGGCCAGGACAACCGAGTGTAATTTCTAATTGTTGGCAGCGGCTATGAGTGCAACACTTGTTTATCGACGAAAATGCGCAGGAATAGAGAGGGTTAAAAGGCGCTGGTGGCACTGGCGTTGGTCCTACGGGTTGTTGCTGGTTTTAGTGGCGCCCGGGAGCGGGATCGGCGATGTTCAAACCACCACCCAGACAATCAGCGCGAACATTTCGCCGTATGGGAAGTTGTCGCTGCCAGCCAGCGTGAGTCTGCGATCCGGCGATACGCGATTCGGGAGCAATTTTGCGGGTGCTCTCACGGTAAGTTATTGGGCGCGAACGTCGGATGCAGGCGGCGGTTCGGTCACATTGCAGGCCAATTCGGATTTTTCGCCGTCAGGGGGGCCGCCCATTGGGGGCGTCAGCTATCTTTGCTCCGGCGCGACGCTCGGAACCGCATGTTCCGGAAGTCAAACTCTCGCCACGACGACGCAGACTGGGGCAGTATCTCTGCCTAGCGGAGCTTGCACCGGCGGTGGCGGCACATGCACTACGCAGGACCCGAATACAGTTCTGTTAACTTTCTCTGCGCTGAATAAACCGCAATACAAAACGGGCAATTACTCGGCGTTGATCACTTTCACTATTAGCACGCTTTAGCGTAAAAAAAAGGAGAACGATACAAATGAAACGCAATATTCTTGTAACGGTTGCAGCAGCGGCCCTGGCGTTCGCGCCGGCTGCGTTTGGCGATGACTCTACCGTGAGCGTAGCGGTTGGGCCTGAGGCGACGTTCACCGCATTGAATGCAACGACCACTATGAGCAAGGGCAATACGACGTTCGGAAATTTTGGCGGCACCTCGAGTTTCACTTACAAAATACGGACCACCGCTTCCGGTGGCACAGGGTCCATTACAGTTGCCTTGACCGTGTTCTCAACTGGCGGTCCCGCATTAACTGATCTCGCTTATACTTGCACATCCCCGACGTCGGGAACGCCATGCAGCGGAAGCACAGCAATTACAGGGGCCGCCACTCCGACCAGCGTCGTATCGTTCGGCGAGGATGCTCACTCCGGTGACTCGGGCGACTCGGGGACGGCGGTGTGGAGTCTGATAGACAGACCGAGCATCGTGACCGGCACTTACACCGCAACGGCTACTTTCACCATTAGCGCCACTTAAGGCAGTGCGGGGTAAGATACTCATTCTCGTTGGATTGGTGGCTTGCGGAACGGGATTGGCACGCGTGGGCAGCCGGCGCGCGGCCTTGTTCCGGCCACCCCATCTGAATGTAGCTTTCGGCACGCTGGGAACGGTCTCGGCGACACCGGCGACCGTCAGTTTTCAGGCGGTCAACCCAGATTCGGGGCAGGTATCCGGTTCCTTTCCAGGTAGTTTGAGTTGGATGGTGCTGAGCGGTTCGCATCTCCAGAACTGGACGCTAAGCGTGCAGGCGGGGTCGAGTACTTTCATAGGCTGCCCGACGATTCCCACTTCGGCAGTCCACGTGAATTGTAGTAGCGCTTCCGTTTCCGGAGGATCGGGAACGGGAGCCTGTAGTGGCTCTTTTCCGTTGTCGGCCACCTCACAGCAAGTGGCCGCTGGCGCGGAAGGAGATGGAACGAAGTCGTATTCGGTATCAATAAACTTCACGTTGGCGGAAAGCTGGCGTTATGTGGCTAACTCAGGATGCACAATCACCCTAACCTATTCCGTAAACGCGCCATAGCCAAGTTGGCGCCGGCAGCGATGCTTCTGTTGACTTGGCCATTGGCGGCCCAAGTGGATCTCGGACTCTCGCCGATGCGCATCGAATTTGGCGCGACTCCGGGAAGGCCATATTCCGGCGTTCTGTCGCTGACCAATAGCGGCCCGGAGAAAAGCCGTGTACGAGCCGAGTTGTTGGACTTCTACGTGGACGAAAACACGACACCCCAATTCGTGGCGAATTCGCCTACCGAGTCCGCGTATTCCTGCCGGACCTGGTTGACCGCCAATCCGATGGAGATGGAAGTTGAAGCTCACGGCCAGGTCACTGTGCGCTATACGGTTCGGGTGCCAATGGGAGCCTCGCAGCGCGGTTATCATTGTGCGCTGGGATTTCGGACGCTGCCCGCAGCGGGTGATGGCGCCGGTACTCAAATTCGCACCGCTGTTCGAATGATCGCCGTCGTCTATGCGACGGTGGGGAAGCCTGCCACAAGCGGGGTGATTAAAGACCTGAAGCTCGAACCGGTAACCGACCCTTCGGGAACCATTTGGCGGGCAGTCGTGATTATGGAGAACTCGGGGATGGTGCTCTATCGGCCCACCGGCCAACTTGAAATTGCGGATTCCGGCGGGAAGGTGATCGAGTCTCAGAAGCTGGCTCCGTTTCCAGCACTGCCCGAACGTCAGCAACGGTATGTACTACCTCTCAAGAGTAATCTGAATGCCGGCCAGTACACTTTAAAGGCAAGCATCGAGGTTGGAGGGGAAATTCAGGAGGCTTCGGTGGTGGTTGTTGCGGCGGCGCACGTGTTGGCGGCCCCAACGACGGAGACACCACCGCAATAGTCGTGCATTCTCTTCGATCGCCGATTTGCCAGGCTGTCCTCTGCGGGTTGTGTCTCAATGGACTTCTCCGCGGACAGGAAGCTTTCGGGCAAGCAGAGATTGGGCTCCAACAATATTATTTAAGCTCAGGCTCACAGCCGGTGGCGAACATTGTGGGCGTGACGCTTAATTCCGATCAGTTCATTCCGAATCTCGGATTGCTGAGCACCAGTTTGTCGCCGGCCTTGAGCGATAACCGTTTTCGAACCGGAGAAGACTATCTGCGTCTGAAAGGTCTGCCTTGGAAGGGGCAGTACTGGACTTTCAGCGCCGGCGATTTTCGTCTGCCGGGCCAACTATTGCCGTCGTCATTCAACAACCTGTACATGCCTGAAATCGCGGGGCGCGGCGCATGGGTTGAGGCGACTCACGGGGAACGCACCTTTGGCTTTTTCTATGGACAGGTGACCATTGCGAATACTCCGAGGGTAGTTTTACGCATGCAGGTGCCCCAGATCTTGGGGGGCTTCTACTACCGCCAAAAAATCGGGACACGGCTGCTGGTGGGGGCCAGGCTCATGCACTTCTCGAACGATCTGGCAGCCTTGCGGAAGGAATCGAACCTGCTCCCGCAGACCGATCTGGAGAGGGCGACGACATTGACCGTCAACTCGCTGTATACGGTAGCGGGCCCGCTGAAACTCTTTGGCGAGGCAACCTGGTCGATGGCGCAGCAAGATATCCTGGCTTACGCGACGCGGAGTGTGCCGGTCTCCGTGCTGGCCGGTCCGATTTTCACTAGCAGGTTCCTCACAGTCCGAGCGAATTACGCGCTCCAGAACGCTTCCTATTTTCCGCTCCTGGGGTCTTTTTTAGGAGACCGGCAGGGCCCTTATGGCGAAGTAACTCTTCGTCCGATGAGGCGGCTGGAATTTTATGGAAGCGCCAGCGCATACCGGAATAATGTTGCGGAGGATCCGACGGTTGCCACTTTTCAGAACTCGAGCGAGTCTGGCGGTTTCTCGGTCCAGTTGCCGGCCAAGGTTTCGCTGAACGCCCAGATCACTCTGCTCGATCTCTCGACGCGGGCAAATGACGCGAGCCCATGGAACACATCGAAGAACCAGCAGGAACTCGCGGCTGTGACCAAGCAGTTCGGGCGTCACAGCCTGCGGCTTGCCGCGCGTGACTTCAAGCAGACCTCAATATCCGGTTATCAACGGCAACGCTCGGCGGAAATTGGAGACAATTTTCGAGTCGGCCATTTGACCCTGGGCGCCGGTATCAGGCTCCAGCGGTCCATCAGCAACGAGTCATTCAGCAGCGTTTTTTACCGCGGGTCGGCGCAGCTCTCGCTGAAACGATTCTCGCTTTACGCGAACTTCGAAACGGGAAACGACCTGCAAAACAAGACTCTGTTTGCCGCCAACACGGTGAGCACAACTATTTTCGGCGCCAACCTGACCGTGGGCAAGAACTGGGAATTTCAGCTAGAAGCATATCGCAACAACCTCGTTACGGCATTGAACCCCGAGAGTATATTTGTCCTGCAAGGGCAAGGCGTGTTTATCCCTGGGACGTTGGCCGCATTGAATCAGTGGAGCACATATTTCCGTGTGAGCCGGAGATTCCACTGGGGCAAAGGCGGGGCGCTGGCCGATTTAGCACGGTATTCGCTTGGTCAGGCGCCGCTCAAGGGAACAGTGGAGGGATTTGTGATGGAACGGCTGACCTCCGGCGACCGCCCCGCCGACGGGGTGCCAGTGGTGCTCGACCAGGATCGCACTGCGAGTACGGACGCGGAGGGGCGCTTCCGGTTCGCTGGAGTCGCAGAAGGTTCGCATAAGGTGGAGCTTGCATTACAGGAATTGCCCGCGGAATTCGATCCCGGAAAGAACACGGGAAACACGATTTTGGTTTACCCGAGTAAGTTATCGCGGGCCGACTTCGACGTGATCCGGCTAGCCTCGCTACAGGGAAAGGTTTCCGGGCCGGAGGGCGTCGCGGTGGACGGCATTGTCATTCGAATGTCGCCCGGTGACCGGTATACTACTCCGGATTCCGATGGAAACTTCTACTTCTACAACGTGCGTGAAGGCACGTATACGCTTGCCGTGGACGAGAAGAGCCTGCCGGAATTTGCGTCAATGAAGCAGCCAGATAAATTCGTGGTGGCGGTCCATCCGGATGGCCAACCGGCGGCCGTTTCCTTCGGATTCCAGATCCACAAACCTGAAAAGCCCATCCGCAAAGTGCTGCAAAAAAAATAGCTTTTAATCCGCCACCACGTCGCCGCGTCGTATTCGAATCTCCACTCGCTCCATTCTAATTTCCTCCGGCCGGATATCGGCACGCGCCGAAGTCGCGCCTGTCTCGGCCCACTTCGTGCGACCGGACTATAGCAAAACCTGACGGGCCGCCAGATTACTGCCGTTTTAATACATAATGAGCGCGTTGCGCCGGCAGCGGATGCAACCGCTACCTGCGCTTCCGCATTGCCGCAAGTGAATTGCTGATGGCGCGTGCCCCAAAAGATTGAAGATGCAACCACTACCGGCGCATCCGCATGGCCGCAAGTGATGTCGCTGCTGCAAGAATCCCATCGTCGTTTATCGAACTCACGACATCGAACAACCGCTCGTTGACCGTCTCCGGACGAAGTGCGCCGGCGATGGCCGCGCCGATGGAAGCCACGGAATCTGAATCTCCTCCGAGGTTCGCCGCGAACACAGCCGTCTCTTCGGCTGACTCGGTAATCAGGGCCAAACTGATCGCCAGCGGGACGATGATTTCCGTCCTGTCCGGGAAGTACTGCTGCGCAACCTCGTCCACGGCCAAGCGCTTCCGCCGAACAAGATCCGAATGGATTGTCTCAATGGACGCTGCGATGGTCGACGCGCCCGTCGAAGGTCGAAGTTTCTCAGCTTCTTTCGACCCCCTCAATGCCCATCCCAGCACTTCGGATGTTGGCCGTTCGTCGAGCGCCGCCGATACGGCACAAGCCACCGCGGCAGCCGCACAAATGGCCCGTTGCCCACCGTGAGTAGGGATAGCGCACTCATAAGCGCCTCGAATAAGATCATCCAGCCTGGTCGGCGGATAAACGACACCTATCGGTGCGACGCGCATGGCCGCCCCGCAACCATCACCTTCGGAGGCGATGCGCGCCGGGTCACCGATCTGTTGGAAGGTCCAAATTGACACGCCCGGATGAACTGATTTCTTGCACAGCAGTAGCTCCTTCCCGATCTCTGTATGATTGGCCTGACCATTTCGCAGGACCGCCCGCGCCACCGCGATCGTTTGTTCCGTGTCATCCGTCGTCTCGCCGATCCGCCATTGATACCGCTTGCCGGCATAGCGGGGAATTACGTCTCCTGGCCTGCCGTGGAGTCCAGTTAGCCCGCCCGGATACCACTTCTGAACATCCAGGCCGGATAGAGTTTCCGTTTGCTTTCCAACGGCGTCACCGATTGCCAGGCTTTTGAAACACGCAATTACGCGTTCCCCATATTCCATGGACGAAGAGCTCAAGGCACAGCATTCTCCCGCCGATTCATACTCACAAAAAACGCCGAATGCAAAGGGGCCGTCCGCCCATTCTCCAAATCCGCGTCACGAACGATCTCAATCCGCGCATCCAACAGAGACTCCGCCGTAATGGCCAAACCAGGCGCAACCTCAATCTGCACCAAATCCGCCCCACGATGCGCCTCCGGCGCGATGTCACGCAGTGCCTTGCACTGCCAGCACGCCCCTGTCTTACTAACCAGCCGGCAAAGTCCCTCAAAGTCACGAGTCATTCTCGACCGCGCACTGCTCAGCCGATGCCGAAAGACGGGCTCAGAGACCTCCAGCATCTTCGCCGATTCCTCATTACTAAAGCCCAGCACCTCCCGCAACATCAAAGCAGCCTGCTCCTCCGGCTCGAGCGAGCGCCCCACACAAGCAAAGCAGAATGCGATGTGTTCGCGAATTTCAAACACGAAATCCGGTGCATTCATAATCTCCATCAGCTTCTCCAGTGCTTCAGGAGAAGCCTTCGATTCTTTTTCACCCTCCAACTGCGCCTGCACCCGCCATCGCCGCCGAGCACGCAGCAGATCCAAACAAACGTGCGTAGCGATTCCAAACAGCCAGCTCTTGAACTTTGCCTCCCGCCGGAAACTCGGTAGCGATTCCAACGTCCGCACCAGGACATCCTGCAGAGCGTCCTCGGCATCCTGACGGTGCGCGACGATCCGGTAGATGTATGCAAACAGCGGCCGCTGCAACGGCTCAATCAACGATTCGAAGGCGCGCCCGTCGCCGGCGCGCGCCTCCGTTACTAAAGTCCATTCCTGCTCAGGCAGCATGCTATCCCATCATGAGCTGCATAATCTGCAGCCTGTTTCCAAACGGATCACGGAAAGTGGCAATGCGCACCACGCCCGGAATGTCGCGAATCTCACCTTCGAATTTCGCGCCTTTTGCCGCTAGCCGATCGCGCTCCTTCTCCAGATCCGTCACGCGAAAGACCACGGTTGCGCCGCCGTCCTTGGGCTGGAAATCGGGGATGAGATTCAAGCCCACCGACACGCCGTCCGGCGACGAATCGCCGAACTCAACCCATGCGGGCATCTCGAATTTCTTCTTCATGCCCAGAACGTCTCCGTAGAAAGCCTTCGCCTTCTCCAGATCCGAAACACCGTACCAGCAAAGATTCAATTGCATTGCATAACCTCCACCAGCTAAGTCGAACCAGCCGGAAGATTCCGCCAACGAATTGATTTCAAAAGATCTCGATCGGTGAACTGCCATCATCGTATTCGAAAAGCACTTGCAATCCCAAGGCCCGCACGTCAGTTTTCGTCGGAGCCAACGCTTTGTCGAGTTCGAATTCCACGAGCGCCGGTTGATGCGCAACCAGCATTCCCGCAGGTACCGGATGCAGATACACATGCTCTCCCGGCTCCGAATATCTGCTCGCCGCGAGAGGTGCGCCGTTGACCGTGGCGGAAACAGAAAGGCTCTGCAACTGATCGATCAGCGCTTGAGCGATGGTAAACCGCATCTTCAAATTGCAAGGACTCCCTGCTTCGCACGCGGGCTCCACTAGTAGCGAGAAACGCCGCCCGGTCCATCGCCAATTGTCTTTTTCGAGCCTGTACCAGCCCTCACCAAGGTCGAGCGCCGGCGTCGAATTCGTCAGCCGACTTTGCAGCAGGCAATGCACACGTACATCGGCTGTAATGGTTCCCGTGTCATAGCGTACGGGATCCTCCGCGATGCTCCACGCGTGGACATGCCACCCGCAGCGCTTGAGCGTACGCCGCAATCCCTCTTCGGTGAACAACCAGAAGTTCGTCTTATCGAGATTCAACTCATGCTCGTCCACCAGGTAGGCGACGGCCAAGCGCTGCAATTCCGGATCGCGTTGATCGTCGAATCGAGCCAGCCGCGTGCTCATCACGCAATATCGTGTGCGCTGCGCCAGGGTCTCGAGTACGAAGAATGGATTTTTCAGATGGTAGAGGGTGCCCAGAAAGATCGTCAGACCAAACGTCACATCGGGCAGAGTAAATTGCGTATCGAGGTCCACCTCATGGATCTCGACTGTCGACCGCAGCGCCGCCTTGAGCGCTTTCACGCCTTCCATCTGATTGAAATTCGTCTCTTTGTTGTCGAGAGCATGCACGGTGCAGCCGAGCGATTCCAGAAAGAAGGAGATGGCCCCATCGCCGCACCCGGCATCCAGCACCGGAAGCTCTCCCACCAAAGCCAGGAGTTGCCGCTGCCGCTCGCGAAGCAGATGGTGGAGGCGCAGGAAAGCGGCCAGCGAGTCGTATGGATACCAGCCCGGACCTGGCAGGGCGATCTCTGCCTTCGTCCGATCCAGCTCATTGCGGAACAACTTCGCCCGGTCTGCGAGACTCCCTATATCGAGATCGCTAGCGGCCATCTTTCCACTATCGCCCATGATTCAGTAGCCATTCCTTCGTTCGCTTCGGAAGATTCGGCGAGGCGGCCAGGCGGTCGAGATCTTCCGGCTCATCCACGTCGAACCACTCCGGGCCGAGTTCTACGCTGAAGCCGCAACGCCCAACCGCCGCTACCGTCCGGTCGAGCGTGAGCGCCGAACTCCACGGCACATCCTTGAACATATCCCGATGCGCCACGCGGCTGGAGACTGCATAGTAGCCGCCATCGGTCGAAGGGCCAAGCGCAACATCGGCCTTCGACGCCAGCAGCGCTTCCATATGAGACACAGGAAGCGTAGGCGCATCGCTCCCGACGATCATGGCGCGCGGATGGCCGGCCAGAAGAGCGCCATCCAGAGCGTGAAACATTTTTAACGCAAGATCGCCCTCAGCCTGCAGTCTGGTTGTAACGCCCGACGTGCTCCAGGCATCGGTAGGTATGTTGGTATGCAGTTCCAACTCGACACCCGCAATGGAACGTAGCCGATCGAGCATGTCGGAGACAAACGCGGTATACAGCGAAGCTGCGTCCGCCGCTGCAAGAAACGGCTGGAGGCGGGTTTTTACCCGGCCGGGGATCGGAGATTTTGCGAAGAGAATAATGCAAGGCTGCAATCGAAGATTGTAAACTAACATTAGAATCGCGTTCGTAACTGGGCAATTGGAGGAAACGATGAGAAAGCAAACGACTGTAGTTCTAAGTGCGGCCGCACTGGCAATGTTGCTGATGGCGCGTCCTGTTGTCACGATGGCCGCTGAGCCCGACGCCGCCAAGGGCAAGGAAGTTTTCGAGCAGTGCAGCGTCTGCCACAATGCGGATTCCGAAGAGAAAAAGATGGGCCCGGGTTTGAAAGGCCTCTTCACACACGACAAACTGAAGAATGGTAAAAAGGTCACCGAGGCGAACGTGAAAGCCGTGATTAATGCCGGCGGCAACGGAATGCCAGCCTACGCCGATATGCTGTCCGATGAAGAGAAAGCCAATCTCATCGCATATTTGAAGACGCTCTAATTCGCTACTCGGCTGCTTTCAGAAATACCCGAAAAACGCTGCCGTCACCGGCCTCGCTCTCAACGGCCAGCGTTCCTCTATGCTCGTCCACAATTTTAGAAACGATCGCCAGCCCGAGGCCAACACCGTCGGGCTTCGTCGTGAAGAACGGATTGAATATGTTCTTCAGCTGCTCTTTGGCGATGCCCGAGCCGCGGTCGATTACTGAGACTTCCACCTCATCGCCGACCAACCGCGTTTTCACACTGACCGAGCCGCCCGCCGGACTGGCCTGCGCGGCATTCAGGATCAGATTGTAAAAGACTCGCTGCATCAACTCACCATCCAGATCGATCCCAGGTACTTCTGGTGCATAATTCCGGTAAATTGTCACGTCGATTGGCGGGTTGTGTTTCTCGAATTCCGCAATCGCTCTGTCCAGCAACTCGGCGATATCCGTCTTCTCTAATTTCAGATGCATGGGCCGCGCGAAATCGAGAAAGCGCGTGATGAGCGAGTTTGTGCGATCGACCTCGGTGGAAATAAATCCCGCCAGTTCGCCGATCAGTGGCTTGTCATCCGGGACATTCTTGAGCAGCATCTCCGCCGATGCGCGAATTGTTCCGATTGGATTGCGCAGCTCATGGGCCAGCCCGGCCGTGAGTTGACCTAGCGCTGCCAGACGGTCCGAACGGCGCACTTCGTCTTCGGCCTTCTGTAAGCTCTCGTTGGCCTCTGCAAGTTTCTCGGCTGCGGCTTGGTGCTTGCTCGCTTCTATTCGTGTCTCCTTGGCAAGTTGGTAAGTGAGAAACGCCACCACGGGTAGAAACCCTACCCGTAGATAGATCTCACCCCAACCCACATCGGTAAGTTCGAATTGAGTCCAATCGACGAACAGAAAAAATGATAAGTAGGAAAGCATCGACAACAAAGTGAAGGCGATGGTACCCCGAGGTTTCATCGTGCTTGCCGCCGAAATAATGGGTAGCAGCAGAATCACGTAATACGAAGTGTTAATGCCCCCTGTGAGGGCAAGTTCCAAGTAACAGAGAAGCAATCTGGAAAGGGTCGCAACAGCGCGGCCGGCTTGCGTCGAGAACCAGGCTATCCTCGGCTCTATGATCTGAAAAACGCCAAGTACCACAAGAACAGAAACGGAGTAGGGATCGCGATAAGGACCAAAACACAGCGCGAAAATCAATGCCAGCCAGACGATATCCTCAACGCGTATGAAACGTGCAGGAGAGATCGTCACGGGCTCTGCCCCGATTATACCTTCGGTCACGATGAGCGGCCTTTTCTGCATCCAGGGCGCCGTTCGCCGGCTTTTTGTTTTCTCATCAAAGATTCGAAGGCGGTATCCTGGAAATCGACTATGGGCCGACGGGTGGATTTACGCGAAAGCTACCCGCCACTCAGCGCGAAGTGAGGGACTATCTTCAAAAATGAAAACGCAGGAGACACCGGCCTCATTCTCACGGAAGCTGATTCGGCGGATTACAAAGGATTCTTCCCGGCCGAACGAAATGAGAGACGCTGCGTTTCGCCGGATGATTCGTTCCATCCCAAAGGGTCGTGTCGCCACATACGGACAAGTTGCTGCCGCCGCCGGATATCCTCTTTATCATCGAGCAGTGGCTCGGCTTCTTCGCACCACTCCTTCGGCGTTGCTTCCTTGGCAGCGGGTTGTGGGGGCTGGAGGCGAAATCAAACTTCGTTTCGAAGCGGGTGCGGAGCAACGCTTACGTCTGCAGATGGAAGGCGTCACATTTCACGGTCAGAGAGTGGATCTTGCGACTCACCAGCATCAGTTCCGCGGTTGGGAGTTGGAATAACGTCTCAATAGACGCCGGCGCAGATCCTGTTCATCAAGTGCCGAATAGTCGAAGGGCCAGATTCTTTTCGCCAGTCTTGCGCAAAGTGCGCCGGGAGCACAAGCAGTGGTTGCTGGAACATGAGCGGAAGTACGCCAAGGGCTAAACGCCGCTCAGCCAACGCTGTCCTCTACCGGTCCATCGGCGTTGTATAGCGGTGCGAGGAAAATTCCATGCCGCGCAGCAATTGTCTCGATCTGGTCGACCCGCTCCTGAGTGATACCTCCTCTTCCTTGAGAGAAGGGTTCGAACCGGCCCTCCAGAGCAAGAGCCATGCCTTCGAGTAAACATCCATGGACTACATCGGGGAACGGATGCCGATTCAGAATTCCATGAAAATCCGGCGTGAACCTCAACCCGCCAGTGATCTGTCCCAGACCTCCAAAGAAGACTTTGGCGCCAGCCATCTCCGCGCTTGGAGACAGGTTTTTCGGGTACCCCGCATCGCAAACGAGCGCGTGGGGCGCGATCCGGCCCAACAGGAGCGAGGGGGACGCCAGGCTCGCCGCGCAGATCACGACGTCTGCCTCTGCGGAGAAGCGCTGGAGATCCGTCGCGATCTCCACCTGGACTCCATCGGCCTCCAACTCCGCAGCGAGTTTTCGTAGCCGCTCCACGTTGCGTGCGCTGAGCAGCACGCGCCGTACGATTGGAGCCAAACAACGGGCGCAGCCGGAACCTAAATCTCCCGTTGCTCCTACGATGAGGAGCGTTGATCGTCGGAGGTTCCGGCCCTCCAGAGCGCACATTTTCTTGACGCCTTGAACGATGAATCCAACTGTCAGCGTATTGCCGGTCGTGAAGACGGTACCGTGTCTTTCCGGAAGCTGATCGAAGTTGCCCTCGATCAGAATGGAGCTGAATCCGCCGAGACTCACGATCTTCGCTCTTTCCTTGATCGCGTAGGCCGCTGCCCCTCGAACGCGGGCGATGTTGTCGTGCGTATGGGCGGCTTCGAGACGGTCTGGAGGAATGAAGGAGTCGATGTAGAGACCGCGCGCCGTCGCGCCGATGATCGATCCGACGCCGACATGGCACACTGCTCGAGGCGGAATCCACGGAAGAATGTCCTTGATCTCTTCCTCCGGCAGAGGCGTATGCTCCGGCCCGCGCAGGACAGCGAGTACGTCCGAAGCCGCTCTCCAACTTTCCTGATGCCCGACCAGCGCAAAATCGACCTCGGTCGTCTGCCCTTGACTGGTTACACCGGCAATTGACTCACCCATGTAAGTGTTACCTCCCCGGGCAAGCCGAGCATGTCGAGTGTCTTGAGGTACTGTTGCAGCGACGCTCCGCGAAGTTCGGCTGCACTCAGCCTGATCTCGGACATGGACGGCTTGACGCAACTGCCGTGGCACACTTCGCAATGCCCGTGGCTGCATTCCCTCGCCAGCATCTCCGCGAGAGTGGTCATCACCTCAAAATGCAGCCGGTACACCTTGTCGTCGAAGCGCTGAGCGTCCAAGGCTCGCTCCGTTCTGAGAATCGCCATTGCGTGATCGATGTGCTCTTCTTCCTCTGCTGCGATGGAGGCAAAGGTCCTACCGAGACTACCCGGCGCCACCTTCCCGGCGCGTCCATAGCTTGCGACGGCGAAGGATTCGAGCATGATCTCCTGGACGATCAGGCAGCCACTAAAGTCACGCTCTGCGATGCGGCGCATGAATGCTTCGCGGAGCCGCTTCCAATGCTTCGCGCCGACGTTGTTAGGTACGTCCACTCCAATTTTGCGCCCCTCGGCTGCGAATGCGGCAGCATGCCCCTGTTCACCTTCCGCATGTTCCAATGCGTCGGCGGCTCCCGCGGAATCGGCACATATCTCCGATAAGGCTGTGTAGTTCATCGCCGCGACGAGTTCGCCTGTCATCGCCTGTGCCAGGACGTCCTGCCAGATCAGGGCAATAGGTGAGAGAGAAGTACATTCACCCGGAAGTGAGCAGTTCAGATCAATAACGGTTTCCATGTGTCCTCCATGAGGCTCATCCAAGAATCGGCCTGCAGATCCTCCGCCGAGGACGTGCCGATTTCATCGTGATGGCGGCATCACACGCTCTTCTACGTACACGCGTGGAGAAAAGTTCAACCGATGAGAATAGTCCGCTCCGTTATCGCCCGCGATGCAGGTTTGCAGTAACGGACGGTCACCGTGTCAAAGTGACCGCCTCTGGATGTTCACAGGAATTCCTGGCGAAACCCTGGCCAGCACAAGGGCCGACATAGCGACCAGCACTCCCGCGATCTCCAGCGATCCGCCGATGCCGATGCTTGACTTGAGGGCTCCGGCGCCCGCGGCGACGATGCCTCCGGTGAACGGGCCGATGAAATTGAACATTCCGAACCCTGTTCCGCGGAGTGTTTCGGGAGCGATCTGGCACAGCGCCGGCATGCAGTTCGCATCGTAGATGCCGCGCCCGAATCCGAAAATAGCCATGCCAACTGTTAGCAACGCCACAGACGATGTGAAGCCCGAGAGGAAGAGAAATGGTGCCGCAGCCGCGAGTCCTATGGCTTGCGTGAGTAGCCGGCCGCGCGGGTTGTGCAGAACCCAGCGGTCGGCGACGGCCCCGCCGATCAAAATCCCTGCGAAGCTTCCGGCTTGGAGGTAGAAAGTGGCGGTAAAGCCCGCTTTATCCAGACCCATCCCGAAGCGCTCGAATAAGTACAGCGGGAGCCAGGTGTAAACAATCCAGTTCCCGACGGAGATGGACGCGAACACGGCGAACATGGAAGGGTAGCCTGGTAGTTGAAACACCGAACGCGCTGCTGAGAGGAAGCTCTGGCTGGAAGAACGGGTAATGGATTGTTCTCGTTTGCGGTCGCGTAAGGTGAACGCGAGCACGAACGAATACGCTACGCCGATGCTGCCTAGAATGAGAAAGGCCGCGCGCCAGCCGTAGTGTTGCGCCATCCAGCCGCCGAGTCCTCCGCCGATGATCATTCCCAAATAGCCTCCTGAGTAGTGGAGACCGGTGGCTTTCGCGCGCGTCTTTTCGGAGTGCCAGGCGGCAATCAAGGCAAGGGCGGCCGGAAGGTAGCAAGCTTCGCTAATACCCATCAGCGCGCGGGCTGCGAGTAACTCGGATAATGTGCGTGCTTGTCCGGTGAGCCAGGTCACGGCCGACCAGACGGCCAGACTGACCACAATCATGCGCTTGCAGCCGAAGCGATCGGCGAAATATCCGGCGAATGGACCTGCAACGGCGTAGACCCAAAGGAAAGCTGTGCTGATGAGGCCCAGTTGCACGGGCGTCAGCTTCAATTCCGCCTGCAAGAGGGGGAAGACCGAGAAAATTACTTGCCGATCGAGGTAATTCAGCAGCCAGACAACCCATAAGAGCCCGACGCATAGCCAGGCATATGGGGGCGTGCCTGAACGAGTGAGAGGCGCGTTGGTGGCGGGGGAATTCACCCGAAGCCGGCCTGTTCCAGAGCGAATCGAAGCTGTCCGCATTCTTCCACACTCAATGGCCGTGCGGTTAGCGACGGCCCGCAGGGGAGGCCACGCCACTCAAGCACGGCTTTCAGCGCGGGAATCATGGGAAACCGGAGCACGATCGAGATTAGGTCATTAATCCGGTCTTGCACGCGGCGCGCTTCGGGATAACGTCCTTCGCGTGCGAGCCGGTAAACGTCGAGGAACAACTCCGGTGCGACGTTATAGAAGCTGCCGATCCCGCCGTGGGCGCCCATTAGCATTCCCGCGGCGAAGACTTCGTCACGTCCGTTGAAGATCGTGAGACCGGCACGGCTGAGCATCGACATCCGGTAGAGATCGAAATCGGTGAACTTCAATCCTGCGATATTTGGTAAAGAGCCAAGACGCTGGATCTCGGCCATTGTGCGGATGCCGGGCGCGGCTTCCGGAAAATAATAAATAAGAAACGGAAGGTTGGTGGCGGAGGCGAGCGAACTGTACCAGGCGTGGATTGCTTCGAAACCTCCGGCGGGCGGTAGGCTGCTCAGCGCGTGGGCGCCGGTATCGGCGGCGTGGCGGGCCAAGGTGATCGCATCTTCGAGATTACTCGCACCAACATGCGCGGCTACCAGTTTTCCAGGTGGCGAACAGCGCACAGCCGTCTCGAGCACCTTCTTGCGCGTGGCGATTCCTGATTGCATCCCCTCGCCTGTGTTTCCGCATACGTAGACGCCGTGGACGCCGGACGCATAGAGCCGCTCGAGCAAGCGTTCGAGCACGTCGACGACCACGTCGCCCACCGGGCTCAGCGCCGTGATCAGAGCCGGGAGGACGCCCTCCAGTGACATCGCCATCTTATTCGACCACGAAGTTCATTACACCGTCGAGCGAGAACTGGTCGCCGCGCACGAATTCCATCAGACGCTTTTCACGTGAACGGACCTGATCCACTGCTTTCGACAGCGCGTCTACCCCGGCGTTCGGAACCGAGAGCAGGCCGTTCATATCTCCATGCAGGATGTCGCCCGGGTGCACTACCATGCCCGCCACCTGCACCGGCACACCGCTACGGACGATACGGAAGTTCGCGTGACTGGCCACGCTGCCTCGCGCGAAGTAGTGGAACCCCAGCGCGCGCACCTCGGGCAGATCGCGAACGGCGCAATCGCTCACGAGGCCAATGGCGCCGAGGCGCGTGAAGAATGTGGCCATCACCTCGCCGCAGTGGGCTGCGTAATCGGCATGGCCGCCGATTTCCTGAAGCACCACAATAGCCGGCTTCGGAGACGCCTCCACCGCGCGATACAGTTCGATGAACTGGCGAATGTCGAAAGGCTCGCTTTCTGTCACGGTTTCTACCTGAGCAGTTACGGCGTAGCCGCACATGCGCCCGAACTCCGGAAAGAGCGCGCGAATGCCGAGCGGCGTGAACCCTTCGCTTTGCGGACGTACTTTCAGCAGCTCGATGGCGTTGGCCAGCGTGGGGGTGTCGATCGTTTTCAAAAACTCTATTGTGGATAAGGCTTCTTGAACAGTTGGCATAATTTGTTTATCTCAGACGGCCCGCCAGCACTGCGGCGGATCGATGCGCGGGGCGGTCTTCGCCGCCAGGGATCACGAACTCCCCTTGACGCAGCGTAACAGCCGTGGTGGCGAGGCTGAGTGGAAGTTGTCCGGCGACGCTCCATTGATTTGCGGCGATGTCGTACGCGAGCACGTCTTTGCTGAAACCGGGGTGATCCTCGCGCAGTTCAAACTCCCTCGGGGCGTACGTGCCGTCATTGCCTCCGAAGACTAGAATTGTGCACTTCCACTCGAGCGAAGGCGCGGCTTGTATCGGCCGGGGAGGCGGCGCCAGGCGCTGCCATCCGGACTGGTCCGAGTAGCGGTATGCGTCCGTGAGAAAGCGGCGTCCGGCGGGAGGACCGGGGTCGCCCGTCAGTTCCGCGCCGCTCATCAGGAACACATCGCCGCCCGACGCGATCAGCACCGGGAGGATACGGCCTGCATCGGGTAAACCGGGAAGCTCGCGCCAGGCGGAGTCGCCTAGCCGGAGACTCAGGAACGTTCGCAGCGCCGAAGTGGATTGCGCCGTGGTTTGGCCGCCAGCGATGTAGACGATGTCTCCGCTGCACGCGGCAGAGTGCATCGATATGGTTGCAGGCAGATCCGGGTATGGGGTGGTGGTTAGCCGGCCATCGCGGACAGCCAGCATCAGGCATTTCGGCGAGCTTCCGTTGTCGAGTTGCCCGCCGATACATAGGAGCCCTCGGGATGTACTTATAGCTGCTCCCGAGGCGACCGCGTGCGGAAGTTTCCCAACCAGCCGCCAGCTTTCACCGGCGGGTCCAAGCGCGTAGACGGTATCGACGCGCTGTTTGACGCCACCGCTCCAGGACGGTGTATCGAAGTAGCTCCCTCCGGCCACTAGTAATTTATCGTCCGCCATGCCGGCAAACTGTCCGCCCAATGCCTTGGGCAACTCGGGAAGATTGCGCCAGCGCAGGCTCATGGCTGCGTCCGCCGTTATGGCCTGCGTCAACGCGCCGGCAAGTGCCGTTCTTCTTGTCATGCGGCGGGGCCGAAATCGCTGAGTGAAAAACGCGCGCGATACAAATGGCTGGTGGGCTTGGGATCGCCGCGCGTGATGTAGTCCACAAGGTAGATGCTGCCATCCGGCATCGGCACGAAGGACGAGTAGCCGTTATCGGGTGCGTATTCGGGGTCTTTGGGCGGGTTCGAGCTTACCACCAGCATGCGATCGAGCTGGTATTGATCGGGGTGACCATTCGAGGGCTGCCACATCAAACCATAGGGTGGTTCCGATTGATTCTTCACCTCGTAGCGGACTCGGTGCCAGATAACCGATCCGGCGTGATCGGGCAAACGGCCGAAGCAGGTTTCACGCAATGCAGCCTCCGTCATCACCACCCAGTTCAGCACGGGCTTGCCGTCTATGGAGATTAGCAGCCGTCCGCGTTTGACCTCCACGCGCACGGTGCGAGGTTGAGTGAAGTCGGCTGACGCTTCGCGGTCAGTTGGGTGAGCGTAGTAGTCGATAGCTCCGCGATGCAGGCGCATGTGGTCGGTGCAAATATCGAGCCTAAGGCCGAGCCGGCCGATCTCGACGAAGCCCACGGGTTCTCGCGAAGCCCCACGCACCTGGAGAGTGGCTTCGAATAGCACGTCGCTCCGGAAGCTTTCGGGTGGCATCATGCTATAGCGCGTTACCGCGCCCTTATCTCCGGCGATCTCCAACGTGTCGTGAGTCAGCGTGACCCGATCATCGTAGTGCGTACCGGCCACGCGATATTCGCACTCGTTGTCGAGATTGCCGATCCAGGCGTGCGTTCCCTTGTTGCCGGCCTGGTTACGATACGTTACAAGTACGCGGCCATCGGGCATCTGCAAAGCGTAGGGACGGTCTCCGGCAAACGGCATCGGCTGCGGGCGAGACCAGTTGAAGCCACTGTCCTGAGAGAAGCTTACCCAGGATGGATATCCGGCGTGCAGATTGTCGCGCATGATGCAGGCTAGCTTGTTGTCTTTGAGCACGACCAGTGCGCCTTCGCAATAATGATGCACCGGGTCGGAAGCGATTATCACGAGATCTTTCCAGGTCTTGCCGCCATCGGTTGAGCGCACGACATATTGACCCAGCTTGCGCGTCGCTGCCAGCATCATGTGCGCCGCGATCAGGAGAGTGCCGTCGGCGAGCTCGATGACGCGATCCGGCTCGATGCCCGGAATACCCGTAAGGCGCGGCTCGCTCCAAGTGCGTCCTTCATCCTTGCTCTCCCACTGCCAGATGCCGGAGGATTGATCCTCATGGACGTGGGCGTAGTCGTCATGATCGCAGAGCATCATCACGCGCCCGTCACGCAGATGAGTGATTCGGGGAGTGAGCCAGCGCTCCTCGTTTTTGCGCCGGTCTGTTTGCGCGACTACGTGCGGATTGCCCCAGGTTTTTCCGCCGTCCGTGCTCTCGAGCGTGGTGATGCGAGTGATCTCCTGTGCCCAGTGGCTATCGTCATCGCAGAAGACGAGAATCATTCGTCCGGACGAAAAGCGGACGATGTCCGGATTCTTGGTGAAGCGTCCGGATATACGCCAGATGTCGGCGACGGCGCCTGGAGTCTCTTCGAGCGAGCGCATCCGGCTGCGAGGTGTGTTGGAAGCGGCCTGCGCGTAAAACGGCGCCGCGATGGCGGCTTTCATCAGTTCACGGCGTGTCATTTGTGACTTCCTCAAAACATGTACTTCGCGGCTAACTGGAACGCGCGCCCGGAACTTCCGGAGGTAATCAACCCGAACTGCGGGCTGGTTACAGTGGCCGTCGGATTACTGAACACGACGTGATTCAACAGGTTAAACGCTTCCAGACGGAGCGTAATACTGTGCTTCTCCGTAACTTTGAATTGTTTGTGAAGAGCGGCGTCCCAGGTAAATCCGCCGGGGCCGCGCAATGCGTTGAAACCCAGATTGCCGTATACCTTCTGGTTGTACGGCGTCTGCGAATCGAAGGCAGCCTTGTTGAACCATTGCAGACCTTGTCCCTGGTATGCATCCACGCCGGAAATGAGGTTCGGGCGGTCTCCAGCCGTGCGCTGGTTGCGGACCAGGTCGAGCCCGGCGAGGACATTCACCGGAAACCCGGACCGCTTCTGCATGATGCCGTCGAGACTCCAGCCCCCTGCGACCGCGTTCGCAATAGCCGAATTCCGGACGGCGGCCCCGGTGGGAATCGCATAGGAATAATTGAGCGAGAACAACTGCGAAACGTCGCCGCTTTGCGGCCCGATGGAACCGCGCAGATTATAGGGGTCCTGTTGGTTGCCGTTAGCGACATTATTCACGTCGTTCACGCCGCCGAGGCTTAATGCTTTGCCCCAGGTGTAATAGGCATCCATCACCAGGCCATGAGAGAACCGGTGATTGTAGGAGACTTGAAGCGCGTTGTAATTCGACGTCGCACAAGTACAAACCCAACTTACGGCGCCTATGCTCGGATTAGGACGCGTCGTGGCGCCGGGTAAAAACTGGTTCGGATAATTGGGAACGTAAATGTGGACCGCCTGGTTGCCTACATAGCTGACCTGCAGCGAGTCATTTCGCGCCAACTGAGTTTGCACACTGAAGTTCCACTGCCATGAGGACGTATCTTTGGAGTTGAAGTCCCCGATTTGCCGGCCCAGCGTCAGATGGAGCGCATCCACGCTGGCCGGATTCGCGATCGACTGTTGCACAAACGCTGTCTGCGGGAACGGGAACTTAAAGCTGAACGTTGACGGGACGTCCGCAGGCGTGAGATTGGCGCTGAAGGGCAAGCGCGCGTCGATCGCCGCAAAATCATAAAGGAAGAACGGCAGCATCGGCATGTACGAAAGTCCGGCGCCGGCGCGGACCACCAGTCGCTGTGTCCCGAGCGGGTTCCATGCCAAGCCTAGCCTCGGCCCCCAGTCGTTCTTGTTGGACGTGAACATCGGCTGGCCTTTGTTGATGAAGGGCCCGAACGGATTCGAGGTCGAGACGTTCAGCATGCCGGTGAGTGGGGTGAAGTATTCGTACCGCAAACCTACATTGATCAACAAGGAGCGATTCACGCGCCAGTCGTCCTGCAAAAAGAATCCGTAGTGCCATGATTGCAAGTCCTTGGGACTGCCGAAAGTGATTCGTAAAATCGCCGCGTTGTCCGCGATGAGATCCGGGAGAGTGTTGTAGTAGGTCGTCATGCCCGTGTTCTGGATCCGATGGCTGTCCAGATCAAAAATCTGCGTGCCGAACTTCAGTGTCTGCGAGCCTTTGATCCAGGTCATGTTGTCGGCGATGGTGTAAGTGTCGTTGGTGTAGTGAATCTGGCTTTGGAAATCGCCAACCAGGCTTACGGGCTGCACCTCAAACCATCCGGGTAGCACACCGAGCGTGCTGTTATGGCGATTCAGGTCGTTGCGGTTCAGTCCGAACCGGAACTCGTTCAGCAGAGTCGGCGAGATCGGAATGGTGTGCTCCACGGATGCGTTGTCGAACTTATAGGGCGCCGATTGCACGTTGGCCGGGCGGAATTGGGGGATCTCGTAGTCGGACCAGTTGTGGCTGTAGCGGAATGAGAGGCGCTGCTTAGCAAAGTTGTAGTCGATGCGGGTGAGGGTGGTGTCTTCCTGATCGGTCGTACTTGCATTCCGAATGCTAAACCCGAGTAGCGGATTGGACGTTGGCGTATACGTCCGGGGCAGCCCGGAAGCATTTTCACGCAACGCCGGAGTCAACTGCGAGAGGAGCAGATCGGTGGGCGTGTTGCCGGAAAGCTGAGTGGCTTTATGAACGCGGGCGCCCTCGTAGTTGAAGAAGAAGAACAGACGGTCGCGCTTAATGGGTCCGCCCAGATTTCCGCCGAACTGATTCCAACGCAGCGGCGGTTTCGCAAGTCCGGCTTTGTTCGAGAAGAAGTCATTGGCATTGAGGACATCGTTGCGGAAAAATTCGAACGCTTCGCTGTGAAAAGCGTTCGTGCCCGATTTCGTGGTCAAGTTGACTACGCCGGAAACGGCGCTTCCGAATTCGGCCGAGAACGAATTGCTGTTCACTTTCACTTCCGAGATTGCTCCGATGCTGGTACCGCCTATGAGCGACGTTCCCGCTCCGCCGGCCTGGTCGGTGGGCGCCGAAGTGATTTCACCGAAGGTCATGTCGACCCCGTCGAGCAGCAGTTGATTTCCCCACGCAGGCGAGCCGTTGAACTCGATGCCGCCACGCGCACCTGCTGTGTTCGACGGATTCGCCATGGCTCCAGCCTGAAGACCCACCAGGTTCTGCCAGTTGCGCCCGTTCAAGGGTAGCGACTCTACCTTCTGCGACCCGATGACCTGGCCGATATCCGTTGTTGACACGTTAATCACCGGAGCCTCGGTGGTGACTTCGACTGAGCTGTTGGTCGCGCCCACCTGCACGGTGAGGTCGATGCGCGGCACGGTTCCGGTGCTGAGCGTGAACTCAGCGCTGCGAGCCGGCCGGAAGCCCTCGCGCGCGGCCTCCACGTAGTAGCGCCCGGCGGGCAGCAATGGAAATTCGTAGTAACCGCTGTCATTGCTGGTTGTCGCAGAGGGCACGTTGGTGTCCAGGTTGACCGCCTTGATTTGAGCGCCGGCAACCGTCGCGCTCGAAGCATCGGTAACGAATCCCCGAACGGTTCCGCCGCCGATCTGGGCATTCGCTGCGATTTGGATTGAGAGCATGAGCGCCACCCCGGTCAGGACGGCGCGAAATCTGGTGTTCACAATGTGCAACATGGCAACTCCCCTAGAGACTCGTCTTATCGTTATCGATAATATGCCAACTCTGAATGGAGGTCAAGGGCTGTTGGACTATTTTCTGGTGTAGAATCGTTATCGATAGGAATGGCTCTCATCTTTGAATCCTTAAAGCGTGGCCCGGTAAAGACGCGTGTGGCGGACGCAGTTCGCAATGCGATTTACGCCGGGAAGCTACGGCCAGGCGATCCCCTGCTCGAGCTGCAACTCGCGAAGGACTTTGAAGTTAGCCAGACTTCGGTGCGCGAGGCGCTGATCCACCTTGAGCAGCTCGGCCTGGTACGGCGAGTCGCAAACAAGGGTACGTTCGTAACCGAGTTAAGCCCGGAGCAGGTCCGCGACAGGCTAGAAGTACGCCTGAAACTGGAATACATGGCCGCTATTCGAGCCGTGCCGCGCCTCACCGCAACCGACGTGGCCAGACTTCACGAGCTGGCTGATCTAATTGCGGCGACGACATCGAGGAAGGAGTATTTCCTGGCAGCCCAGTACGACCTGGAGTTTCACCGCACGCTTTGGCGCCTCTCGAATAGCGAGACGCTCTATCAGGTGTTGGATCAGATTGCGGCGCCGCTATTCGCGTTCATCAGTATTGTTCGCAGCAGTTCCAGGGCAGGTCCTATCGTCTTGCACTCACATCACGACATCGTCAATGCTCTTGAGGGCGGCGACGCGAACGTGATTCAGTCGAGTCTCGAGTATCACTTCGCAGATTCATATGATCAGTTCGTGGCTCCTCAAAACGCAAGGGACGCCACATAGCTAATCCATTTCTGTGCTGGGGAAACTTCCTGTAATAATTTCCGGCGCCCGCCTGACAGGCGCTTCGTCGATTACCATCTTTCAATCTCGCAAAGGGTCGATTGACGCTTGGCGATCCAATTGCAATATTAATGTTGCTGTGGCGAATCTGCCGGCCAGCGAAGAAGCCCACCCCACACGCGACGCGTGGCAGCACATCCGGAAGTTTTCACGCTTGCGCGCGCAGGAAATTGGTACGCTTTTGAAGCAGACTGGCGCTTCATGGGTCGAGGATAAGTCGCCTCGGCTTGCCGCGGCGCTGGCTTTCTATACGCTACTCTCTCTGGCGCCTCTCGTCGTTGTGGTCGTCGCCATCGCCGCATTTGCCTTTGGCGAAAAGGCCGCGCAAGGCCAGTTGGTATGGGAGATTCAGGATTTGGTGGGAGTGGAGGGAGCGAAAGCGATCCAGGACTTAATTGAATCGGCCTACAAGCCTGGAACCGGTGTGCTCGCGACAGTTCTTGGCGTTATCACGCTGGGCTTTGGGGCATCGGGTGTTGCGGTAGAGCTTCGTGACGCTCTGAATACCATCTGGCGTGCGCCGGCCGCGGAGACAAGTTTGGGCCTCCGGGGCATTCTTACCCTGGCGAAGGAGCGCTTTTACTCGTTTGGGTTGGTTTTAGCGATTGGCTTTTTGCTACTTGTCTCGTTGCTGTTGAATACGGCGATCGCCGCGATAGGGTCGTTCTACAGTTCAATCCTGCCGGCCTCCGAATCGTGCTTGCAGGCCACCGTCGCTCTCAGCACCTTTCTGGTGGCCACCCTTCTATTCGCCGCCATCTACAAATTCTTGCCCGATGTGCGATTGAAATGGAGCGATGTCATTGTCGGTGCGGCATTCACTTCCTTGCTCTTCACAGCCGGCAAGCAACTCATCGGAATGTATCTTGGCAAGGCGAGTTTCGGCTCGACCTATGGCGCCGCCGGCTCGCTGGTGATCGTTTTGGTGTGGGTGTACTACTCGGCTCAGCTCTTTTTCTTTGGGGCCGAATTTACCAAGATATACGCCAGGACATTTGGTTCACACTTCGCCGCCCAAATACATCCGCATCCCCCGACACCGGGCAACGCCATCGTAAACCCGGCCACCGGCTTACCGGCAAGCCAGCCCAATCCGTGCCCTAAGGTGGAATTGAGCTGATCGCCGTTTTACCGGAATTGCTTCTTGTACAGAAAGTTGATGCTGAATATCCCGTTTTCGTCCCGATTGGCAAGAGCCGACCACCGGGGACTGAACGCCCATTCGATTCGTATGATCTGCGTGTTCGGATCGTCCAGCGCAGTCACATAAGTAAACGTCAGATTGTTTGCGATCTGTTGCTGAAGCGTGACCCTGGCCTGCGGTAAGTCTGACCCGCTCGTGAACGACGGGTCTATTTTGAGTTGGCTGACACCGAACACTCGCTGAAGTCGGCTCGCCACTGGATCGGCGAGAGCCTTGCCGACAATGGCGGACTCGCCCATCTGTTCATAGGTCTGTTGAGGCGCAGAAGGCTGATTCGCCAGTAAAGTCGGATCCGAAGTTGGCGTCTTGCCTGATGCCAACAGCGCCACAATCTCCTGGAACTGCAAAGGAGGATCCGATGTGTAACTCAGCTTCATATTGTCGATCGGTCCGGTTACCGTGAGCACGACATCGACGCCCTTAGCCTGCGTCTCGAGCGTAATGTTAAGAATTGGTTCGATGCGAACCGGGTTATAGAACGAAATGATCCCAGAACTGACCCGGTATTGCGACCCAAAGAACACCAGGTTACCTTCCGTAACGGTGGCGGTCCCTTGAACTCCGGGAATCACCGCCGTTCCACGAACGTGGAGATCGGCGTCGACCTGCACGTTTTGGGCGACGGATGCCTGTACGGTTGCCGCCCGCGATGTCCGCACCCGGATGTCGAGCCGCAGATTTTGAAGCAGCGGGTTCGATGAGGCCGGAGCCTCTGCGGGCGGCGGCGTTGAGGCAGTTAAAATGGAGCCGATATCGCTCTGGGGCGCGTATGTAAGCTGCGTAATCACTACTGTGCCCGCAGCGAGGCTCGATTGCGGCGTTCCCGTCACGTTAATGGCCGCATTGGCGACTACGCTCACGCCCTGCTGCGTGCGTACGCGAACTTGATTTGCAGTCGCGCGCAATCCAAGCCGAAGAGTATCGCCCAGGCTAATGAAACCGGACAACGCGAGTTTGCCGCCCCCGGTCTCGGCGGTCATACTTTTGATTGTCGCGGTATTGCCGTTGAAAATTACCTGACCGTTGGCGTTCGAGATGCCATTCGGAAAATCGACGTGGTTGATAGAAGCGTTTTTCAACTCAAGCTGGCCATTCACCAGCGGTTTCTGCAGCGTCCCGCGCACCGTGCTGGCGAGAACGATGTTCCCCGATGAATAAATATCCTGACTGAAATTTCGGAGCAGCCCGAGATCGGTTTTCGCGTTCAGATTCAGATTGAGCTGTTGCGTTTGGACGAGGGAAACGGTCCCCGTTGCATTGATGTCAGTTTGCGGCCCGGCCAAGTGGGCGCTGTCTATCCGCACCGTACCGCGATCCATAGTGGCGGCAATTGGCCCCTGATTGCTCACTACAATCGGCTTTTCGTTCGCGCCGGGTTCCGGCAGTGACTTGAATTGCAGTTGGGTGATCTGCAGTGAACCGTTCAGTTGGTCTGTCTTCATCACCGGGCCGTTGAGAGTCACCTGTCCTTCCGCCGCCGCATCAAAACTGGGCGGCTCTCCGGTGGAAGGCCCGAGCAGCGGCTGCAACCGGCTCCACAAAACGTTGCTGAACTTCATCTCCGCATTGACGGGGTAATCGCCACTGAGTTGAGCAGTTCCCTGCCCCTGAACGGAAGCTCCCGCCAGATTCGAATTCAAGGAGAAGTTCAACCGTCCTGCGTTCGACGCCGCTTTCAGTGTCAGGTCGCCGAATTTTGTACCCTGTGCGGCAATCCCCGTGGCACCGATGTCGGCGTTAAAATCGCGGACCAACAGCCTTGGCTCTCCTTCCTGCACTTTAGCTGCGCCTGACGATGTAATTTGCAGCGAACCGGCAAGACCCGGACGGATTTTTTGCACATTCCGGATTCGCGCCAGCTCAATACGGCTGCTATTGACGCGAAATGTCAGGTCACCCGCGTTCAGATCGCCCGAACGGTGATCGTAGCGCGCGGCCAGGTTGATTCGCGATGGCCCGGAGTCGACTTCGAACGAGGGAATGTCGATACGTTCGCTCTGGTAACTCACCCGCGTCCGCACGTGGTCGATCGGCTCTTCATACAGAACAGCGTTTGCGAGGTCGAGATCCGCGCTGCCCTCCGGATTGGACATGGTTCCGGAAACATGAGCCGTGCCCGAGAGATTTCCGCGAGCCGGGATATCGGTGCGCTTTGCGAGCACCAGGAGCCGCTCAATCGGAAGATTGCGAATGTTCGCGTCCGCCGTCGTCGGATAATCGCGAACCAACCGAGTGCTCCCGTTCATCTGAATAGCAGATCCCGCGAAGTTCGAGTGCAGGTTATAGGCGACTGTCTGCCCGGTCGTCGTGGCCTTGGCTGTCACATCCCCATAATTCTGCCCTTCGAATTGGAGGTTCCGAGCCCCGCCGTCCAGGTTGACGCTGCTCAGCAAAAACTCCGTCTCATCTTTTCCCTTCACATTTCTCTGAGTCACATCACCCGTCACATCAGCGGTCAGGTTCAGCGTTCCAGCCGTATTCGGGCGCTGCTGTTGAAGCGGCCGTATCTCCGCGAGATTGACCTGGTTGCTTTGCACATGCGCGTGCAATTGTCCGGTGCTGAAACTATCGCGCGGATGCCGGAACTCGGCCGCCAGGTTTACCTGTGCCGTCCCCGAACTCATCGACGCCGCCGGAATCGTAATGAGCTGATCGGACAAGTTCACCTTTGCCTGCAGGCGATCGAACGGTTGCTTTTTGACCGTGCCATTCACAACTTGAAGGTTGACGGCGCCAGACGGATTCCCAATGGTTCCACCTACATTGCCGTCGAGCGTCAGAGCGCCTGAATATCCACCCGGCGGTTGATCGGCCAAAACCATCACGTCCGCCAAATCACCGTTTTGGATATTGACGTTGGCGGTCACCGGCTGGTTCGGCTTTGGAGACCAATCCAGCAGTCCAGCCGAAGCGTTGAAATGCGCTTGCATCGGACCACGCAGGAGAACGCCATTGGAAACACTGGCGCGATTCTTCGCAGCTGCGAGGTCAGCGGCCAGCGAATCGAATCGCCGCCCTTGCACGCTGAAGGAATCCACCGCCAGATGGCCGGAAATATTCGGCGCCGCCAGTTTTCCAGTAACGGCTCCTGCAAATCGAGCCTGACCACCATTAATGGTAATGTGCGGATCGCTGCCCGACGGCGAGCCTGCCAAAAGCTCATTCACATTTCTAGTGGTCAACTCCACATCAAGCCGATTATTCAACGACCCGCTCAAGTTCAACCGGGAATTCGGTAGCGCGACATAAGAATCGGGCACGTTGATATTGTCCGTAGCTCCGTTGTATTCGGCATTGATCCGGCCGGAAACCGGTATGCCCAGGCGGCCAGGCGCGATGGCAAGCTTCGCGCTGGCCTTGATGCTTTTCGTGCCCGGCGCTTTCAGGTCGCCTTCCGCTTGAATAGGGCCCGAAATCACGCCGCTGTACGCCAGCGATTTCTGCCCGAGCGCTTGCGAGATTGTCTGAAGGTTGAAATTGCCCAGGTTTCCGCTGAAGTCGTAACGCGCAAACTCTTCAAGCGACGCATCGCCGGTGATCTGTCCACCCAAGGCAGAGATACGCAGCCCCTTAACGTCCAATCGATGCGGGTCAAGACTGATGCCGGCCACGACACCCACGTTCCGGATTCGCTGATTGCCTTCTGAGAACGACAGATCACGTCCTTCGACTGTTCCCGTCACGCGGTAATTATTGGACGCGTCCAGTTTCACTTGGCCATTTGCAACGGCAATCCCGCCGGGGTGCGCGGTTGAGTTCGCCATCTGTCCAAGTTCATCCAGCGCAAGGCTGGATTTGAAATTTAATGCGCCGTTCCCTTGGGGATCTTTGAGGATGCCAGACGCTACAATACTCGATTTGCCAACGCCAACGCGGAATTCGCTCACCGTAATCCGGTCGCCGGCAATGGCTGCGTTACCGTTCAAATTGATCACCGAAGGCAGGTTGCGTCCGTTCAAATCGAGCGGAACATCGCCAAGATTTTTCAAATCCACCAACGCGATGTATCCATCCACGCGCGCATTCGTCTTAGGATTATTTAGATCTTCTAGCGCACCGTTAATCGTGATCTGGGACGCAGGAGTGGTAATTTTTGCCCCATCCAAAGCCACGCGAGTGCGCTCCAGGGTTATCGGCAAATTGACCGTAAACACGACGGGTGTGTTCCTACCCGATGCGACATAAATCGGCTGTAAGGATAGCTGCCCCTTGTAGCTCCGCGTCACAAGGTTGAACCAAAGCTGTGCCCGTAGATTATGCGCGCTCAGGTTGACCGATTGTTTTTTCGAATTAAAGGTAAGCAGGCCATCGCTGACCCTGAAGTAATCGACCGCGAGATCCACCACGGTATCGAGAATGGTGGTATTGGATTTCGGTTTTTCCGCGGGCTGCGGAATATTAGTAGTGCCGTCCGCCAGCACCAGTATGTTCGCCTCCGGCCGCTCCACTCCCAGAAACGAGACATCGATCACCCTCCGCAAACTCGTAAACAGCCGCAGGTTCACCTGGGCACGGGCGACACGAACGAACGGAAGCGCACCGGGCGGCTCCTTACCGTGAATGACGAAGCCCGATACAACAGCTTCCAAGGCGCGCCAGTCGAATGAGAAGGAACCCACTTCGACTTTTCCACCTGTACCTTCCTCCGTTGCCGTAATGATTTTCCGGCGCACGAAATCGCGGAACCACTGCGTCTGCACCGTTAGGATCGCGCCGATGCCGGCAATCAGAATCAGCGCAACCAGCCCGGCGCCGATATTTCTCAGAATCCGTCCTCGCCGGCTCAGTGTCATGGTCCCTCGCGAAAGGCCGCATCGCGATACTCAATGCGGGTTTGGCCGCGCGTCTGGGTCAACCATTCGTCAAAGCTGCGATTCACGCGCTCGCCCGCGATAATTTCGCGAATCTTGGCATCCAGCGCCTCAATACTATGGTTTTGCGGGTAAGCTTTCTCCAGCTCATTCCGGTGGTCGTTGTAGTACGCTCGCACGTCTTCATCGGTGACGAGGACTCCCGGACGAAAGCGCTCGTCAATGAAACGAAGCACGGTCATCTGCCAAAGAAAATAGCGGCTGAGCTGCTCCCTGGTAAGTCCGTAGCGACCGAGCGCCGCGCGCAGTTGTGGTTCCGATCCCTGGAAACGATCACGCACCAGTTGTTGCAGAATTCCGTTCGCTTCCTGCTCGGTTGGCTGCCTGTAGCCGCCGTTCATCATCTCTTGCCGGATCAGTTCCTGATCGATTAACCGCTCCGCCACTTTCCGCTTTGCATCAACGCTGAAATTCAATGGTTCCCGATTCAAGAACTGCGAAACTCGAAGATCCCGATCGATATCGCTACTCTTGACAACACGCCGTCCCACCACCACTGCGACTCGATCCATCACCACAGGGCTCCCCAGCAGATACCAGATATGCAAAACGCCGAGAGTGTGGAAAAGTATCAAAACGTTTGTCCTATGGAGAAGAAGAATTGGAAATGGCTGACGTTCTGACGGGTGGTCTGGCAAAACGACGGCAATTGCGCGGCTGAAAGATTAGGATTGCATTGATACAGTTGGTCGGCTGATCCGCCGAAGCCAAGGTACGATGGAGGATTAATACTGTAGGCCAGATCCAGACGAATCGGCCCCACAGGAGTGCGATACCGGATGCCGAAGCCCGCTGCGTGGACCATGTAATTGAAGTCGTTCAGATCGCGCTGCTTGAAACGAAAAGATATGTCGCTCAACGTGCTGTATACGTTTCCCATATCGTGGAACAAAACGCCGCCGATGTTCGTGCCTAGCAAGGGAAAGCGCAATTCAATGTTGTTAGAGAGAAGCGCGTTACCGCCAAGCGGAAACCCCGTTGGCTGCGACCCGGGTCCGCCCGAAACCACGGCCTGTCCAGTATCACGCGGACCGGCTTGGTTAAAAGGGAAGGCGCGAAGCGAATCGGCGCCGCCGGCGAAGAATCGCTCAGGCAAGGGAACGGATTCTTGAGCGCTGAGTCCGGCGGGCGCCGAGTACGGCAATATCAGCCCCAATTGCGTTTGACGCGCCAAGACCATTGTCTTCGTAACACGGTAGTACGTCGCGTTTCGCATAAGGATGCGAGCGAAGTTTCTCTGCGAGCCGAGAAGTTTGGTCGCCAGGCTTAAATCGGCGGTGTTGTACATGCCACGGTGAGGATCGCCCGAATCATCACGGCGGTCCTGCGCAATATTTCCGGAGATGATTCCTAAACGCACGGGTTGCAACAATTGGGGCACCAGCAAAGTGGGGATCACCACGTCACTCACGCTCACCCGCCGATACGTAAGGCGGACGAATGCGGTGGTGGGCTTTGACAGACGCTGCGAGATTTGAACCGACGCTTCCTCCCGCCGGGACGCAAACGTGCGTACATTCAGAGATTGATCATAGAGCGCGGAAACGGTAATGTTCCGTCCGTCGACATTTTGAAATCTCGGAGCAAGATACGTAAGCGACGCGCGTTTTTGCAAATTCGAATAGTTGCCTTGGAGCGAGACAGTGTGGCCAAGGCCGAGGAAATTCAACCGGCTCAAGTTCATCGAAAATTGCGGGCTGAATCCGGTGCTGCCGCCAGGAGAAGACAGGCTTGACGAACTCGGAGTTCCGAACCGTGCAACCTGTGCTCCGACTCCTAGCGCGAGGGTGTAACGATTCGCCTCTTCGAAGTTGTAGAGAACGTTTTTATAGTTCGTGTCACCGTCAGGATTCTCAATTGCCGTATCCACCCGCGCAAAAATCCCGGTATCGAAAAATTTTCTCTGGATCTCCGCCTGCTGAACAGGGGAGAGCGGATCATTGGGATGCAAGTCGATGCGTTTTGCGACAAGGCTATGCCGAGTCCTTTTTAGACCGGTAGTGAAAAGGTCCCGGACGAACTGGCGTTCTCCCTCGCTAACGGTATAGGTGATGTCTACATGGTGAGGCGCCGAACTGGGTTGCCAGGACGCTCCGAAAGTCGCCTTCGGATAACCGTGCGAGTAATACCAGGTGAGCAGATAACTCCGATCCACCCCTATATTCGCCTCGGAGAATGGCTGCCCGGCTAGTGATGCCAGATTGCCCTCCAACGTTTCCCGATCTCCCTGCTGAACTCCGTTGAGTGTAGTTTTGTCGACAATCCACTGGGGCCCTTCCACCACATTGATAGTCACGCCGACTTGTCCCGGCTTGCCCCCGTAATTGCGGTCGACCACCGATGTGACTTTCACGTCGCGGAAGCCGTTGGACTTGTATAGATTCGCGATATTCTCCTGATCCTTCTTCCGGAAGGCCTCACTATAGCGTCCCCTGCGCGCGAGGAATGATCCGGTTTGCATGAACATCCGTTCCCGTAAATCGTCTTCGCTGAAATATGCGTGACCGGTGATCGCCAGGTGCACCAGCCGGTACCTTTGACCTTGCGAAATTACATACTCGATAATTTCTTCATCATTCGCCGGCGGACGAATTCGGAAGTCCACGCCAACGTCGTAGTAACCGGTGCTCTGGAAATAATCTCTAAGATTCCGGGCGCCTTCCACCAGAAGGTCGTTGTCAACCGCACGCTCCTGAAATACCGGAACGTAGCGCTTTAGCACGCGCTTCGAGACTTTCGCCTCCACGGCTTTGACCTTGATCCGTGGTCCGGCATTGATATTGAGCTCCGGGCGTACGCGGCGTTGCGCGGAGTCGTATTCGAGCTTATCCAGCGCAACGCGAGCCGTCAGCCGGTCCTGCTTCTGGTACTTGCCGAGCACGCCTTGCACACCGCGGGTTGTCCGGGTCTGGGTAACCTGAAGCCACCAATGAATCAGCGCAATTCTCCAGCCGGTCGCGCGAATGATCGTGTTTTCCGGGAGTTTGGTTTCGCCACGAATGACCGGCATCTCGTACTTGGCGCGCTTCCCTGTCTTGAACCGCAAGACGACGAAGACCTGCTGCCCATTGGAATCCGGCTGAATATCGGGAGTAACCTCCGCCTCGTACAATCCGTTGGCGGAAAACAATCGCTTTATCCGGCTGACTCCCTTGGTGACATCCTCTTCACGGAATGGCGCTCCGAGTTGTAACCGGGCATTGCTCACTATTTCCCCCGCGTTCGGCGGTTGCCTGATCGTTCCCTGGTAGGTAATTCCGGAGAGAAACCGTTCCGGCTTTGTCACGAAGCGGACAATCACTCCATTTCCGGACGCCTCCCCTTCCACCTCGATATCCGCAAAGCGCCCGGTGGCGAACAGACGGTCGATAGCCTCGCCCACATCGTCCGCGTTGAGGATGTTTCCTTTTTTCAGAGGTTGGACTCGCTCCAGGTCGGCTGGGTGCAGCACATCAGGCGGAGAGTATTGGATATCGATGATGTTCCGGCCCGCCAACGCAGAAATCTGGCCATAGCAAGTCGCACCGGATAAGGCGGCTAGCGAAAACACAAGAAAAACGTCCGGTGGCCAACGCACAACATAGGACAAACGGCGGATACAAAATGTTTCGTATGACAAAGAACATGGTGCGCGAGCCGGGATCTTGCTCGGGCGCCGTCAGGCGACGACACTTTCACCGGGGCGGAGGCACGGCGGACGCCGGTGTCGCCAGGTGTCCCTTGTAGGCCCTCGTGTATCGAAATATTGTTGAGATCGAGCAGCGTACCTACGGCCAGGCCCAGTCCAACAGCGGCTTTGAAATAGTCGCCTTTAGCCACAACCTCGCTTGATCTGGCCTGCGACAAGCAAGCCTGGTACTGAATCACGAAAAAAGCGGCGTCGACTCCCGCTTCGTATCGTTCGATGTCGCGACGCCGATGCTCATGATTGCCCCCATCAGACTGGGGACGTTGAGAGTGGTCTGGAAGACCGAAGTTCAGGATTTGATTCGTGATGTTAGCGGCTTCGAAAAAGAATTTGCAATCCGGGAATATTTCTCGAAGGCGGGCGCGAAGCAGTTCATTGTAAATTGCAGTCGGACCGTGTTTCGGCTTGAGGGCGACCAGAATGTCTCCATCGCCATTGCCGAGCACCGGATTATCCCCAAAGGCCAGGTTGATACCGCTGTTCGGCATACCGATGTTGTCGAGGATCATGTCCAGTTCTTCCGCCGGTATCACCTGGCGAATTTCGTCGTCCACTCGGGCGAAATACTGCTCGGCATGTTCGATGCGAGTGCCGGACGGTGCGAAAACATGAAGGCGGATTTGCCCTGAATCCACGGTGGGGAAAAATCTTTTCCGATCACGAAGGCCAGGCAAAGGGAGCCGGCAACAAACACACCAAATACGATCAGGAAGCCGGTCCGATGATCGAGCGACCAATCGAGCAATCCATGATAGTGTTCACGCGCCCTGTCGAACTTGCGGTTGAAAGCGTGATGGATTCTCCAATTCCAACTGTCCACTTCAATTGGTTCGCCTCCCTCACCTTGCCGATAGAGATCAACCTCCTTCTTGAGGTGGACCATATTGGGAATCAACGTACGCGACAGCAAATAGGAAGCGAGCATCGCGAACGCCACGGCCATGGCGAGCGGAGTAAACAGAAACTTGGCAGCGCCTGTCAGAAGGAGAACCGGAACAAACACAATACAGATTGAGAGTGTCGCGACCAATGCGGGGACCGCCACCTGTTGGGCGCCATCCAATACAGCCTTTACTAGAGGCTTCTTCATGCCCATGTTGCGGTGCGTGTTTTCGATCTCTACCGTGGCGTCATCCACGAGAATTCCGACTGCCAGCGCCAACCCGCCGAGCGTCATGATGTTGATCGTCCGGCCCGTAAGGCTCAGGACGATCATCGAAGTGAGAATCGACAAGGGAATCGAGATGCAGACAATCAAGGTGCTGCGCCAGCTTCCGAGGAATAGAAGAATCATTAAACCAGTCAGGCTTGCGGCAATGAGCGCCTCTCGTAGTACGCCATTGATAGAAGCCCGTACAAACAGCGATTGATGAAGAGTTGTTTGATCTCCAGCTCAGACGGCAGCCCTGCTTGAATAGTGGGCAATGCTTCTTTTATTTTTTTGATGATGTCAAGCGTGGAAGCCCGACCGTTTTTCAGGACCGCCAGCAGTGCGCCGCGGCTTCCGTTGGTGCGAACGATGTTCGTTTGTACGGCTGCGCCGGAGCGCACATGGGCACGTCGTGTATGTATACAACCGCACCATTGACTGTTTTTATTGGTAGGTCGTTCAATGCATCCACAAGCTGAGGACTACTATTCAAACGCACCAGATACTCACGTTTCCCAACTTTGATTGTGCCGGCGGGGAGAATCAAATTTTGAGCGGTGAGGGCTTGAGAGACATCAGAAGCTGAGAGCTGTTTGGCATAGAGCGCATCGGGATTCAGGTCCACCATAACCTGGGGCGATTTACCACCGTAAGGCAGGGGAAGCGATGCTCCTTCAACTGTTGCCAGTTGCGTACGCACGAAATTCTGGCCCAAGTCGTAGAGATCTGTCTCCGTCAGTGTCGTGCTGCTTAAGCCCAGCTGCAGGATCGGCACACTGGATGCGTCGTATTTGAGTATGGCCGGCGGGAAAATCCCCGGCGGAAGTACGCGAAGGATCGTCTGCACAATGGATGTGATTTGCGCCAGCGCCAGCTCTATTTTCACGTTGGGTTGGAAGAAGAGTTTGGTGACGGATACGCCGTTGTATGACTGCGACTCGATGTGTTCAATATCGTTCACGGTAGTAGTCATGGAGCGTTCCGATACCGTAACGATGCGCTTTTCCATCTCCTCCGGCGAGATACCGGTGAAGGTCCAGACCACGCTGACTACGGGGATATTGATGTAAGGGAAAATATCGGTTGGAGTTGTGAAGATGGCCACGCCACCTAAAATGGCTATTAATACAGCCATTACAACGAAAGTGTGAGGCCTTCGCAGCGCCAGCCGGACAATCCACATGAATCGCTCTTGTGCGGCGTTGGGCCGCTGAACTGTCAGACTACAGCGCGTTCAAATTGTTTCGTTTGCCGGGGTCCGGTTTGAAACGGAAATCCCTCGGAATGTCTTAGCGGAACCCTCGCGCCGATTGACAATTCACCGCTTTGATGACGGAATGGAAGTTGCGTTCAGACGATACACCGATACGAAGGTAGGAAAATGAAAAAGCTAATTCTGCTGCTGGCTGCTACGGCAACCCTGTTCGGGCAAGCCAACCAGATTCGCATCATCGCATTTGGCGCGCATCCGGATGACTGCGACATCCGGGCGGCGGGCACTGCCGCGCTCTTTGCCAAAATGGGACACGCTGTGAAGTTTGTGTCCGTCACGAATGGCGATGCCGGACATCAGACTATGAATAGCGGCGAACTGGCCCGCCGCAGGCTGGGGGAAGCGAAAGAATCGGCGCGGCGCCTTGGGATTGAATATGAGGTTCTCAACAATCATGATGGAGAGCTTCTTCCCACGCTCGAGGTCCGCCAGCAGATCATCCGGCAGATCCGCCAATGGAAAGCTGACATCGTACTCGCACCACGTCCGAACGACTATCATCCCGACCACCGTTACACAGGAGTCCTGGTGCAGGACGCCTCCTATATGGTGGTTGTGCCCAGGGTCACACCGGATACACCGGCGTTGCGCAAGAATCCGGTGTTTCTCTATTACGAGGATCATTTTCAGCGGCCAAATCCGTTCCGGCCCGACATCGCCGTTGCCATCGACGATGTGATCGATCAAAAGATCAACGCGCTCGACTCGCATGTCTCACAGTTTTACGAATGGCTCCCCTGGGTGGATGGCAAGTTGGACGAGGTTCCCAAAGACCCGGCGGAGCGCAAAGCGTGGCTGAAGCGCGGCAGAACGCGAGCGATCAACCCAGCCACCCGCGCGTCGCTGGTGAATTGGTACGGCGCGCAAAAAGGCAACGGGGCACAATACTACGAAGCTTTTGAAATCTGTGAGTACGGTGCGCAACCAAATGAAGCCCGAATTCGGGAGTTGTTTCCGATGCTCCACTAGTTATCTCACTCGTTCCGTCCATTATTGCAATAATGTTACAATCCCATATCAGACGCCTGTCAGTCTGAACTTTGCTCCGCTTTGACGGATTCCGTCCCCGTCCGACCCCGTAGGCTGGCGACTTTTTTGGGAGCGTTCCTGTGCAAAAACAGTACGTCGGACATCTCTCCTCCCGCGATCCTCTCCATCCCTATCTGGTGCACGACGTCCTACCGCAAATGGGCGTCCGAAACAGAGATGCAGACTTTCGTGTCTTCAGCATGAAACACAAAAAAGTCTATCTCTACGAGGAATGCCATTCCCGGACCCAGGTAGTTGGCAAGTTCTTCGTGAACGGCGGCAATGATAACGGCGAGGCCGCCCAGCGCATGTGGCAGGAGTTCGACAACCTGCAGCTCCTGCGTGGCTATGGCTTGGCTGATTATCCCCATCTCGTCGTACGGCCGCTCGGCGCCAATGCCTGGCTCAACAGTATTTTGGTGGAGGAATATTCGCACGGAGTCCCGTTAGGCTCCTTCGTCAATGACGCTATCCACCAAGGGCATGCCCAGCCGCTTTTCGAGAAATTGACCGCCCTCGCCTACTTCTTGGCCACACTGCACAATCGCACTGCCAACGGGCAGGGCGTGGATTTCAACCAGGACTGCGCCTACCTCGATCGTCTGGTCCGGAAGCTGCAAACCAAGCAGATCATCGGCCCCTGGGACGCGGACGAATTCCATTGGTTGCGCGACCGGTGGCGTGAGAAGCCGCGCATGTGGCAGGATAATCAGGTGCTCGTGCATGGCGATGCCACTCCCAGCAATCTGCTCTTCGGCCGCGGTCTCAGCGTGATAGCGATCGACTTGGAACGAATGAGGCGTGCCGACCGGGCCTTCGATCTCGGGCGCATTGCCGGAGAGTTGCAGCACTATTTTCTGCAGGCCAGCGGAAACAAGCAAGACGCCGAGCCCTTCATCGGACACTTTCTATGGGAATACGCGTGTCACTTCCCCGACCGCGACCGCGCGTTCCGTTCCGTCACCGGGCGGTTGCCTTTTCAACTCGCTCTCACGCTCCTGCGGATTGCCCGAAACTCCTGGGTGAGCGCTCCTCAACGCCGGCGGCTGGTGGAAGAAGCCAAGATCACTTTGCGGACGCCGTGAATGGAGATTCGCGCCCTGATTTTTGATGTCAACGGAACACTGATCGACATCGAAACCGACGAGAGGATGGAGGAGACCTATCGCGCCATCGCGCACTTTCTCACCTATCAGGGAATCGCGTTGCGCCGTGGCGAAGTGCGCGACTTGTACTTCCAGATCATGAAGGAGCAGTTCGCAGTCAGCGGCGAAGTCTATCCCGAGTTCGATGCCGTCGCGGTTTGGCGCGAATTACTACGCCGGTATGCCACCGATTACACACGGTCTCTCCATCCGGATAAACTTCACCAGATGCCTCTGTTCCTCGCCGAAATGCAGCGAGGGATTTCCCGCAAACGGCTGGTGCCCTATCCGCAAACACACGAGATTCTAGCCCAGTTGAAAACGCGGTATCGGCTGGCCGTAGTTTCCGACGCGCAGAGCGCCTATGGCTTACCCGAACTTCGCGCCGCTTGCCTGGCGGACTACTTCGACCCTATTGTCATCTCAGGCGACTACGGCTATCGCAAGCCCGATCCACGCCTGTTCCAAGCGGCCCTGACCAAATTACAGGTCTGCCCGGAAGAAGCAATTTTCATAGGAAACGATCGCTTCCGGGATACCTGGGGAGCACGGCAGGTTGGGATGAAGACTATCTTGTTCTGCCCGCAAGGCAACCCTGGTGGACCTCCCGAAACCGAACCGCACTACATTCTTTATCAATACGCCGACCTCCCGCGCGCGGTCGAATTCCTGGCCGCCCAACAGTAATTTATCTTCTCCTTTTATTCGCCTATACTGAAGTTGCGTGTCCAGGCCCATTAGCTACGTCGAACTGCACGCCCGCTCGGCTTTCAGCTTCCTCAACGGGGCGTGTCTCCCAGAAGATTATGCATACCGCTGCACTGAATTGGAGCAACAGGGAATGGCGCTGCTCGATATCGACGGGGTATACGGAGCGCCGCGTTTTCATCAAGCGATGAAGAAAGCAGACCACACGCCTTATCTCGGTGCGGAGGTCACTTGCACCGATGGCGCGCGCTATCCCTTATTGGTCGCCAGCCAACGCGGATATCAAAACCTCTGCCGGATGATTTCACGCATGAAATTGCGGACACCCAAGCATCCCAAACCAGGGCGGGAGGCCGCTGTCACTCGTGAAGAGTTGGCGGAATTTTCTGAAGGCCTATTGTGCATGACCGGCGTCGAAGATGGACCATTAGCGCAAGGGCTCCGCAAGAAAGAAGGCCGTGCTGCCGTGGAGCTGCTGCAACAAATTTTCGGACCAAAGAACGTTTATCTGGAATTGCAGCGCCACTTCCATCGTGACGAAGAAGCACGCAACCAGGCAGTAATTGAATTGGGGCGCAGCTTAGGCATACCTTTGGTCGCCACCAATGGCGTATGTTACGCCGAGCCTCACCATCGGGAACGGCTCGACGCCTTCACCTGCCTGCGCCACCACACGACTTTGGCTAGCGCGGGCCGACTCCTGGAACGCAATTCCGAACGGTATCCCAAGTCCACACAGGAGATGGTCCGTCTCTTCGCCGATGTGCCGGACGCCATTTCGAACACCGTAGAGGTGGCTTCCAGGCTTCAGTTCACGCTTGCCGATCTGGGGTATCAGTTCCCGCATTATCCGGTTCCTGAAGGTCAAACTGAGGCAAGCTTTCTATGGAAGCTGACGGAAGAATACGCCCGCAACCGATACGGAAATCGATACGAAATAGCCCGGCCGCAAATCGAAAAAGAACTGGCGCTCATCGAAAAACTGGGGTTTCCTGGGTACTTCCTGATCGTCTGGGATATCGTCGAATACTGCAAGAAACAGGGGATCCTGATTCAAGGACGAGGTTCGGCCGCTAACAGCGCGGTATGTTATTCGCTCGGCATCACGGCAGTTGATTCCGTAAAGATGGATTTGCTTTTCGAGCGCTTCCTGTCGGAAAACCGTGGCGAGTGGCCGGACATCGACCTCGACCTTCCCTCCGGCGATCAGCGGGAAAAGGCCATTCAACATGTCTACGAGCGCTACGGCAAGTTAGGTGCAGCCATGACGGCGAACGTCATCACCTACCGCGGACGGTCGGCCGCGCGGGAAGCCGGAAAGGTTCTGGGCTTTGACGAGCAGACGCTCGCAAAACTTTCCAAACTTGTGCCCATGTGGGGCTGGGTGGACATTTCAGACACACCAAAAAAACATTTTCGCGAAGCCGGCCTGGATCTGTCCGACAGGCGCGTGCGGAAATTCCTGGACTTGGTAACAGGGTTACAGGATCTGCCGCGTCACTTGGGCCAACACTCCGGCGGAATGGTGATTTGCCAGGGGCAACTCGATTCCGTAGTACCTCTGGAACAAGCGGCCATGCCGGGCCGCGTGGTCGTGCAGTGGGATAAAGAAGACTGCGCCGACATGGGCATCGTTAAAGTCGATCTGCTGGGATTGGGGATGATGGCGGCGCTCGAAGAAACTATCGAACTCATCGACCGGCACTATGGCGAAAAAGTCGATCTTGGAAATTTACCAGTTGATGATCAAAAAGTGT
>Ga0105240_10001378_pt1 | contig 41800 bp, 32 predicted proteins | sample KBSC54metaG_FD_80426 | JGI IMG/M metagenome (GOLD analysis project Ga0105240, IMG submission 80426) | Corn rhizosphere microbial communities from Kellogg Biological Station, Michigan, USA - KBS C5-4 metaG | ecosystem: Host-associated > Plants > Roots > Rhizosphere > Soil | place: Michigan, USA... | reverse complement strand
TTCTGCAATGATGCTTACCGTCCGACGCTGGGTATCAAGCATGACTTCATCGGCGCGCCGGCGAGCCGGGTCTGGGCCGAGATCTGGCCCGACATCGGTCCGCGCATCGATCGCGTGCTGCGGACCGGCGAAGCGACCTGGGACGAGGGGCTGCTGCTGTATCTGGAACGCAGCGGCTACAAGGAAGAGACTTATCACACCTTCTCCTACAGCCCCGTGCGCGGGGACAGCGGGGGGATCGAAGGCATGCTCTGCGTGGTCACGGAAGACACGCCGCGCAGGCTCGCCGAGCGGCGGCTCGCGACACTCGCCGCGCTGTCGGGCGACACGCTGAACGCACGTACCGTCGCCGAGACCTGCACCCTGGCGATGCAGGTCCTCGGGCAGTCCGGACTCGACCTGCCGTTCGCGCTGATCTATCTGCTCGACGATCCCGGCGTTCGCGGCCGGCTGGTCGCGTGTGCCGGGCTCGAGCCCGGCGGCTTGCCGCCGTATCTCGAGCCCGAGGCAGCCGGCTGGTCGAACGTCACCGCGCCCGGTGACATGCGGCCGACCGTCGTTGTCGCATGGCGCGGCGTATTGCCCGCCGCATGCGCGCCATGGCCCGAGCCGGTGAGCCGCGCGATGGTGCTGCCGATCGCGCGGCAGGGCCAGGCACAGGAGCTCGCGGGGTGGCTCGTCGCGGGGCTCAGCCCGCGGCTGACGCTGGACGGCGAATACGAGCGCTTTCTCGCCCTCGTCGCGATCCAAGTCGGGAATTCCATCGCCGGCGCGCGCGCGTTCGAAGAGGAGCGATTGCGTGTCGAGCAACTCGCCGAGTTGGATCGGGCGAAGACCACCTTCTTTGCGAACATCAGCCACGAGCTGCGCACGCCGCTGACGCTGATCGCCTCGCCCATCGACGAACTGCTCGCGACCGAGGGCGATCCGGCGCGGCAACGCTTGCTGCAACTGACGCGGCGCAATGCGCAGCGACTGCAAAAGCTCGTCAACTCGCTGCTCGAGTTCGCGCGCATCGAGGCCGGCCGGGTGCAAGCGACCTTCGAGCCGGTGGACCTCGCCGTCCTGACGCGCGACCTGGCCAGCAGCTTTCGCTCCGCGATCGAGCAGGCCGGGCTCGACTATCGCGTCGAGTGCCCGGCCCTGCCGCAGCCGGTCTACGTCGATCGCGACATGTGGGAAAAGATCGTGCTGAACCTGCTGTCGAACGCCTTCAAGTTCACGTTCGACGGCGCGATCACACTGCGCCTTGCCACCGCAGGGCATGGGGTCGAGCTCGAAGTGGCCGATACCGGCATCGGCGTGCCCGCGGCGGAGATGCCGCGGCTGTTCGAGCGCTTCCACCGGATCGAAGGCGTTTCGGGACGCACCCAGGAAGGCTCGGGCATTGGCCTCGCGCTGGTGCAGGAACTGGTGCGCATGCACGGCGGAGAGGTCGCGGCCTCGAGCGAGCCGGGCGTCGGCACCCGCTTCACCGTGCAGCTGCCGTATGGCCGCGGCCACCTGCCCGCCGATCGGGTCCACGAGCGCGCTGCGAAGCCGTCGCCGATTGCCGAAGCGCAGGCCTATGTCCAGGAAGCGCTGAGCTGGTCCGGATCGGGGGCAGAGGCGATGGCGTCGCTGACCGACATCGGGGCCGGCGATGCCCCTCGGGCCGATCCACGATTTGCCGAGACCTATGGGGCGCACATCGTGCTCGCCGACGACAACGCGGACATGCGCGCCTATCTGCACCGGTTGCTCGGCGGCAACTATGCGGTCGAGGCGGTTGCGAACGGCGAAGAGGCCTTGGCCGAGGTGCGCCGACGGCGACCGGACCTTCTTGTCGCCGACGTGATGATGCCGAGGCTCGACGGCTTCGGCCTCGTCAAGGCGGTGCGTGCCGACGCGTGCCTGAAGTCGCTGCCGGTGGTTCTGCTCTCTGCTCGCGCCGGCGAGGAAGCGCGGATCGAAGGCCTGGATGCCGGTGTCGATGACTACCTCGTGAAACCGTTCTCGCCGCGTGAACTGCTCGCGCGCATCGGCGCGGTGCTCGAGCGTTCACAGCAACGCGCCGAACGGGAACGTGTCCTGCAGGCATTGCAGCGGCGCACGGCGCAGTTCGAGGCCTTGTTGAACGAGGCGCCGATCGGCGTCTTTCTTGTCGATGCCGAGTTGCGCATCATCGAGATGAACCCGAGCGCGCAACCGGTGTTCGAGCCGATGACCACGCTCGGCTGTGATTTCGGCGAGCTGATGCGCAGGATGTGGAACCCACCGTTCGCGGACGAAGTTGTTCAGCGTTTCCGTCACACGCTCGAGAGCGGCGAGGCATATGTCGAGCGCGAGCGCGTCGAACCACGGCGCGACCGCGGTGTCGTCGAATACTACGAATGGCGCATCCACCGCCTGCCGCTGCCCGACGGCGGACGCGGCGTCGTCTGTTATTTCCGCGATATTTCGTCGCATGTGCAGGCGCGCATCCGGCTGGAGGCTTCCGATCGGCAAAAGGATGAATTCCTCGCGATGTTGGCGCACGAACTGCGCAACCCGCTCGCGTCGATCCGCTCCGCAGGCGATCTGCTGGCCCGCATCGACGATGGCGGGGAGCGCGTGCAGCAGGTGACCGGCGTCCTGCAGCGCCAGGCACGGCTGCTGACCCGGCTGGTGGACGATCTGCTCGAGGTGTCCCGCATCACGATGAACCGCATCCAGCTCGACCGGCGCGAGTTGCCGCTGGCGGAGATCATCGCGCAGGCCGTCGAGATGGTCGGCCCGCAGATCGAGCAGAAGCGTCATAGCCTGGTTGTCACGGCCGCTGGCTATCCGCGCGTCCTGGGTGACCGAGCGCGCCTCGTGCAGTGCGTCGTCAACCTGTTGACCAATGCGGCCAAGTACACCCCGCCGGAGGGCGAGATCCGCATCGATTCAGGCGAACGCGGCGGACGCGCCTGGCTGCGCGTTGCCGACAATGGAGCCGGGATCGGCGCGGACTTGCTGCCTCAGGTCTTCGACCTCTTCGTGCAGAGCGACCGCACGCTCGATCGAGCCGATGGCGGGCTGGGCATCGGCCTGTCCTTGGTCAGGCGCCTCGTGGAGCTGCACGAGGGCGAGGTCGACGCTTCCAGTGCCGGGCCGGGACGCGGAGCCACGTTCGAGATCCGCTTGCCGATCGCAGTGCCGACGCCATCGGCGGCAGGACGGGAGTCTCCCGTCGAGGTGCGGCCACGGCGCGTCTTCATCGTCGACGACAACGAGGACGCCGCCGTGTCGCTGGCCATGCTGCTCGAGGTGGATGGGCACGAAGTGGCGATGGCGCATCGTCCGTCGGCAGCCCTCGAGCGCCTGCCCGAGATCTCGCCGGACGTGGTGCTGCTCGATATCGGCCTGCCGGAGATGGACGGGTACGAGGTGGCACGCAGGATGCGAGCCACCTCGGCCGGAGCGCGTGCGATGCTGGTGGCGCTCACGGGTTACGGCCAGGAGAGCGACCGCCGACGCGCGCTGGGGGCGGGGTTCGACGAACACCTCGTGAAACCGGTGGATGTCGATCGGTTGGCGCAGGTGCTCGCGCGGGCTCCGCAAAGGTGACGGCGGCGACGTTCAGGGTCCGGGCAGTGCTTCGCTTCGTGCCAGCGGCAATCTCAGCCCGAAGATGCTGCCTTGGCCTGGGCCGGGGCTGCGCACTTCGACGCTGCCGCCATGCAGCTCAGCCAGCTGCTGCACCGCGGCAAGCCCAAGTCCCCGGATGTGGGGATCGCGCCGTTCTCGCGTGAAGAGTTCGAAGATGTGCGGCAGCAGATCGGGCGCGATGCCGACGCCGTCGTCCTCGATGCGTGTGACCGCCATGTCGGCCTCGATCGTCGCGCTGACATGCACGTGACCGCCCGCGGGCGTGTACTTCAGCGCATTCCCGATCAGGTTCAGCAACATTTGGTGCAGCCGCCTCGGATCGGCGTGCACGTGAACATCTGCCGATGGCAGGACCAGCAGCAGTTGGACCTGCGCCGCTGTCGCCTGAGGCTCCTGATCGTCGACGAGCAGGCGCAGTGCGTCATTCAAGTTGACACGTTCGTGCTGGATGCGGACTTCCGCTGCCGTCGGTTCGATACCTTGGGACAGACCTTCGACGAGCGCCGTCAGCAGAGCCAGCTGCTTGTCGAGCGCCGTGATCGCACGCCGCCTCGTCTCTGCCGGCAACTCGCGCTTCAGCAGATCGAGCGCCATGCCGATCGGCCCCAGCGGATTGCGAAGTTCGTGGACCGTCGACGCGAGCAAAGTCTTGAGGCGCCCGAGCTCGGCATCTCTCGCGCTCACGCGATGCTCCAGCAACTCGACCTGGGCGCGCTGGTCGGTACGATCGCGCACGATCTTGCACAGGCCGACAACACGGCCGTCCTCCGCGCACAGTGCGGTGACGACGCCGCTCGTCCAGACGAGCTGGCCATTGCGGCGCAGGTGCCAGCGGTCATGCTCCGAGCGACCGGCCGCCCGGGCCAGTGCGATTTCCTGTCGATCTATGCCGAGCGCCACGTCCTGCGGAGTGAAGAGGATGGAGAACGCTTGACCCAGCACATCGGATGCACTGTGGCCGAAGAGTCGCTCGGCGGCGCCGTACCATCCTTCGATGATGCCTTCCGGCGACAGAAAGACAATCGCGTGGTCGACGCCGGACGCCAGCAAGTGCCCGATCCACGCGTCAGCGAAGGGTGTGAGCGACGATGCCTTCATGGCGAGTGCATGCAGCAGCAAGCCTGCGCTGCTCCTTGGCAACGAGATCCAGCTGACATCATGGACCAGCCAACGGCGCTTGGCCAGCAGAGCGCCTCCCGCCCCCGGTCGGCGAAGCCGCACAAAGGCCGCGATTCGGCCCTCGGCCCCGATGGATGCGCTAGGCTTCGCATACCGCCGTGCGGATGCCTCGCCGGCGAACGGTCTAGGCGGGTGACGACGATGCCCGTGCTCGCCGTGAGTGACGCGCAGTCAGTCAAGGCCGATCATGTCTATGTCATCTCGCCGTCGAAGCGGCTCTCGATGAGCGACGGCTATTTGCGTGTGAGTGATCTGGTGCAGACCGAAATGCGCCACACCGCGATCGACGTATTCTTTCGCAGTCTCGAGCAAGCTCACCGCGAGCGCGGCTTCTGCGTGGTGCTGTCGGGCACGGGCACCGATGGGACCCGGTGGCCGAGATGCCGCAGAAGCTGATCGAGATGTGGCGCAACGCGCGGCAACTCGCACTCCCAGAGCCGCCCGCCGATCTCGATGCCGAGGCTTCGGCCGCCGTTACATCGCACCTGGCCGAAGAGGCGCTACTCTCGATCAAGGCGTTGCTGCGCGAGCGCACCGGGCACGACTTCGCCCACTACAAGCGTGCGACCGTGCTGCGGCGGCTCGAGCGCCGCATGCAGGTGAACGCAGTGCCCGACCTGCCGGCCTACCGGCGCTTTCTCGAAAACCATCCCATGGAGACGCCCGCGCTGCTGCAGGGACATGCTGATCAGCGTCACCAACTTCTTTCGGGATCGGGCGGCGTTTGCGGCGCTGGAGCGTTGCCTCGAACGCGCGGTCGGACATCGACCCAACGGCGAGCCGTTCCGCGCCTGGGTCGCAGGTTGTGCGACCGGCGAAGAAGCCTATTGGATCGCCATGCTGCTGCACGAAGTGTTGGGTCCCCGAGGCTGGCTGACCCAAGTGTTCGCTTCCGACATCGATCAGCGCGCGATCGCTGTTGCTCGCACCGGCGCCTATCCGTCGTCGATCGCCACCGATGTCTCGCCCAGCCGGCTGCGGCGGCACTTTCACCGCCGAGGTCCCGGGCTATCGCATCGCCAAGAGCGTGCGCGACACTGTCATCTTCTCGGTGCACAACGTGCTGAGCGATCCGCCGTTCACGCGCATGGACCTGATTTGCTGCCGCAATCTGCTGATCTATCTCGACCGGCAGGCGCAGATCCAGTTGCTGCGCAGCTTCCACTTTGCGCTGAAGCCGGAAGGGCTCCTGTTCCTCGGCAGTTCGGAAAGCGCCGATGCCGTCGAAGGGCTGTTCGGCGCCATGGACAAGGCCCACCGTCTCTATCGCTCGACGCCACCGGCATCGGCCCAGCGCCCATTGCCGCCCATTGCCGGTTTGCTGCCGCCTGTCGCACCCGCGGCCGTCGCGACGCGACCGGCCGACCCGCCCAAGCCACCGCTCGAACTGCTGCATGAGCGTGTGCTCGCCGGCTTCGGTCCGCCCACCCTGCTCGTCGATAGAGACGACACCCTGTTGCACGTCAGCGCCCGTGCCGCGCATCTGCTGCGCTTGCCAGAAGGCGCCCCGTCGAACAAGCTGCTGGAGCTGGCGCGTCCGGAGATCCGGATCGAGCTGCGGACCGCCCTGTCGCGCGCCGCCGAGACGGGCCGAAGCGTCGAGGCGCCAAGAGTGCGCCTGCAGGTGAACGGCGGGACCCATTTCCTCGGCATCAGCGTCCGGCCGGCGCATGACGCCGCTGGTCGACGGGGGCTTGACCGGCTACGCCAAGATCGCGCGCGACTTCACTCAAGCGAAGTTGCAAGACAGGCACCGCGATTCGGCCCTCAGCCAGGAGCGAGCGGTGCGCAACCGGTTGGAAGAGTCGAATGCGCAGAAGGATGAGTTTCTCGCGGTGATGTCGCATGAACTCAAGAACCCGTTGAACGTCATCCACATGAACGCACAATTGCTGATGCGCCTGCCCCAGGCGCGCAATGCGCCGGTGGTGACCAAGGCTGCGCAAGCCATTGCGTCGGCGGCGGCGAGCCAGGCGCAGATGATCGACGACCTGCTCGATCTGTCGCGCGTCAACACCGGCAAGGTCGTGCTGGGTCGGGTGCAGGTGGTGCTGAACGAGGTGATCGAGCGCATCGCTTCCGCCGTCGAGAATGATGTCGCCGCGAAGGGGCTGAGTCTGCATGTGAGTCTCGGCGAACGTCTGGCCGTGTCGGCTGATCTCGTGCGGATCGAGCAGATCGTCTGGAACCTCGTCACCAACGCGATCAAGTTCACGCCGGAGAGGGGCAGCATCCGGATCTCCTTGTCGCGCGATGACACCTGGGCACGGCTGGAGGTCAGCGACACCGGCATCGGACTCGAGGCGAACCATCTCGACCAGGGTTCGAGATCTTTCGGCAGGTCGATTTCGGTACGCGCCGCAAGAAGACCGGCCTTGGCATCGGGCTGGCGGTCGTCAAGCAGCTGGTGGAACCATCTCACGGCCGTCGCGGTCTCGGGGATGCGCGCGAGGCCGATCGGCAACGCGCGCTGGAAGCCGGCTTCAATGCGCATCTGGGGAAGCCCTTGACGCTGGATCATTTGAAGGCCGAGATCGATCGGCTGCGGCTGATGGGCCGTTGAGCGGCGGCAGGGACTGTCACGCCGTGTCTACCAGCCGACGCCGTAGTAGCTGTTGACGTTGCGGCCGTAGTCCGGATCGTATGAAGGCACTTCCGATTCCGGATAGCGGGGCGCACCTTCCAGCTGGGCCTTGGTCAGCGGCACGACATAGCCTTCCTGGGTGGTGTCGTACTTGAGCATGCTCCACGGAATCGGGTAGCGGTCGCTGCCCATGCCGAGGAAGCCGCCGAATTCGAGCACCGCGTAACGGACCTGTCCGCTGCGCTTGTCGATCATCAGATCGTCGATGCTGCCAAGCTTCTCGCCGGACTGGTTGTAGACCTTGGTGCCCTCGACGCGGTCCGACGAGATGACGTCACCGGCCGCATAAGCATAAGTCGTCGTTGTCATGTGAATCTCCATCAGTGGTGAAGCCGCCGAGACCCTGGAAGCCTCGGGCAGGCAAAGGAATCGTGCGCCCGTCTTCACTCGACCGACATCAGCGGGTATCTCGGGGGAAGGTAAGACGCCGCCGATTCCGGCAGTCAGCCGACTCGCGTGAGGCGAGTCGCGAGGCCATGGAAGCACGACCAGAGCGGCAGTTCTTGCGGCAAGACTGACCGATTCAGCAAGACACGCTTCGGTGCCTGCCAAGGAAGGGCCTGCGCCGAGGATCGGCACGCGTGTTGCAACGGGGGGCGTTCGAACGCCCGTGTCGTCAGGAAGCAGTACATGTCAGGCCTCGCGCTCCAGCCCGTCCACAGCCAGCACCAGAGGCTGTCGCCGCGTCTCCAACAGGCCGTGAGGCTGTTGCAGATGTCCTCCGCCGATTTCATCCAGACGCTCAACGACACGCTGCAGCGCAATCCGTTCCTCGAGGCGGACCGGCCGGACGAGGCGCTCGTCGACCTGTCGGCCGCCGCCGGCGGTGTTGATGAAGATTCGTCGGCGCCACCGTGGGAGGACCCGCGGTGGGGCGAGATGTTGCCGCAGGGCACGCGCCCGGGCACCCGAGCCCGCGACAGCGACGACAGCACGCGGATCGACGGGATCGCGATCGAGACCTCGCTGCGCGCGCACCTGCACGGGCAACTCGACCTGCTGAGGCTCCCGGCCCGCGACCGGGTGCTGGCGAAGGCCGTGGTCGAATCGCTGGATGACGATGGCTACCTGCGCCTGCCGCTCGAGGAACTTGTCGGTGGGGCGGAACTCGCTCCGCCGCCCCAGCTGCCGGAGATGCGGATTGCGCTGCGCCGCGTGCAGTCGCTCGAGCCGGCCGGCGTCGGCGCGCGCAGCGTGCAGGAAGCGTTGCTGCTGCAGTTGCCGGCGATCCGCTTGCCGGCCGAGCGCGAACTCGCCCGCCGCATCGTCACCGATCACCTGGACCGCCTTGCCGCACGCGATACGCCCGCGCTGGTGCGGCGGCTGCAGCGGCCGGCGGAAGAAATCGAGGCGGCCTGCGCCCGCATCCGCCGCTTCGATCCGCGACCCGGCTGGCGCTTCGGCTCGGCCCGCTTGCAGTACGTGACGCCCGACGTGATCGTCAGGAAGCATCGCGGCACCTGGGCTGCGTCGCTGAACATGGCGATCATGCCCAAGCTGCGCATGAACCGTGTCCTCGAGGATCTCTATCGCGCGCGCTGTCGGCGCGGACACGACGCGCTGGCGGCGCACCTGCTCGAAGCACGCTGGACCTTGCGCAATATCGAGCAGCGCTTCGCGACGATCGTCGACGTCGCAGAGGCCATCGTCGAACGCCAGCATGCCTTTCTCGACCACGGGCCGATGGCGATGAAGCCCCTTGGCCTGCGAGAGATCGCCGATCGGGTGGGGGTGCACGAGTCGACCGTGTCCCGGGTCACCAGCAACAAGTACATGGCCACGCCCAGCGGTGTCTTCGAGCTGAAGTATTTCTTCTCGCGGTCGATGGCGACGGCCGACGGCGGCTGTTGTTCGCCGACCGCCTTGCGCGGCCTGGTCAGAACGATGATCGAAGAAGAGCGTCCGCAGGCGCCGCTGTCGGATGCAGCGATCGCCCGGCTGCTGGCGCGACAGGGGCTGATGGTGGCGCGCCGCACGATCACCAAATACCGCCAGGCGATGCATTTCGAACCAGCCGAACGTCGGCGGCGGATGCTGTGAACGGACCGGACGTGCCGGCCGGAGTCTCAACCCTGTTGGCGATGGCCTGGAAGGAGAGAAGATGACTCGTTCTGGATCAAAGAAGTGGTCGAAAGCCGTGACGGAGCACAGCGATGCACTGGATCTCGAGCACGGGATCTTCGCGCAGTCCGATCCGAAGCGGATTGCCGTGTCATTGAAGCAGTCCGCCGAACGAAGCAGGCGCCGCAAGAGCAGTCCTTTCCGGTCTGCCATGTCGATGCTGAGCTTTTATCTCAACCGGGCGGGCCCGAACGTAGCGCCCGAGCAGCAGCATCGCCTCGAGGCGGCAAAGGACGAATTGCGGACACTCTTCAATCGGCCGCCCGCTTCCTCGCCGCGCAAGGTCAAGAAGACCGCCCCGGCAAGCAAGGCGCACAAGGTCTGACATCTCTGCTCCGCACTCGCACCTCAGAACGTGTCGAGCCTGTCGCCAGCCATGAGATTTTGCGGCTGCTGCCAAAAATGCCAGCCCGCTTCAGAAGGCATGAATAGCCACAGCACGTCGAAGCGATCGCCCGGCCACACCGTCGGCAGCGGACGGTCGCAGCCCGCATGGCCGACCAACGCGTGGGCCAATCCGGGAAGGGCTCTGTGCTCCCAGGCGACGAGCACCACCCCGCTCGCCGTCCGCAGGCGGTCGGCCAGCATTGTTTCCTCGTCGACAGCATGCGGCGTGCGTACTCGAAGTCCCAGACGGGCCGCCAGAGGCTGCAGCGTCCGCAGCCCACGCCGGCTGGGATGCAATTCACTGGGACGGGGGGCGAACAGCGCGTTCGGCGGCGGAGCCTGGGCTCGCGTCAAGCCTTCGTGCCAAGGGCTGAAGAAGCATGTCAGTGCGCCGGCTCGCTGCCATCCTTCGAGACTCAATTCATGCGGGTCGGACTCGCCCGACGGCGCGAGCCCGGGGGACGAACCGTCCGCCGAGGGCTTTTCGGCATGGCGGATCAGGATCACGCAGTGCGGTTCCATGGGCGTTGGAGGTCTCAACCTCCCCCGGCAATCGGCGTGCCGTTTTCGCGTCCGCCGGTTCTAGACAATGACACATACCTCGATGCCAGAGTCTCTTCGGAGCATCTCGACGCCCACGCTGCGGTCGTAGCGCTTCAGCAGAAGATCGACGCTGCAGCCGGGAACGCCCAGCTCAATCACCCGTATCCAATCGACGTCTTTCGGCAGGCGCGGCGACCGCAGCACGAGCCGACGCTGCGCCGCGTCGAAATCGATGCCAAGGCTGGACTGCAACATCGCGAATCCCGCCGCGGCTGCCCAGGCCTGCGGCGAGCACGCCACTGGATAGAGCGTCGGGCCCTCGCCGCTTCGGCGCGGGAAGCCGCAGAACAGCTCCGGCAGGCGATGGTCCTCAAAATGCAGACTGGCATCGAACAGGCCGCTGAACACCGTGGCCGCTTCGTCCGTCCGCCCGTAACGCGCCATGCCGCCGGCGATCAGAGCGTTGTCGTGCGGCCAGATGGAGCCGTTGTGGTACGACATCGGGTTGTAACGTGGCTGGCCCACCGGGATCGTGCGCACCCCCCAGCCGCTGAAGAAATCGCTCCCAACAAAACCGTCGACGATCCGGTCCGCGCGTTCGGGCGCGGCGATACCGCTCCACAGCGCATGCCCCGCGTTCGAGGAAGGCACCTTGCATTGCTGCTTGCGTCCATCGAGCGCGATCGCGTAGCTGCCGATCTCGTCGCACCAGAACGCCGCGTCAAATCGTTCCTTCAGTCTCTGGGCTTCCTGGCGCAAGCGTTCTGCCGTCGCGACGTCGCCAAGATCGCGTGCCATCGCTGCGGCAGCGAGTTTGGCCTGGTAGACGTAGCCCTGGACCTCGCACAGCGCGATCGGGGCCTCGGCCAACTCGCCATCGGCATGGAAGATCGAATCGTGCGAATCCTTCCAGCCCTGCTGCACCAGGCCCTCGTCACTGCGCCGCGCATACTCGACGAAGCCGTCGCCATCAGCATCGCCATAGTGGTCAATCCATTGCAGCGCCAGCATCAGGTTCGACCAGAGACGCCGGATCAACTCGGTGTCGCCCGTCCAGCGGTGATACGCCCCGGCCAACGCGACGAACAAGGGCGTCGCATCCACCGTGCCGTAGTAGCGGCGGAATGGAACCTCGCCGGTGCGCGCCATCTCGCTTTGACGCGCTTCGTGCAGGATTTTTCCGGGCTCTGCATCATTGCCCGGGTCTTCCTCGGTCGCTTGTGTCTGCGCCAGGAAAGACAGCACGCCTGCTGCGAGCGACGGGTCGATCCAGAGATACTCCATCGCCGTCAGGATGCCGTCGCGGCCGAAGGTGGTGCAGTACCAGGGCACGCCGGCATGCGGGTAGCGACCCGTGGGCAGTTCGGTCGTGAGCATCCCGAGGTCGGACACCGAACGGGCGAGCCAGCGGTTGATCAGCGGGTTCGAGGTGTCGACCGTGCAATGGCTGGCGACGTCGGCACTGCGGGCGGCCGTGGTCCGCTGCAGCGCGGTGTCATAGTCCAGCGGCAGCGCGACAGGAGCGCCGTCGGTTTCGCAGACCACGGTGCAGTAGACGTGGCGTTCTTCGCCGGGTCGAAGCAGCAACTCGTAGTGAGCCCGGCTCTCACTCAGTGCTGCCGGTGTCGGCGCGAAACGCAAGCGCGTGCAGCGCTGCAGACCGTCGCGGCCGCGGTACGGCAGCGCCACTTCGCCCGCCGAGATATCAGCCGGCAGCAGCTCGCCCGAAAGCAGCCGCCTGATGCCGCGCACCTCGAATAGGTCTACGAAGTCGGCCGCGAAATGAATGTCGAGCTGTATCGGCGCCGGATCGCGCCCGTGATTTGTCACGCGGATGTGTTCGTAGCAGGCCCCTTGCCAGAGCAACTTGGCGCGAAACACATGCACCGTTCCCTTCAGCACCGTGGGCGCGCCATCGACGACGACATCGGAATTCATCAGCTCGACGATCAGCAGACTGTTGGCCTGCTTGATCGAGGACCCAAGAAACAGCGGCCGCGTTCGATTGATGGTCAGATCCTGCAGGCACAGGAAGCGCGTGTCGTCGTGATAGAGGCCTTCATCGCCCGGCTGGATGTCGCCGAAGTGGTCGAACATCGCGAACGTTTGTGCGTGCTTGAGCACTTGCGGCCGTGCTTCACCGCCCGACGACGTGACGGCGACGTACCACTTGTTGTCGATCTGGATGCGATCCGCCATCACTTCCTCCTTACTGCGGGCGCACAGGATGCCGGTCGAGAAGCTGCCGGTACACGCTCAGATAAGCCTCTGCCATCGTGCGCGCGGTGAAGCATCGCTCAAAAGACTTACGGCAGTTTTGTCGGCCCAGACGGGGGATCTCGCGCGCAGCGGCGATCGCTTGATGCTGGTCGTGGACGACAAAACCGTTCACTCCATGTTCGACGATTTCGGGGACTGAACCGTGACCATAGGCCAATACGGGCGTGCCGCAAGCAAAAGCCTCGATCATGACAAGGCCGAAGGGCTCCGGCCAGTCGATGGGCATCAGCAACGCTCGAGCCCGGCCGAGGAACTCGTTTTTCGCCGCATCGTCAATTTCTCCGATGAATTTGATCAGCGGGTGATCAAGCAACGGCGCGATGCTCGTCTTGAAATAATGCTCATCGACCGGGTCGACCTTCGCGGCGATGAGCAGCGGCGTGTCGCACGCTTTGGCGATCTCGATGGCGCGGTCGAGCCGTTTTTCCGGCGCGATGCGACCTAGGAATGCGAAGTACTCGCCGGGCTGCGCATGCAAGCTGTAGAGCGAATCCGGCAGGCCGTGGTGGACCGTCGCGAACCAGTTGGCCCAGGAAATCGGTGCGCGCTGGCTCATGGAGACGGAAACCAGCGGCACGCTGGCGAAATGCCGATAGAGGGCGCCGAGGTCCGGCAGGTCCATGCGTCCGTGAAGCGTGGTGATGCACGCCCCGGGACAACGGCGTGCCATCGGCAGATGGATCACGTCTGTATGAAAGTGGATCACGTCGAACTGCGAGGCCTCTTCCCACAAGCGATCCATCAGCATCGTGTGCCAGACGAGCGGGTCAGGGCGGCGTTCGTCGAGTCGCAGGCTGCGTTCGATCACCGAGACCAGCCGTGCCGCCGTTCGCGAGTCGCCGCTCGCGTAGAGCGTCACGTCGTGCCCGAGCTCGACAAGCGTCTCGGTCAGATACGAGACGACCCTTTCCGTCCCGCCGTAGCCTGTTGGCGGAACGCTCTCGAACAAGGGTGCCACCTGAGCGATTCTCATCTTGCAGCGCCGGCGGCAGGCAAGGCGACGCTTTGCAAAGTGGCCCGGATGCTGCTGCCGATCGGTTTGGCGAGGATAGCGAAAGCGCGTCGAGAAAGCGATTGGCCGAAGTCGCGACTGGATGTAAGCCGGTGCCTACCCGAAGCCAGTAGCGAGCATCGCGCCTCAGAACAACTCGATACTGCTGGCCAGTTTCGTCTCGACAATCGTGCCGGTGTGAATCAAGTCTTCATACTGCATCACCCGATTTCGCCCGAGTCCCTTGGCGTGATAGAGCGCCTTGTCGGCACGCGAAAACGCCGCCGAGGGCGCATCGGTAGCTTCCGTCCGGGTGAAGCCGATGCTCACCGTGATCTGGCCGACCTGCGGGAACACGAAGCGCTCGACGTTGACGCGCAGTCGTTCGAAGGCGAGCGCGGCCTGTTCGCCGGCCAGGCAGTCCAGCAACACGACGAACTCCTCGCCGCCGAATCGGTACAGGCGATCGTGATAGCGAAAACTCGATCGCAGCAGCCGCGACATCAGCAGCAGCACTTCATCGCCGATCAGATGGCCGTGCACGTCGTTGACGCGCTTGAAGTGATCGATATCCGCGACGCCGAGCCATACCGCCGCCCCCGCGGCACACGTGCGCCGGCCGGGCGCACCCGCTGCACTGGGGATGCTCGGCGAATGGATCTGCTTCATGAACGCCGCGTCGAAGGTCTGGCGATTCAACAAACCGGTCAGCGGATCGCGTTCACTGTGATCGAGCAGGTCGTGGAAATTGCCGAAGATCCGCAGTACCGCGCTGACCATCCTGCGGCCCTCCGGCGTCAAGGGCACGGCCGTCTCGAGCTCGAGGACGCCGATGACTTCCCGCTCCGTCGCGATCGGAAAGAAGCTGAGCTGCGCTGGCTCCCCCAGCGTGATGACCTCGGCCCGTTTCAGGCAGTCGCGCCGCCCCGGAACGTCGTCGAGCGCCGGCAAGGCCGCCAGAGGCATCCAAGGCGGGTCGGCGGTGGCCGTCACGTCGCCGGGCCCCTGGCGCGCGCGTGTCAACCAGCGCTCGGCGCCCGGTTCGCCGACGCAGCGGTAGATGCCGACGCCGAGCGGCTGGAGCATGTCCTTGATCGCTCGCACCACGGTGACGTCCAGCATCTCCCTGTCCCGGAAACCCGTCAGATCGGCCAGGTGTTCGATGAGGTGTGTCATGAGGCTTTCAATGGTGGCGACCGCGATGTCTTGCCGCGATCAAACGGAGCGCGAGGCCGCATTTGTGCGCGCGTCGACTCGGACGCTGCAGCAGTGAGCGGCCCCTCGGGCCGGAAAGGGGCCGCCCTTCGATGATGAAGCACCGGGCTTGTTTCGAAAGCTTCCAATACGCCGGGAATACGGGCCATTTCGAGCCAACGCTTTCGCGTCCCAGCGATCCTGAGGGCAGGGCCGGGGCATGGGGGCAGTGTGTCGTGATCAAGCTCAGTCTGCACGTCGGGCGAGCAGCGCCGCTAGCGCTGCGGCTTCGTTGGCACACGCTTTCTCGTTCGATCGGCCGAGTGTTCGGTCACCGCCTTCGTGGCCGGCTGGCGCTTCTTCAACAGAGAGGCGTTCAGGGCGACGGCCATGGCGGCGTCACCGCTCAACAGATCATGCCAGCGCAGCTCCACTTGGGGCGTTCGCTTGCCCTTGCCCGTCAGCCGGAAGCCATCGGGATCGAGAGCGACGGTGTAGTCCACGCCGTCGATGGTGACTTGCCGCTTGAGTTGCTTGTCGAGGACTGTGGCCACGTGAAGAATGCTCCGCTGCGTGAAACGGTGCGTGCATCGCTAACAGGGGCGCAGCCGAGCACTCGGCGTCAGCCTGCCTCGCGGGCCAGCTTTGCGCGCCTCTCGAGTTCCTTCGCGCTCGGCTCGGCTTGCGCAAACGATCCAAGTCGGACCTCGCCGGCAGGCACGTAGGTGCTCATCACGACACCGGTGGCCGAGCTCTGCGAAGCGACGAGCCGCAGCGCGCAGGCCTTTGCGCCGCCTTCGAACAGCCGCTTGCCGCGCCCGAGCACGACCGGGAAGGTCCACACGTTGTACTCGTCGATCAGCGATGCGGCCTGCAGCGTCTGGACCAGGTTGCCGCTGCCGATGATCTGCAGGTCGGGTCCCGCGTCCAACTTGAGCGCCGCGACTGCCGCGACGATGTCGCCGCTGAGGAGCATCGAGTTGTTCCATTGCAGCTTCCTCAGCGTGCGCGAGGCCACGTGCTTCCTGGCCGCGTTGAGCGTCTGCGCAATCGGGTTGTCCGCTGCCTGGTACGGCCAGTAGGCTTCGAAGATGTCGTAGGTCCTGCGACCGAGAACGAGCTCGCGGTCCTTGCCGTCGAGGCCCTTCATGTCGAGGTCCACGGCCTCGTCCCAGTAGTTGAACGACCAGCCGCCGAACGTGAAGCCGCCGGTGGGATCTTCCTGTGGTCCGCCCGGCGCCTGCATGACGCCGTCGAGCGAGACCATGGTGGTGGCGATGAGTTTTCTCATGGGTTGCTCCGTGGCTTGCGATAACAGCCGCATTCTCCATAGGACTCAGTTCGACTTCGCTCAGGCCGCCGCCGTGTGGTCGGCGACCATCTGCTTGGCGACGTCTTTCACCTTGGGATCGGCGCTCTTGCTTTCTGCCAGCTGGGCGTGTTCGATTTCCGCGCTGCCGGCATGCGCCGCCTCCTTCATGAAGGAGGTGTCCGCGTGAGCCAACGAGCCTTTGCCGCCCGGCATCGAGGCGCTCATGGCCGGCACCGTCTTGGCGGGAGCCGATGCGGCATCGGCCGCGTGCGCCGGCGGCATGGCGGCCGTTGCGGCGAATGCCACGGCGGCAGCGAGAGGTTTCATGGCGGGTCTCATGAGTCGGCTCCTTTCTGGATTTCGTCATCGCCTCCTTCATGTTTCGACGGGGGTCCGGTTCAAGATGGTCCGTCGCGCGCCGTGCGAGCGGCATCGGCGTCTGCCTCGGGATCAGGTAAGGGCTGCCCTACCGGACCCGGGTCGACGGCCGTGCGGAGCGTTCCGCCACTCGTCGTGTGGGCGATTCGTCGGTTCATCCGTAGTGCAAGTCCTACATGCTCGACCGGCTTTTGCCGGCATGACAGAGAGTGCTCAATCGTGCAGCATCAGTCGTGATTGATCGGCTCGAATGCCTGCTTCGAGCGCTGTCTAGAATGCCTGCGCACCTGGGGGATTCCATGCACACAAGCAGCGCCGAGAACCAATCCATCGCAGGCTCGCTCGAGCCGACCATCGTCACGTTCGCCGTCTCGGATCCCGAGGTTCTGCTCGCCCTGTCAGAGTACCAAGACGGCGCCGCCAGAACGAATTTCCTCGTCACGTCGCTCAAGGTCGGTGTCCTGGCACTCAAGGCTGCGCGCGGCACGCTCGACAGCGACACACTCCGACGTGAGGGCGATCGTGTCATGGAAGAACTCGGGACGAGGCTCAACACTTGGCGCAGCAAATTCGAAGAGCGCGTCACCGGCTCGCTGTCCCACTACTTTGATCCGCAAGCCGGCACTTTCATCGAGCGGGTGAACCGTCTCACCAGGGACGATGGAGAGCTCGCCTCGGTCGTCCGCAGGCAGGTCAGCGAGGCGCAGACCACCCTGTCCAAGGTCTTCGAACAATTCGTCGGGGAAAACAGCCAGCTGCTGCGCATGCTCGACCCTGCCGGCGACAACCAGCTCGTCACGACCTTGCGCGCAACATTGGACGCGGCAGTTCAGAGCCAGAATGAGGTCATGCTGGCGCAGTTCAGTCTGGACAACAAGAGCGGCGCACTGGTCCGGTTCCTGGGCGAACTGACCGCCAAGCACGGTGACCTGAATCAGGCGCTGTCCCGTGACATTGCGGCTCTTGTCGCCGAGTTCAGCTTGGACAAGGAGGATTCCGCACTGTCCCGGCTGGTCTGGCGCGTCGAAAACGCACAGAAGAGCCTGACCGCCGAACTGTCGCTCGACAACGAAGACTCTGCGCTGCAGCGGCTCCATCGCATGTTCCATGAGCACCAGAACACGATGCTGCGCCAGCACATGGAGCTGGCCTCGCGTCTTGATGTCGCCATCCAAAGCATGAATGCACGGCGAGAGGAGGCGGCCAAAGGCACGCGACATGGCTTCGAGTTCGAAGAGACGCTCGGCGAGCATCTTCGCAAGCTCGCGCAGGCGAGTGGCGACATCATCCAGGACACAGGTTCGACCACCGGCCTCAAACCGAACTGCAAGGTCGGTGATCACGTGATCACCGTCGGCCCGGAGAAGGTGGCTGCCGGAGCGCGCATCGTCATCGAGGCCAAGGAGAATTCGTCCTACGACCTCGCCAGGAGCCTCGAGGAGGCCGAGGTCGCTCGCAACAACCGCCAGGCCGAGGTCTGCATCTTCGTGCACTCGATTCGCACCGCCCCGCCGAGCATTCCGACGTTCCAGCGTTACGGGCGTGATCTCGTCGTTCGATGGAACGCCGACGACGACGCCAATGACGTCTGGCTCGAGGCCGCCCTCATGGTGGCCACGGCGCTGTCCGTAAAGGCGGCGTCGCACAGCAAGCAGGACGCGGCCAGCTTCGAAAAGATCGACAAGGCGGTCGAGCGAATTCGCAAGGCCCTCGAGGGCTTCGACGAGGTCAACACCTCGGCGAACACGATCAAGAGCTCTGCCGAGAAGATCCTCAATCGCGCGCGCATCATGCAGGAAAGCCTGTCGACGCAGGTGCAGGGCATCCTCGACGAGGTGCTCAAGCTGAAGGCGGCTGCCGCGAATGAGTAGCGTGCAGTAGCGACCGTCGTCGGGGAATCGAGGCATGGGGGAACAATCTCACCGAAACCGGCGGCCGAGGCCGAGCGCAGGAGTCTCCGGCTGGCAGGTCGACGCGAGCCAAAGCGGGCTCCCGGTGCCTCCTATCGTGACAAGTGACACCCTGGTACTCGGCTGCGTTCCAGCGGGGCCGTAGCGGCCCGCAATGCGAACTCTCGTCTGCAAGGCGTATGCGTTCGCTCAGGGCTCAACGGCCTGGCTGCTCTACCACGACCCCTTGCTGGGCCAGCGCCACCACATGCCCTAGCCGCGGTTGGATGCGCCCTGCATGCAGCTGTTCGATCAGTACCTGCGCTGCCGCGAAGCCCTTGTTTTCGACAACCTTCATCCACGGCCGCGCGGGGTCGGCGATACGCTCGATGAAGGCGAGCTGCGCCGCGTTGAATCTCTGGTTGACGACCGCGTGTCCCCAGTCGGCATTGCGCTTCTTGATCTGCACTGGCGCGAAGTAGAACTTCGGCGCCGGTCCGGGCAGGCCGGTGTCGCGCAGGAAGTTGGTGTTCTGCGCCGAGCCAGCGAAGCAGTCGTAGACGAGCGCGTCGCCGAAGTGGTTGTGCACGCGCTCGCGCAGCGACTCGTCACCTGAAAAGTCGACATACAGCGTGGGCACGTCGCGCCGGATCGAGCCCAGCGCGTCGTAGCTTGTCGTCTGCTGATAGCAACCGAGGCCTTCGACAAAGGCTGCGTTGCGCTCGGAGGTCAGTGCGATCAGCTCGATCTCGCGCTCGCCTTGCAGGCAGAACGCCGTGCCGTAAGCCGTCTTGCTCGACGCGCTGGAAACGACCGTTTGTCGGGCGCCGAAGTACGCGTTGTCTTGCAGGAAGTCGGCCAGCATGAAGGAGGTGATGAACAGCGGCCGCACAAGCATTTGATGGTCCTCGCGCTGCGGCAAGTACGCCGCGTCCTGGCTGCAGCGGGAGTAGTGGTTGTAGGCCGAGGTGAGCGGCTTGCGGTGGTCGGCGCCGTCGTAGAAGCCGCGCGCCGTCACCCGCTGCGGCAGCACGCGCAGGTGGCTTGCGATCGGAAAGTAGCCGTAGAAGCGCTCGCCGACTTCGACGCCAGAAACGGTCGATGCGACGACATCGGCGAAGCCCCACACCGGCATATGCCCCCACGCATCGTCGTTCGTCGGAAAGAAGTCCCAGTACTGCATGGCGTCGCCGAAGGCGGCATAGGTGATGTTGTTGGTGGTGATCGCCACGCGCGAAATCTTCAACCAGGCCTCGCCTTGCGCATGCGCCAGCGGCAGGCACTGCGTGTCGATGCGGGTGTGGTTCAATGCCCTCTTGTCGGTGAGCAGCCGGGTGATTGTGATCGTCGTGTCGTTCATGGTTGTGTCTTGCTTCGTCGTCAGAGGTCTGTGGCTTCACTGTAGGGGGGGCCGGCCCCTCGTGGGTTCGGAATGCGCCAGAGCGCTCGTGCACCGGTGAGCGCGCCCCGCGCCAAGCCGTTGAAGCGCCCGTCACAGGCGCGCGCACGCTTCACGGTGCAGGCGATCTACGACGCCTTTGTTCGGATTTGGCAGGCGCAAGGCTGGGAGCGACTCACCACCCGCGCGGTGGCGCTCGAGACCGGCATCTCGGTCGGCACGCTGTACGACTACTTCCCCAACAAGCAGGCGCTGCTGTCCGGCTATGTGCGCCACAGCATGGACGAGCTGCTCGCAGCCATCGACAAGCAGGTCGTGCAGGCCAGCGATGTGCCGTGGCAGGAACGCTTGCACAACCTGTTGCGGTTGACCTTGGGCATGGACGCGCCGGAGCTGCCTTACTACGACGCCAGGATGCTCGGCCTCGAGCATCAGATCGCCGAGCTCAAACACCACCAGCGTGTGCATGGCGAGATCCTCGCGGCCTGGTCGAAGGCGCTGAACGCCTGCGTCGATTTGCCGCAGCCGCCGTCGGCACACACGGTGCACACGCTGTTCCTTTCGGCCTTTGGCGGAAGGCGCTATCTGTTGCTGGTGAATGCCGATGAGGCGACCGCCAGGGCGTGGGCCGTGGAACTCGAGCGTCAGTGTCAGCTGGTGCTGTCGGTATCGTCGCGGGCCGAGCCCCTCGGGGCGCGCCGCTGATTCGCCTGCCGAATCCGAACAGTTGCGTCGCCAAAGACCTGGTTCGACCGCCCCGATGCCCTGAGATGCAGCCTGTATAGGGCGCAAGCAGGCGCGCAGCCCGTTGCGGGCGACCGCCCGGCTTTCCGAACCCGCGCATGCTGCGTCGTCGATAAAGTCTCCGGCAGTCGATGGCAGTTTCGCGCCTTCGATCACAACACCGGAGACATCGATGAACACCCATGTGGCGCGTGCGCCAGGCACGCAAGCTTCGCTTCCCAAAGACAACGCTGACGACGCGCTGTACTCGAAGGTCAGCTGGCGGATCATTCCGTTGCTGATCGTCTGCTACATGGTCGCCTACCTCGACCGCATCAACATCGGTTACGCGCAACTGCAGATGAAGCAGATGCTGACGTTCAGCGATGCGGTGTATGGGCTCGGCGCCGGCATCTTCTTCATCGGCTACTTCCTGTTCGAAGTGCCGAGCAACCTGATGCTCGAAAAGATCGGCGCACGCAAGACGCTGCTGCGCATCATGTTCTGCTGGGGCCTCATCGCCGCGTCGATGATGTTCGTGCAGACGCCGACGCAGTTCTACGTGCTGCGCCTGCTGCTCGGCGTGTTCGAAGCGGGCTTTCTCCCCGGCATCATCCTCTACCTCACGTACTGGTATCCGTCGAAGCGGCGCGGCCAGATGATTGCCATCTTCATGGCGGCCACGACGGTGGCAGGCGTGATCGCCGGGCCGCTGTGCGGCGGCATCATGAAGTACCTGGACGGTGCGAACGGCTGGGCGGGCTGGCAGTGGCTGTTCCTGATGCAAGGCTTGCCCGCATCGCTGCTCGGCATCGTGGCCTACTTCTACCTGCAGGACAAACCCGAAGACGCGCGCTGGCTGAACGCTGCTGAAAAGACCGTGTTGCGCACCCGTCTCGAGAACGACCAGAGCCTGGTCGTCGGCGCCTCTCACGCCAGCCTGGGCCAGATGTTTCGCGATCGCAAGGTCTACGTGCTGGCGCTGGTCTACTTCCTGCTGCTGGGGGCGACCTACACGATGATCTTCTGGGTGCCGACCCTCATCAAGAGCTGGGGTGTGGCAGACCTGATGCAGATCGGCCTGTACTCGGCGTTGCCGAGCCTGATCGGCGTGTTCGGCATGATCCTGATCGGCCGCAACTCCGACAAGCACGGCGAGCGCCGCTGGCATTTCGCCGGCAGCGTGGCCATCGCAGCGATCGGCCTCGGCATCACGACGCTGACCCAAGGCCACCTCGGTGCGTCGCTGGCCGCCCTCTCGCTGGCGGTGATCGGTATCGCCGCCGCTACACCGCTGTTCTTCACGATCACCACCGAGTACTTGTCGAAGCTTGGAGCGGCCGCCGGCATTGCGCTGATCAGCAGCCTCGGCAACCTTGGTGCGGCAGCGAGCCCCGCCGTCACCGGTGCGATCACAGCGCGCACCGGCAGCCCGGTCAACAGCATGTATCTGGTGATGGCGCTGTACCTGCTCTCGGGAATCATCCTGCTGCTCGCGGTGCGCTCGGCGAAGGCGCCAAAAAGCGTCCAGCCGTAGTCTGGTTCCAACCCAACGCACGAACCAGGACAAGCACATGAACCACCTGAGCAGCATGGACGCATCGTTCCTGCATTTGGAAACGCCGGAGACGCCGATGCATGTGGGCAGCCTGATGCTGTTCGACTTGCCCGAGGGCTATCAAGGCGACTACGACGAGGACGTGAAGGCGCAGCTTGCGAAGCGGCTGCACCTGGCGCGACTGTTTCGCCGCAAGCTCGCGCAGATGCCTTTCGAGCTGGCCGACCCGGTGTGGATCGACGACGATGACATCGATCTCGACTACCACGTGCGCAGCGTCACGCTGCGCAAGCCCGGCACGTTGGCCCAGCTCGAGGTGCTGGTCGCACGGCTGCATTCGAGCCTGCTCGATCGCAGCCGTCCGCTGTGGGAGGTGTACGTCATCGACGGACTGGCCAACGGCCAGGTCGCCTTTTACTCGAAGGCTCATCACAGCGGCGTTGACGGCAAGGCGGGCATCGAGATCGCCAAGGTGCTCTACGATGTGACGCCGCTGGCGCGGGATGTGCGCCCGCCGCGGCCCGCGCGCCCCGGCAATGCGTACCAGCTCGGCGTGGCCGAGCTGCTGCAGGCCGCGATCGCGAACTCCGCCGCGCAGTACGTGAACCTCGGCAAGATGCTGCCGCAGACGGCCAAGGCGATCGCCGGGACTGCCCGGCAGTTCATCAGCCTGCGTCGGGAAACTTCACGCAAGCGCGGCCTCGGATTGACGCTCGCGCCGAAGACCATCTTCAACGCATCGATTACCAACCAGCGCTCCTTCTGCAGCCTGTCGATGCCCGTGGCCGAGCTCAAGACGCTCGGCAAGCAGATGGGCGGAACGCTCAACGACGTGGTGATGGCGATGTGCAGCGGCGCGCTGCGCAAGTTCCTCGCCGAGCGTGATCTGCTACCCCAGAAGTCGCTGATCGCGATGGTGCCGGTGAGCCTGCGCGAGGCCGACGACGACTCGAACAACAACCAGGTCTCGGCGATCCGCGTCGATCTGGCCACCGACGTCGCCGACCCGGTCAAGCGCTTCAAGGCGATCCGTGAATCGTCGGGCGCGTCGAAGGAATTGATCGGCGGGCTGAAGTCGATCCTCGGCGCTGACCTGCCGATCGCAGGGTCGCCCTGGCTCATGACGGGCCTGGCTTCGCTTTACGGACGATCCAACCTGGCCAGACGCCTGCCGGCGCTGGCCAACGTCGCAATCTCGAACGTGCCGGGGCCTGCGGTGCCGCTGTACATGGCCGGGGCGCGCATGGCGCACTACTACCCAGTGTCGATTCCGTATCACGGCGTGGGCCTGAACATCACCGTGCAGAGTTATGCCGGCGAAATGGAGTTCGGCATCACCGCGTGCCGGCGCGTGCTCTCGCAGCCCGAAATGCAAGAAATCAGGGAGCATTTGCTGGCGTCGCTGCGCGAGCTGCAACAGTTCGCACCGGTCGCGGCGCAAGAGATGAAGGCTGCTGCGCCGACGGCCGCCGTCACGCCCCCGCGTCTCGCAGGGCTCGCAGCCAAGAAGCGCGTGGCCGCTCCAGAAGCACCTGTCAAGCGAACGCGCGCTTCCGGCATCACGGCCCAGCAAACCCATTGAAGGCAGGAATGCCGCCAGCACCGCTGGCCCGCGTGCCGATTTGAGCACCCCGAAGGGGCTATCCAATCCATCAAGGACGCGTGCCAGTTCTTGAGGAAGTCTCCCTTCAGTTGTCGAAAGGCACGGTTCGCCTCGCTCCGTGCTGGTGGCATCGGCGTCTGCCTCGGGATCAGGTAAGGGCTGCCCTGCCGGACTGTCGGCGATCCCTGCGTGTCATCGACGTGCGATTCCAAGCACGCGTCATCGTGTTGCGCGATGATCTGCGCTCGGGCCGCGGCACCCGCACTCGCCGCAACAACAGCCACGGAGACACAGGCATGCTGCATTACCTTCGCTTGTTCGCGCTGATCGCGCTGGCCCTCGCGACCGGGTCCGCGAGCGCCGATGACTTGCACCGCGGTCGCAACCCGGCACCGCCGAAAGTGATCCTCGATAGCGACTTCAACACGATCGGCGACGACGGTCAGGCGCTGGCGATGCTCGCCCAGCTCGATGCTGCCGGCAGGCTTGACTTGCTGGGCGTCACGGTCGCGACCGGCAACGCGTGGCTCGAACAGGAGACCTCCGACGCGCTGAAGGCGGTGGAGCGGCTCGGCATCGAGCGCTCGGTCGGCGTCTACGTCGGCGCGAAATACCCCTTGCTGCACGACTACAACTCGTACCTTTACGAGGTCGCGACGCAGGGCCCGGCGATCGATTACGTCGGCGCGTTCTCGAGCCCGCCGCCGACATCGAGGGGCGATCTTGTCGCACCGCCGGACGGCTTCGCGACGCACACCCGGCCGCAGAAGCAGCATGCGGTGGACTTCATCATCGAGCAGATCCACCGCTATCCGCACGAGGTGTCGATCCTGGAGATCGCGCCGCCGACCAACCTCGCGCTGGCCATCCGCAAGGACCCGAGCATCGTGCCGCTGATCAAGCAGGTCGTGACGATGGCCGGGCAGATCTACGTCGCCGGCAACGCCTACAACGACGTCCCCGAGTTCAACTGGTGGATGGACCCGGAGGCGGTTCAGATCGTGCTGCGCGCCGCGGTGCCGAAAGTGATCTTGCCGCTGGACCTGACCAACAACGTGCCGCTGCCCAAGGCGGTGTACCAGCAGATCGCGAACCATCGGCCTGCCACGCCCATCACCAAGCTGTATGCCGATGCGTACGCCGCGTTCTTCGGTTCGGCACCGGCACCGTATCCGCTGTATATCTGGGACACGACCGCGCTGGCCTATCTCGTCGATCCGACGTTCGCGACCGACGTGCGCGACCTGTGGGTCGACATGAGCACAAGCTTCGACCGCAACTACGGCAAGTCGATCGTCTACCTGAGCAACCCGTATCCCTCGATTCCGCTGCTGCAGCCATCGAAGGTCGTGTTCGCGTTCGACAACGCGCGCTTCTACGCTTTCTATGCCGATCTGCTGACCCGGCCGGTGCCGGTGCGCGACAACGACGGGCAGCACGGGCGATGAGCCGATTCGCCAGTTGCCCGGCAACAAGCGATTCGGGTTCGGCGCAAGTCACCGCATTCAACGAATGCCTATACTCCGACAAGGGGGCGCAACATGAAGACTCACATCATGCAGTCCGTGCTTGGCCATATGAATCGCGGTCTGGCGCATCGCGCCAGATGGGCTGTCGCTGGCTTCGTGTTCTTCGTCGGCTGCGGCGGGTCGGATGGCGACGACCACTCGTTCCTCGATCGGATGCTCGCGCAGCAGTTCGTCCCCGAGGCCAGCCACCTCGTCACCCTGCAGACGTACCGCACGGAAGATCCGCAGAGCGAGCAGCGGGTGGTCGACAATCTGGCAATCGCGCGCGACTACCTGATTGCGCTTGCCGAAGATTTCAACAAGGGGCAGCGCACGCTCAAGCTCGAGCCGTTCGAGTGGCGCCGGGCGGGCCCGACCCAGACGCAGTGGGTGTTTGGGTTGCGTCTCGGCAGCGGGCCAAAGAAGGTCGCGATCCTGACTCACCTGGACACGGTGCCGCCCGGCAATGCGGACTGGCGGCCTTTCGAGCCGCGCACCGAGACGCGCGACTACCGCGGCGGGTCCCAGCCCTTCCTGGTGGGCCGTGGGGCAGTGGACGACAAGGGCCCAGCCGTCCTCGGGCTCATCGTGATGCGGGCGCTGGCGAAGCACTACGACGGAAGCAATGCGCTGGACGGACTGACCGTCGATCTGATCTTCGATACCTCCGAGGAGACCGACTTTTCGACCGCCTACTACTTCGAGCAGTTCGGCGTGCCTGATTTCGGCATCGTCTTCGACGCGATCTGGACGGTCCGCGCCGAGAAGGGGATCGAGCGGCCGACCTTCACCGTCCCTCTTGGCGCGGCGCCGAGCGACGCGATCTTCATCGAGGCCTTCGACAGCGGCGACGGGGCCGTCAATCAGATCCCGGATGCGGTGACCGCGCGCATCAACGGCGACGACGAAGCCGCGCTCGACCGCCTCGCCGCCAATGTCGCGGACCTCTACCAGCAGTACGGCTTCGACGATCCGCAGTATCGTCGCGCGCCGCTCGAGGTCTCGCGCGACGCCAAGGCGGTGGTCCTGACCACCAAAGTCATCGGTGCGCAACACGGGTCGGTGCCGGACGAGAACCGCGCTCAGGGCGCGAGTCCGGTCATCTCGCTCGCGAACTTTCTCGCCCACTTGGCAGACGACGGAACGCTCGCGCAGAACGGCGTCGCGCGGATGCTGCAGTTCATGGCCTGGGGTTGGGGCACGACCGTCTTCGGCGAAAATCATCCCGATCTGCTCGAGCGCCACGATCAGGTCTTCGAGCAGGGCAACGGGACGACCTACGCGCTGACCCGCGTCAGGACCAATCCGCAAGACGTGACCCTCAAGATCGACATCCGCTATGCCCTCGGCCATCACGGCGTGGCATGGGACGGCAAGTCCGAGGGGCAGTTGCCGGGCACCAGCATCTTTCCCGACGTCTTCGGGCAACTGGTGAGCCGCTTTCAGCAGGACCGCCCGGGCGAGGCCGTCACGGTAGCGACCGTGAACGCCGCCTCGCCCGACGTGCGCGACCCGCAGAGCGCGCGGTTCCGACGCATCGATGCCGCGTATCAGCGGGTGATCGGCGCCCCGATGCCGTTGGCGGCCATCGGCGGCGGCACCGATGCGAAGGGCCACATCAACCTCGTGGCCGCCGGTTCGCTCTTCAGCCTCGGGTTCGGGCCTCCGATCAATTTCCACGGCCTGAACGAGGGCGCGCCGATCGAAGACCTGCAACGCAGCGCGCGCATCCTGTACCAGATCATGGTTGACGAGATCGCAAACAAGACCGCGAAATAGCTTGGTGCGGCCCCGTCGCCGGCCTGGCCAGGACTGCCCTCAGTACCCGACAGTGAAGCGCTGTCGCGAGTGCTCCGGCTTCTCCAGTTCGTCGATGAACGCGATGGCGAAATCGGGGAAGCTGATCGTGCTCTTGCCGTCTGCGCCGACCAGCAGGTCGTCGCGGCCGAGGCGGAACTGTCCCGTGCGCTGGTTGCCGTCGAACAGGGCCGAGGGCGAGAGGAAGGTCCAGTCGAGGTCCTGCTGCTGGCGCAGCGCTTCCAGGTAGGCGGCGCCGGCGGTGGCTTCGGTCTTGTAGGCCGCGGGGAAGGTCGGCGAGTCGAGCAGGCGCTGGCCGGGCGCGACGAACAGGCTGGCCGCGCCGCCGACGACCAGCAGGCGCGGCACGCCGGCCTGCTTCACCGCGTCGATCACGGCGCCGACGGGGATGCCGCTGAAACGGGCGGCGCTGAACACCGCGTCGTGGCCGGCGAGGGCTTCGCGCAGCGCGGCGGCGTCGAGCACGTCGACGTCGCGTGTACTCAAGCCGCTGCGCGGCGGCAGCGCCGAGGCATGGCGTGCGATGGCGGTGACGACGTGGCCGCGTCGCAGGGCTTCTTCCAGCAACTGGCTGCCGGCGCGGCCGGTGGCGCCGATGATCGCGATCTTGCTCATGAGTTTTCCTTTGTCTTCGGTTGTCGTTCGAGCGAGCGGCCCGGCCTCGTTGCCGGGTGCTCCATCTACCATGTCATTTCGCCTTTGGCGACCTTGGCGCCGAGTTCGAGCGACGACTCCTCGCCCGCCTTCGGGTAGCGCTTCTTCATCGCCGCGATCAGCGCCGCGGAGTCCTTGGCCTTGGCGGTTTCGAAGTCGAAGGCCTGGATGTAGCCCGCGGTGAACTTCGCCGCTTGCAGCGGCGTCGACGGGCCCGGCAGGAAGTGCCCCGGCACGACGATGGTCGGCTTCAGCGCGTCGATCGCCTTCAGCGTGGCGAGCCAGTCGGCATGCGACTGCGGCGATGGCGTATCGGCCATCCATACATGCTGGTTGTTCGACAGCACCACGCCGCCGACCACCGCCTTGACCGACGGGATCCAGACGAAGCTGCGCTCGGGCTGCGGGCCGTCGAGGCCGATGACCTCCAGGCGGCGGCCTTCGAGCGTCAGGCCGTGGCCGTCCAGCGTGTCGGGGAGGACCGTGGTCTTCGGCGCATCGGCGCCCAGCTTCGGGCCCCAGAACGCCAGCTTGCCGGCCATCGTGGCCTGGATGTGCGCGACGGTCTGCGGCGAGGCGACGATCTTCGCCTCGGGGAAGGCGGCCTTGATCGTCTCCAGGCCGAAGTAGTAGTCCGGGTCGCCGTGGCTGATGTAGACCGTGGTCAGCCGCTTGCCGCTGGCGCGGATCTTCTCGACCAGCTTCGCGGCCTGCGATTGCCCGAACTGGGCATCGACGAGGATGGCCTCTTCCCGGCCCATCACGATCACCGACGAGACCGGGAACATCGCCTCGCCGCCCGGGTTGTAGACCTCGAGCTGCAACGGCCGGGCGGCCAGCGCCGGGACGGTTGCGGCGAAGGCCATCAGGCCGGCCAGCAGTGAACGAATGGCAAGACGATGAAGCATGCGGGTCTCTTCGGGTGATCGTGGTGGATGAGCGGGACGGCCAGCATAGTTGCAAGAAATAGCGCGAAAAATACGAGAATCCGGCATAGTTAATTTCGGAATCCGGTCGAATCATGGACAAGCTGCTGGCGATGCAGGTCTTCGTGGCGGTGGTGGATGGCGGCAGCCAATCCGCTGCGGCCGAGCAGCTCGATCTGTCGCGACCGGTGGTCTCGCGCTATCTGGCCGAGCTGGAAGCCTGGGCCGGTGCGCGCCTGCTGCACCGCACGACCCGCCGGCTGAGCCTCACCGCGGCGGGCAGCGAGACCTTGCCGCGCTGCCGCCAGATGCTGGAGATGGCGGCCGAGCTGCGCAGCGCGGTGGCTGCGCCCGAGGACGCGCCACGCGGCCTGCTGCGCGTCACCGTCAGCACCTCGTTCGGGCAGGCGCAGCTGGCGCGGGCGGTGGCCGCCTATGTCGCACGCTACCCGGGCGTGGCGGTCGATCTGGTGGTGCTGGACCGCGCGGTGAACCTGGTCGACGAACGCATCGACCTCGCGATCCGCATCACCAATGACCTGGATCCGAACCTGATCGCGCGGCGTCTCACGGTGTGCCGCTCGGTGGTCTGCGCTTCACCGGCCTACCTGCGTGCGCACCCGGCGCCGCGGCGCATCGAGGAGCTCGGCCTGCACAACTGCCTGACGCATTCGTACTACGGCAAGAGCCTGTGGCATTTCGAGCGCGACGGCGAACCCGCGGCGGTGGCCGTCAGCGGCAACATCAGCGCCAACGAATCGACGACGATCCTGCAGGCGGCCTTGTGCGGAGCCGGCGTGGCGCTGCTGCCGACCTACCTGGCCGGGCCTTCGATCCGTGCCGGCGAACTGGTGGCGCTGCTGCCCGAGGCCCGGCCGCGCGACCTGAGCATTCACGCGGTGTACGCCTCGCGCAAGCACATGCCGGCGGCGCTGCGCACGATGCTGGATTTCCTCGCCGAGCAGTTCGCGCCCGAGCCGACGTGGGACGAGGCGGCGTAGCCTGCCGGCTCGGCGGCGCCGTGGTCAGACGGCGTCCGCAATCAGGCGGCTTGCCGGCGCTCCCAGCCGCTGCGAGATCTGCTGCGCGCAAGCCCGCAGCGCCCGGGCGATGCTGCCCTCCCAGGCGATGTCGAAGATGCCGCCGGGGCCGGCGGCGGTGAGGGCCAGCACGATCTGGCCGCTGTAGTCGAACACCGGTGCCGCCATCGCGTTGACGCCCGGCAGCGTCTCGCCATCGGAGCGGCTCAGCCCGTGCGAGCGCACCTCGGCCAGCTCGCGCTCGAACTCGCGCCAGGGCGGCACCGGCCGCGGCGGCGGCACGCCCGGGGCCGGCGCCTCGGGGTGGGACTTCTGGCGACGGCGCTCGTCGTCGAGCAGGGCCTGCACCGTGTCGCTGTCGAGATAGGCCGCGAACAGCCGGCCTGTGGCCGTGCTGGACAGCGTGAACACCGTGCCATGCCGCATGCTGACGTACATCGGCGCGGGCGATTCCTCCAGGCGCACGATCGTCGCGCCGCGCGTGCCCCACACCGAGACCGCGACCGTGTGCCCCAGGCGCTGCGCCAGTTCGCTGAGCGCAGCGCTCGCGGCCTGCACTGGGTTGGCCTGCTTCAGGCTGATCAGCCCCAGCTGCAGCGCCAGCGGCCCGAGCGAATAGCGGCCGGTGGCCTCGTCCTGCTCGATCAGGCCGATGCGGCTGAAGCTGACGAGGTAGGGGTGGGCCTTGGCTGGCGGCATGTCTGCCTCGCGCGCCAGGTCTTTGAGCGCCATCGGCCGCCCGCTGTGAACCATCGCCAGCAGCACCTGGCCGCCGACTTCGATGCTCTGGATGCCACGCTGGGCGCGCGGATCGTTGTCTGGGGTCATGAGCAACCTGTATCTACGATGAACGAACGTGATTAGACAACAGCAGATGCCGGCTCGCGGTCATTCCCAAGAGCAGGCCGTGTGTCAGGGGAAACCCCGAGTTCAACCAAAGCGAAAGCGTTTGACGAAAACTAACTCCAAAACAATAATAGCTAACACGTTTGGTTTAGACGAATCGACACTCTCAGGAGACCGCATGAACGCCCCGAAGCAATTCGCCTCCCAGGCCGACCTCGAAGAGAAGAAGGTCAGCTTCACCAAGCTCTCGGATCACGCCTATGCGTACACCGCCGAGGGCGACCCGAACACCGGCATCATCATCGGCGACGACGCGGTGCTGGTGGCGGACACGCAGGCCACGCCGGCGATGGCGCAGGACGTGATCCGCCGCATCCGCGAGGTGAGCGACAAGCCGATCAAGTACGTCGTGCTGACGCACTACCACGCGGTGCGCGTGCTCGGCGCCAGCGCGTACCGGCCGCAGCAGATCATCGCCAGCCAAGACACCTACGACCTGATCGTCGAGCGCGGCGAGGCCGACAAGGCGAGCGAGATCGGCCGCTTCCCGCGGCTCTTCAGCAACGTGGAGACCGTGCCGCCCGGCATGACCTGGCCGACGATGACCTTCACCGGCAAGATGACCCTGTGGCTAGGGAAGCTGGAAGTGCAATTGCTGCAGCTCGGCCGCGGCCACACGAAGGGCGACACGGTCGTCTGGCTGCCGCAGGACCGGGTGCTGCTGAGCGGCGACCTGGTCGAGTTCGATGCGACGCCGTATGCCGGCGACGCCTACTTCAAGGACTGGCCGCAGACCTTGGAGAACGTCGCGGCGCTGAAGCCGGCCGCGCTGGTGCCCGGCCGCGGCCCGGCGCTGCTGGGCGAGGCGCAGGTCGCGGCGGGGCTGAAGGCCACCGGCGGCTTCATCGCCGACGTGCGCCAAAGCGTCGAGGAGGGCGTGGCCGCGGGCCAGGACCTGAACGCGGTCTACAAGGCCACCTTCGCGAAGCTCAAGCCCAAGTACGGCCACTGGGTGATCTTCGACCACTGCATGCCGTTCGACGTGACGCGCTGCTATGACGAGGTCACGCAATACGCCGATCCGCGCGTCTGGACGGCCGAGCGGGACCGCCAGATGTGGGAAACGCTCGAAGGCTAGAACTGTCGACCCCAAGACGCCTTCGGCGTCGCCCCCCGAGGGGAGCTCGGCCTCCCTTGGGGCGGCCCGGCGGTGGCCGAGGGCTTGAATGGAGACACCATGCAACTGAATGAACTTGCCGCGCGCAAGGGGACTGCTGTCGACTATCAGAAGCTGCAGTTCGACTACGTCCGCCACGCCGACCAGTCCGCCGCGACGCCGGTGCGGCGCCCGGTGGTCGTCGTCGGCGCAGGGCCGGTCGGCCTGGCCCTGGCGATCGACCTGGCGCAGCGCGAGATCCCGGTCGTGCTGCTCGACAACGACAACACCCTCTCGACCGGCTCGCGCGCGATCTGCTTCGCCAAGCGCACGTTGGAGATCTTCGATCGCCTCGGCTGCGGCGAGCGCATGGTGGAGAAGGGCGTGTCCTGGAACGTCGGCCGGGTGTTCTTCAAGCAGGCGCAGATCTACAGCTTCGACCTGCTGCCCGAGACCGGCCATGCGCGCCCGGCCTTCATCAACCTGCAGCAGTACTACGTCGAGGGCTATCTGGCCGAGCGCGCGGCCGAGCTGCCGCTGATCGACGTGCGCTGGAAGAACAAGGTGGCCGGTGTCGAACAGCACGAAGGCTACGTGAGACTGACGGTCGAAACGCCGGACGGGCCGTACCCGCTCGAAGCCGAGTACGTCGCGGCCTGCGACGGCGGCCGCTCGACGATGCGCCAGCAGCTCGGCCTGGAAAGCAAGGGCCGCACGTTCAAGGACCGCTTCCTGATCGCCGACGTCAAGATGAAGCATGAGGCGCCCGCCGAGCGCTGGTTCTGGTTCGACCCCGAGTTCCATCCGAACCAGAGCGTGCTGCTGCACCGCCAGCCCGATGGCGTCTGGCGCATCGACTTCCAGCTCGGCTGGGATGCCGACCCCGAGCAGGAAAAGAAGCCCGAGAACATCATCCCGCGCGTCAAGGCGTTGCTCGCGCATTCGACGATGAAGAACGCAGATTTCGAACTTGAATGGGCCAGCGTCTACACCTTCTCGTGCCTGCGCATGGATCGCTTCCGCCACGGCCGCGTGCTCTTCGCCGGCGACTCGGCGCACGGCGTCTCGCCCTTCGGCGCGCGCGGCGCCAACTCCGGCGTGCAGGACGCCGAGAACCTCGCGTGGAAGCTCGCCGCGGTGCTGCGGCAGCAGGCCCCCGATGCCTTGCTCGACAGCTACGCCGACGAACGCGAATACGCCGCCGACGAGAACATCCGCAACTCGACCCGCGCAACCGACTTCATCACGCCGAAGAGCGAGATCAGCCGGCTGTTCCGCGACGCGGTGCTGGAGCTGTCGAAGTCCTGCGCCTTCGCCCGCACGCTGGTCAACAGCGGCCGTCTCTCGGTCCCGGCCGTCTTGCACGGCTCGCGCCTGAACACGCCCGATGCCGAGGCCTTCGCCGGCCGCATGGTGCCGGGCGCCGCTGCCGCCGATGCCCCGCTTACGCTGGGCGAGGGCCGCGGCGCCTGGCTGCTGCGCGAGCTCGGCCCCGGCTTCACTGCGCTGGTCGCGATCGGCGACGAAGGCGAAACGATCGCTCGCCAGCTGCAGGACCTGGGGGGCGCCGGCGCCGCGCTGAAGGTGCTGCGCATCGCGCCGCCGAATGTGGCCGAGGGCGATGCCCTCTGCGACCGCGACGGCGTGCTGGCCCAGCGCTACGACCTGCGCCCCGGCACCGTCTACCTGTTCCGCCCGGACCACCACGTCTGCGCGCGCTGGCGCAAGCCGAGTGCAGCACAGGTCCGGGCCGCGATCCGGCGCGCCCTCGCCATCGTTTGAAGGAACCCCGCCATGGACCTGATCACCACCCCGCACCTCGATGCGCCGGATGATTTCTACGAAGCCTTGATCGAGGCGCACCGCGATCTCGCGAGCGCCGAGAGCCACGCGCTGAATGCGCGCCTGGTGCTGCTGCTCGCCAACCACATCGGCTCGCTCGAGGTGCTGCAGCAGGCCTTGCAGGCGGCCCGGGGAGCGGCCCGATGACGCTGGCCTACCAGAGCGGCTTCGGCAACTCGTTCGCCACCGAAGCCTTGCCCGGCGCCTTGCCGGTGGGCCGCAACTCGCCGCAGCGCGCGCCCTACGGCCTCTATGCCGAACAGCTCAGCGGCACCGCCTTCACCGCGCCGCGCGCCGACAACCGCCGCTCGTGGCTGTACCGCATCCGCCCCTCGGCGATGCACCGGCCGTTCGAGCGCTTCGAGGCCGGCCGCATCGTCAGCGACTTCTCGGCGCTGCCGGCGACGCCGAACCAGTTGCGCTGGGACCCGCTGCCGATGCCGAGTGCGCCGACCGACCTGATCGAAGGCCTGGTCACGATGGCCGGCAACGGCGCGCCGTCCGCGCAGAACGGCGCGGCGGCGCACCTCTATGCCGCGAACCGCTCGATGGCCCGGCGCAGCTTCTACAACGCCGATGGCGAGATGCTGTTCGTGCCGCAGACCGGGACGCATCGTTTCGTCACCGAGCTCGGCGTGATCGAGGCCGAGCCGCAGGAGATCGTCGTGATCCCGCGCGGCTTGCGTTTCCGGCTCGAGCTGCCGGACGGGAGTGTTCGTGGATACGTTTGCGAGAACTACGGTGCCAACTTCCGCCTGCCCGATCTCGGCCCGATCGGCTCGAACGGCCTGGCGAATCCGCGCGACTTCCTGACCCCGGTCGCGGCCTATGAAGACCTCGATGGTCCGCACGAACTGGTCGCGAAGTTCCAGGGCCATCTGTGGTCCGCCGGGATGGAGCATTCGCCGCTCGACGTGGTCGCCTGGCACGGCAACTATGCGCCGTACAAGTACGACCTGCGGCGCTTCAACGCGATCGGCTCGATCTCCTACGACCACCCGGACCCGTCGATCTTCCTGGTGCTGCACAGCGCCTCGGATACGCCCGGCGTCAGCAGCATCGACTTCGTGATCTTCCCGCCGCGCATCCTCGCGATGCAGGATACCTTCCGTCCGCCCTGGTTCCATCGCAACATCGCGAGCGAGTTCATGGGCCTGGTGCACGGCGCCTACGACGCGAAGGCCGAAGGCTTCTCGCCCGGCGGTGCGAGCCTGCACAACAGCATGAGCGGCCACGGCCCGGATGCCGGCACCTTCGACAAGGCCAGCCGTGCCGATCTCGCCAAGCCCGACGTCATCAGCGACACGATGGCCTTCATGTTCGAGACGCGGCTGGTCTGGACGCCGACGAGACACGCGATCGAATCAGCGCAGCTGCAGCCCGAGTACTTCCGCTGCTGGCAGGGCCTGCAGAAGCATTTCAACTCGAACAAGCCATGACCCCATTGATTGATGACACGCACGACGCCGAGCTGCAAAGCTGGGTCGAATCGGCCAATCACCCGGCCAGCGATTTCCCGATCCAGAACCTGCCGTTCGGCCGCTTCCGATTGAAGGGCTCGAGCGCGCCGCTGCGCATCGGCGTGGCCATCGGCGACCAGGTCTTCGACCTGAAGGCTGCCGGCCTGATCGCGACTGACGACATGAACGCGCTGATGGCGGCCGGCATGGACGAGCGCCGCACGCTGCGGCGCGCGATCTCCATGGCACTGCGCCGCGGCGCCGACAACAGCGAATCGCGGGCGGCGCTGCTGCCCCAGTCCGACGTGGAGATGGGACTGCCCTGCCACATCGGCGACTACACCGACTTCTACACCAGCATCCATCACGCGACCACCGTCGGCAAGCAGTTCCGCCCCGACAACCCCCTGCTGCCGAACTACCAGTGGGTGCCGATCGGCTACCACGGCCGCGCCTCGTCGATCGGCGTCAGCGGCGAATCCTTCCCGCGGCCGCTCGGCCAGCTGAAGGCGCCCGATGCCGCGGCACCGGTCCTCGCGCCCAGCCGCCGGCTCGACTACGAGCTCGAAGTTGGCGTCTTCATCGGCCGGCCGAACGCGCGCGGCGAAGCGGTGACGATGGCCGACGCCGAGTCGCGCGTCTTCGGCATCGCGCTCTTCAACGACTGGAGCGCGCGCGACATCCAGGCCTGGGAATACCAGCCGCTCGGCCCCTTCTTGTCGAAGAACTTCGCCAGCACGCTGTCGCCGTGGATCGTCACGACCGAGGCACTGGCGCCGTTTCGCAGCCCCTTCCTGCGCCCGGCCGGCGACCCGCAACCCTTGCCGTACCTCGACTCGCCGGCGAACCGAGAAGCCGGCGCCTTCGACATTCAGCTCGAAGTCTGGCTGCAGACCGCCAGGATGCGCGAAGCGGGGCAGGCCGGCGAATGCCTGATGCGCTCCAACTTCAGCGACGCCTACTGGACCGTCGCGCAGCTGGTCGCGCACCACACGGTCAACGGCTGCAACCTGCAGGCGGGTGACCTGTTCGGCTCGGGCACCTTGTCCGGCCCGGCGCCGGAGCAGGGCGGCTCGCTGCTCGAACTGAGCCAGGGCGGCAAGCACCCGATCCCGCTGGCCAACGGCGAGACGCGCACCTTCCTCGAAGACGGCGACAGCGTCATCTTGCGCGGCTACTGCGAGCGGTCCGGGATGCGCCGCATCGGCTTCGGCGAATGCCGCGGCATGGTGCTGCCGGCACGCCAGCGCTGACGATCCACAACCAAGGAGACAAGACATGAGCACAGCTTCCGCTGCGGCGGTTGGCGCCCGGCCGTCCGTCGACATCGGCCGCGTCCTCGACGACGGCCCGTACACGACGATGCAGAAGATCGTCGTCTTCATGGCCGCGATGGCCATCGTGACCGACGGTTTCGACGGCCAGCTGATCGGCTTCGCGATCCCGTCGATCATCAAGGAGTGGGGCATCACGCGCGGCGCCTTCGCGCCGGCGGTGGCCGCGGGCCTGCTCGGCATGGCCATCGGCAGCACCTGCGCCGGCCTGTTCGCGGATCGCTTCGGGCGCCGCTTCGCGGTCATCGCCAGCGTCTTCATCTTCGGCAGCGCCACTTGCGCGATCGGCTTCGCGCCCGACGTGCTGACCATCGCCGGCCTGCGCTTCATCGCCGGGCTCGGCATCGGCGGCGCCTTGCCGAGTTCGACCACGATGACGGCCGAGTTCACGCCCGCGCGCCGGCGTACCTTGGCGGTCACCGCGACCATCGTCTGCTATCCGCTGGGCGGCATGATCGCCGGCCTCTTCGCCGGCATGGTGCTGCCGGTCTACGGCTGGCGCGGCCTCTTCTGGATCGGCGGGCTGTTCCCGATCCTGTGGAGCGCGGTGCTGTTCTTCAGCCTGCCGGAATCGCCGCGCTTCCTGGTGCGCCAGCCGGCGCGCTGGCCCGAGCTGGGCAAGCTGTTGTCGCGCATGTCGCGGCCGACCGCGGCCGACACGGTGTTCGTCGACGCGGTCGAGCAGAGATCCGAGCAGCGCGCCGGCTTCGCCAGCCTGTTCGAGACCGGCCGTGCCCGCGACACGATCGCCATCTGGTGCACCTTCTTCGTCGTGCTGCTCGCCGTCTACAGCGCCTTCAGCTGGCTGCCGACGATGCTGGCCGCGGAAGGCCTGTCGCCCGCCATTGCCGGTTCCGGGCTCACGGCCTACAACCTGGGCGGCGTGTTCGGCGCCTTGTTCTGCGCCGTCTGCATCACGCGCTTCGGCTCGCGCTGGCCGTTGGCGCTGTGCTGCATCGGCGCGGCCGTCAGCGCCTTCGTGCTGCAGGGTGTGGACTTCTCGAAGAACGCGAACTGGCTGATCATCGGGCTCGGCATCCACGGCCTCTTCGTCAACGCGGTGCAGTCGACGATGTATGCGCTGTGCGCCCATGTCTACCCGACCATCGTGCGCGCGACCGGCACCGCCTCGGCGCTCGCCTTCGGCCGGCTGGGCGCGATCCTGAGTTCGTTCGCCGGTGCGGCGATCATCACCGCGGGCGGCGGGTCGGCGTATCTGACGATGCTCGGCTCGGCGATGGTGCTGGCCTTGATCGGGCTGATGGTCGTGCGCCGGCATATCCCCAGCGCGGCGCGCGAGCGGGTTGCGGCGGGCGAAGCGGAGGCGGTGCCTCAGCATTGATTGGATGGCGCCTTCGGTCACGGACTACCATGGCCCCCGCTCAGCCTGCGTTTTGCTCGGCCCGCGCATCGTCGCATTGGCCGCACGCGACAAGAAGCCGCTCGCGCTCGCGACTGGCAAGCCCGAAGGCGTCGTCGGCTTTGACCGCTTCGAGCGCCGCGATCGCCCCTGCATAGCGCCGCAGTGCGACATCAATTGTGCCAGCGGTTGCAGCCATGCGCGCGAGCACATGCAGACTGAAAGCGAGATCGACCTTGGCGCCGATCGATTCGAACACGCTGCGGGCTTCTTCGACGAGCGATTCGTCGTTCGTGCGGTCGCCAATCTCGAGGAGGCTGCGCGCGCGTAGCGTCGGCAGGTTCAAGCGCTGCGCCAGCTCGATGCTCCGATGCCAGCGCCGGATCGCACTCGACTTCGCGCCGTACAGCCACGCCACGGTGCCGTGCAAGCGCAGCGATTCGGGGTGCCATGGCACCGTGCTCTTCTTGCTGCACGCGAGCGCCTTCGCGCAGGCCGCCTTGGCGGCACGCAGTGCAGTCTTGCGCGCGCCACCGGTCCTGCGCTGTGCCTCGAGCAGCCAAAGCTCGGTGAACGCTGTCATCGGCTCGATGTAGTACACGTCGCGCATTCCCGTGGCCTCGAGCACTCGAACGCACTCATGCAGGATCTCGCTGGCCTTTGCGATCCGGCCTTGCCTCAGCAGGCATTTGGCCAGGATACCGCCGAAGTTGGCGTGCATGCGCAGTTGAGAAGTCTGCAGGCAGATGCTGCGCCCTCTTTCCAGGTGCAGCACCGCCTCATCCAGCGGGCCGACCGCGGTACCCCAGTGCCCAACGCAACCCAAGCCCCATGAAACGAGGTGAGGGTCGTTCGCCGCCTCGCCGGTGCGGACCATCTCTGCGGCCAGACTCCCCGCACGCACCATCTGGCCGCGCAGGGCGAGCAGCCAGAACTGCACGCTCGCTGCGCCGGCCCAGCCGCGCAGATCGCCGAACGCCTGGTATGCAGCGGCGGATTGTTCGAGCGACGACCAGGCTTCGTCGATCGACCCGTGTGTCCACTCCAGAAAGCCGCAGACGAACGCGGCGGCCGCGGTCGTGGTCGGTACATTCGCGCGCGCCGCAACGGAGACTCCTTCGTCAATGCAACGTCTCGCCCAACGGTGCGAGCCGAACGCATTCAGCACGATGCCAAGCATCGCGAGGCCACGACCGCGGGCGGCCAAGTCGCCGCTTCGGTTCCCCACGTCGAGCCCGATCAGCCCATCGAGCGCGAACCGTTCTTCATCGACCAGGTAGTTCAGCCAGATCAGCGACTCGCAAATCGCCGACGTCTCCAGTGCCACATCGGCCGCCAGCGTCGGACGCATCCAGCGTGCAAGGCCACGCCGCAGAACGTGCGCGCCGATGTATTTCGCGATCTGAAGCCGCACGCCGGTGCGCGTGGTGGGGTACCGGATGCCCAGATGCGCCAATGCGCGCGAGAAGTGCGCGAGAGCTTCGTCGTAGTTACCCACGCCATAAAACGCCTGGCCCAGCTTGCGATCCATCGTGGCGCGCTGTAACGGCGTCAGCTCGCATGCCGCGACCTTCATGAAGGTCGCTTCGGCCTGGCGGTAGTGCTCGAGCGCCTCGGCATCAGCGGCCGTTCGGCCGGCTTGATCGCCAGCGGCGAGCAGGAAAGTCTGCGCCTTCGGCCAATCTTCGGCACATGCGTAGTGGTAGGCCAGCAGGCTCGCGAATTCGTTGCTGCTGCGCTCGGCAAACAAGCTCTCGATGGCTTGTGCCACGCTGCGGTGGATCGCTCGGCGCCGGTCGGCCAAGATGCTGTCGTAGGCCGCCTCCTGCACCAGCGCGTGCTTGAAGATGTATTCGATCTCCGGGGCGTGCTGGCGCAAGCGGATGAGCTCGGTTTCTTCGAGCCGGCCCAAGCCCGGCTCAACGGCATCGGTGGCATCAGCGATGGCCTTCAACACGCGCAAGAAGAAGCTGCGCCCGATGACCGACGCCAGCTTGAGCACGTTCTTCACGCTCTCGTCGAGCCGGTCGATGCGCGCGACGATCACGCCCTGGATGGTGTCGGGGATCGTCAGGTCCGCCATTGGCCGCGCCAGGCGCCATCCCTGAGTGCGTTTGTCCTCGACCAGCGTGCCATCGGCAATGAAGGCACGAATGACTTCCTCGATGAAGAACGGGTTGCCCTCGGTGCGGCGCTGGATCTGCGCGCGCACGGTCTCGGGCAGATCAGTCGCACCGACGAGGTTGTAAATCAGCGTGCGGCTGTGCTCGGGGGCGAGCAGCGCCAGCGCGATTTCCTCGAAGCGCACGCCGCGAAGCGACAGCGCCGCGGCCCGGATGCGGTCCGCGGGCTCGCCCGGCTCGGAGCGCGTGCTGAGCCAAAACGACAACGCCTGGCTCTCGGCCAGCGGCAGCAGGTGCTCGCACAGGGCGATCGATGATTGATCGACCCAGTGCCAGTCTTCCAGCACCACCAGCGTCGGCTGGCGCTGTGCCAGGCGCTCGAAAAGCTGTCGCATGGTCAGAAAGACCTGCCTCTTCATCGCCTGCGCGTTGAGAAACTTGACGCGCTGCTCGTGGTCGCCCCTGAGCGCGAGCGACATCACCGTGGCCACATAGGGCACGATCTCCGCGGCCCGCGCGCCGAACAGAGCCCGCACCCCGGCCTCGAGCTTGCGCAGCGCCTCGGCCTCGGCCTCGCTCTCTTCGATCTGAAATGCGCCCCTCAGGATCTCGATGAACGGCCAGTAGCTGAGGCCGCGACCGAACGAGACGCAACGGCCTTCGAGCCGCAGCACCGGTTGCGCCGCGTCGTGCCGCATCGACTCAGCGAGCAAGCGTGACTTGCCGGCCCCGGGTTCGCCGCGCACGAGAACGACACCGCCGTGGCCCTGGCTCAGCTCGTCGAGGGAACGCAGCAAGGCGGCCAGCTCCGACTCGCGACCGACCAGCGCCGAGCCGATGGCACCCGATGACCGCTGCGCACCGGCCTTGCCGGCCCAGCGGGCTCCGATCGGCTCGAAGACCACCACCGGCTCGGCGATGCCCTTGAGCGCGTGCCGGCCGAGATCGGCGAAACCAAAGTGCGCTTCAGCGGCGCGCCTTGTCGAATCGCTGACGCGGATCGTGCCGGGGTCGGCGTGCCCCTGCAGACGCGCGGCGAGGTTGGTGGTGTCGCCGACGGCGGTGTAGTCCATGCGCAGGTTGTCGCCGATCTTGCCGACCACCACCGTGCCGGTGTTCAGGCCCATGCGCAGTCGCAGCTCGCCGAGCGCTGAGGCCTGCTTGATCGCATCGCGTGTCTGCTGCTGGATGGTTGTGGCCGCGAGCAGCGCACGCCGGGCATGGTCTTCGTGCGCGATCGGCGCTCCGAACAGCGCCATGAAGCCGTCGCCGAGGAATTGGTTGACGGTGCCCTCGTAGCGATGCACCTCGGCGAGCGCCAACTCGAAGAACCGGTTGAGCAGGCGATGCATGGCCTCCGGGCCGACGCGTGCCGCAATCGGCGTGGAGTTCGCGATGTCGCAGAACATCACCGTGACCAGCTTGCGCTCGCCCTCAAGGGCGAAGCGATTGGACAGGACGCTTTTCGCGAGGTGCGGCGGCGTGTAGGTCGATGGACCTAGGGCAGCACTCGATGCGGCCTGACCCTGCAGCGGCGCGCCGCACTCGCCGCAAAACTTCTGAGCAAGCGGGTTGTCATGTGCGCAACGGATGCAGCGGATCATCGCCGCCCATTATGGTCGGCAGAGGAGCACGCTAGCAGACGCCAATGGCGGCGGCAAGGCATTGCAGCGCTACCAGCAAGACGGTGGCGCACTGCACTCCGATCTGGTCCTGCACGCTATCCGCCGTTCTGTGCTCAGGAGGCCGCAAATGGCGTGTCGCCGAAGGGCCGTCCGTTCCGCGAAGCACCGAAGTTGCTACAGCGGGTCGCCCGCTTCCGCCCTCGGGTGCGTTCGAACGCTATCGGCTAGTGAACGTTTGCTTTCCCTTTAGTCGGACTTCCGCTATGGGTCGCAAGCAGACCGTGCGACACCTGAG
>Ga0105240_10001376_pt1 | contig 41811 bp, 39 predicted proteins | sample KBSC54metaG_FD_80426 | JGI IMG/M metagenome (GOLD analysis project Ga0105240, IMG submission 80426) | Corn rhizosphere microbial communities from Kellogg Biological Station, Michigan, USA - KBS C5-4 metaG | ecosystem: Host-associated > Plants > Roots > Rhizosphere > Soil | place: Michigan, USA... | reverse complement strand
TTCAAGCACATTAGTAAGGATTCGCCTAAAAATGCCTCCAAAGTTGTACTTGAAATTGCGGAGGCTGTCCTGAAAGCAAGTCCCAATCCTGAGATTTATGGTCCGGATAAATATAAGACGAACAATGATGGGAGCTATCGTGCTTTTGAAAAACACCGGTACCGGGTTGCTTACAGGTTCTCCAAAAATATAATTCGCGTATTAAGGGTACGACATACCAGCATGGAACCCCTTGAATATTAGCTCCCAATTTTCAACCACATCCACTACTCCTTCTTATGAATAATGCGCAAATTAATGTATTAAAGGACCTCGAGACCGGCCATTTCTCTAATAGCGAGTTAGACATAAACATTTTAAATGGCCTTCTAATAGAGCCAGGGCATCACCAACATCAATTGATTGCCAAGATACTTCAGGATGCCAAAAGTCCTTCTTCAATCCCTTTCGTCCGGAAGGCATTGGAAACCAACTTCGATTATTTGGAATATACCTGTTCCGAACCGGAGGTAATCGCGAAATGGTTCAGTTGGCTTTTATTTTCTATCGGAACTGAAGAAGCTATCAATTTGATAGAAGAGTACACGAAAAGCCCAAACGAAGGTATCAGTAGTGAAATGAAGTATAGACTTGCAAAGGTTAGGTCAAGAAATAACTGATTCTTTTGCTTAACTTCGTTTAACTTGTTCTTGCACAATAGGGGCTGGACATTTCCAGGTTAGCATTGAGGTTAGCAGAAAAGCTCATCGCTACAAAACACTGACCAGACAAGGGTTTTCAACAAAATACCATGACCCCAGCGGGATCACCAGATGGACAAGTCGGTCTGAACATCGTTTTCAACGGCCTTATCCAGGACTTTTGATACGGTGATAATTGATGTGAGCATAATCTTACTAATGACTCGCCTTCAGAAAACCCCTCTGGTCAGCTATAGCGATCGATTCGAAATTCATAAGCTGAAAAATGCGCCCATATCATATGGGACATTAACGTTGACATGCACCTTCTTCTCAAATAATGGTACATCAAGCGACCCCTCTATGGAATTGGAAGCTTTCAATTGAGCAGACAACAGTAGAATCAAGCTATGTTTCTCTTTTTTCAGTGGCTTCACATTCCATTGCCAATGCGTCTTCCGAGATTTATCAATGATTTGTTTTTTATTATGTAAGCCAATTACTTCAAAGGCAGTACCCCCATTCAAGTCGGCCGACATTACTTCCGAAACCGAAATTTCTGTTAGGGTCGATTTGTCTTCCATTAGGTCATAGAATCGTTTCGATAGGAAAATGTCTGCGGTAATTCTTTCGCTTACGCCAATTTTCATTACATCTGGACAAACAAAATCGGCATAACCACGTTCCGTTTCTTGAAGCATTTTGTCCATCTTGTCCAATGAGGGATTACGGGAACTTCCTCCGGCCAGTTTAGGCAATGCCTCTACTAGGGAGTGTATGCCTTTTCTTTGACGAAGTAATTCGCTTATTTCCTTTTCACTTATATCCAATTGATTCTTCTTAAGAAATCTCGCTAGTAAAATTTCAATTCTTTTCCTCAAAATGTATAATCTTATATTGATAATAAGAATTAAAACCAATAATATGAGTCCAGTCACTATCTCAATTGATGTAAAATGCAGCATTTAAAGTGCTTTTTATTGGTAGTTATGATTCCCATTAAGGTACGGAATAAATTTGCAAAACTGGTGCTCGCAAAGGTTGCTGAAAACCTCTTGCCTATGCGTATGGTGACGGGACGGGGAAATATTTTATGCCTCACTCCGCACTGGATACTCGGTTCTTTTTGACCCCTTTCCCATATAAATAGTCCTCGTATTTTTCGAACAGGCGAATGAAAAACAGCGCTTGCTGGACTTTTTTTGAAAAGTCGGCGGCAAACTGGTCTTCATGATTAGAGTAAAGTTGTGTGTTCAAAAAGCCGAATACTTTTCCTATAGCGCCGCTTCGCAGATCATAATCATTTATCTCAACGGTATTTATTTCGGCGAGCATATGCTCAATTTTGTCGGCATAAACCTGGTGCAAATAATAGTTAGTGAGTTTTTGAATCCTGCCAACGTTATCAAAATACATCTGAATAGCAGATTTCCTGGCGCTCGCGGCGGACTCAAGATTTACAGCCAACGTACCCCAAATAAGCTTGTCAGGTCTCTCTACATCATTAAATGAAGTCTCAAATGTCTTGTATCTTTCAAAATGCTCTTTTTCTAATCGGCCAAGGAATCGACTGAAGTAAGAACTATAGATAGCCCGGTCATCATCAAATCTTGTAAAAGATCTCATAAAATCATACTGTCTGATCTCGCTGATCGGCAAGGTCATATCCTCCTCCAGTAGGAAAGTATATAGGACCGATAGCGTTTTACAAGAGTCAATGGAGGTCTGCAGAATTTTTTCGGCCAAATAGAGATGAATAACGCTCCACTCCTTTTTCTCCTTTTCCATAAGTTGCGCTTCTGCTCTTTTCTTTTCTCTTTCGAAGGCCTTTTCGACCAGCACGTTAATCAACAATACACTAAAAAAAACCGGAAATAGCGCCAAAGCCAACTCAGTCAGTATTTTTTCTTTGTCGAAATGCTCAAGATAGCAAAAAGCAACCAAACAAAGTGCGGTTGCCAATAGCATGGTAATCGATACAAGAAGGGTTGCTTTTTTTAACATATAGATAGGTTTGATTAGGTTAGAAATTAGGAGCCTAAAGTACGTCTTTCCATCGTGGGACGCAGGTAAGAAAATATAAATGTCTTTGCCCTGAGAAAAAATGGGTGTTTTAACGGTGGCCCATCCCGGAGGAATTTGTAATTTCAAATTCACGCTAAAAACCCAAAAGTTATGAGTTGGTGGAATACTTTCTTCAAGCGGCGGGCCGAAGATTGGACAATATGCCAATGCAAGCAGTTTTGTAAGGGATCTTAAAAAAGAGCAATTGACCGTTGTTTGGGTGGAGGGCGTTGTGAAGGTTTTAATAGATGAAAATGTTTATTTTGAAAATATATTGAAGTCTTGCATTATATGATTCGAATTTTGTACCACCACGTTCACAGAGCCGGCCAGACTTAGTCTGGCCGGCCTTTTTTTTTACAAGGCCCGACGGGTGATCAAACTTCAAGTAGCTTACTCAGGGCATTACCCAATTGTGTCTTGTCAGGTAAATACAATTGGTATTTCGCCAGTAGAACCTTGTTGGTTATGCTGCTGGTTGCATATTCAACTAAAATATGGTCTTGGTACGCGCCCAACAGGATGCCGACCGGTTCGTTATCTCCTTCTGTGGCTTCTTCCTTCTTGAAATAGTTTAGGTATAAGTTCATTTGGCCGACATCAGAGTGATCTATTTCTCCTCGCTTTAAGTCGACAAGCACGAAGCATTTTAGAATCCGATGATAAAACAACAAATCTAACCGAAAATGCTTTCCGCCGATACTCATTCGGTATTGTCGGGCGATAAAGGCAAATCCCTTTCCTAGTTCCATTAAGAATTGTTGCAAATTGTCAATCAGCTTGTCTTCAAGATCGCCTTCAAGATATTGGGTTCTTTCTGGTATGTTCAAGAATTCAAGTACAAATGGATCCTTCAATAGGTCCTCTGGCTGATGAACTTCGTGACCTTGTTTCGCAAGTCTCAGAATGCCTTCCTTGTCTGTGCTAAGGGCAAGGCGGTGAAACAGCATGTTTTTCATTTGCCTTTTTAGTTCCCTAACGCTCCATTTTTCCTTTTCACATTGTACTGCATAGAAACTGATTTCGAGACTGGAATCTGCCTTAAGGATTTCAAAATAATGGCTCCATGCTAATTTGTGAGACACCGTCTCACGTTTTTGAAAGGAATTGTAAAACTTTCTCATATACAATAAATTAGATTGACTGAATCCCTTTCCGTACGCCACTGTCAAGTCTTTGGATAGCAGATCTAATAGTTGGCTGCCATATTCGGCCTTTTCCCTTCCACCTTGTTCAAATTCCACAATATATCTACCAATTTCCCAGTATGTCTGCACCAGGATAATGTTAACTTCTTGGGCGGCTCTTTCTCGGCCAGCTTTTAGTAGTTGGCCAATTTTCTCAACCAGCCGGCTATATTCCTGATATTGTAATTCCATAGGTTTTTTTCAAATAGGTTAGGTTTATAAAAGACAAATCCCGGGCAACTGCGTGCATGCAGCAAACCGGGAATAGCACAGCAAAAGTACCTAAAAGATCGTTGAAAATTCGGCCAAACTTTTGTCTAGGCGGTTCGAATTTTGTACCACCACGTTCACAGACCGATCGGATATTTATCCGGTCGGTTTTTTTTGTAACTAAGCCCGAAGGGTGCTCAAACTTCGAGCAGCTTACTTAACGCATTTTCCAATACTGCCTTATCCGAACTGGTATTTGGCCAATAGAACCTTGTTGGTTATGCTGCTGGTCGCCACAATAGGTTTGAAGGCTTTTTTATTCTGCTTCAGAAAATCCGTCCCAATAGTAGTATCCGTCAAAGACTGCGGCATCAATATAGTAATCAAATCGGAGTTGGACTTGTTCCATGTTTTTTCCTCGAAACAATGTTTTCTTCTCATTTAAATAGCCTCCAAAAGGAGAGTGCGGCAAAGCAATATTATAATCGTCTCCTTGAATTGTTTGACAAATTATACAGGTATTTACCCAAGTATTCTTCCCCAGCTTTTTAGAATTCATTTCTTGGAAAAATGGAAATCGTTCTTTTAATAGCTTGGAAAGCTCGTTGTCTATAAATTCGATATTTAAAAAAAAGCAGGATATGTATACTTTTCCCATGTTTTAGCTGTCGAGGGGATTTGAGGACCAAAGGCAGTTGTAAAAAATATTTTTGCGCCTAATCCTATGAGAGGAATTTGAATTCACGCAAGATTTGATTCGAAGATCGTGCCATCTCGTCCACAGAAAATTAAAAGGCTTCAAAACGTATTTGTTTGAAGCGTTTTTTAGTTCGATGTCCGATCAACGAAATTTTGATCTGCGAATTATTTTGATAAAGGCTAATCTTATTTTATCACTTCACTAACCAAAATGACAGGACTAACATTGGTATAGTTTACAAAATCTGCACGGATCGCATCTCTATTAGGAGCTATTGCCGCTTGATATTCACTCAAGCTTTTTACATAAAATGTACCAATAGCCATAAAAGGTAAAGGTTGATTAGGAATACCGCTGGAAAGTCCTTTTTCAATGGTGTATTTAACCAGATTCGACCCTAAAAAACCCGCCACCATAGGCATGTGCTTAGTTTCATAATATTCCATATTGAAGGTTTTACCCTCGGCATACGGGTACATAATGGATATCTTAATTAAGCCTTTTTCAGTAATAGCAATGTCGTGTTTATGGGACATTTCAGATCGCTTGTCTTGACTAAATGCGATAAAAAAAATGTTTAAGAACAAAAACAATAATATTAGTTTAAACCTCATAATTTGTTTACTTTAAGTTATGGAATATATAAATAGTAGAATAACTGCCTTCTTCATTTGGGTAAACAGTCTCAGTTTGTCCATATCGAAACGGTAAATATCCCGACGGATACTTTGTTCAAGTTAAACAAAATTCCAGAGAAATTACGACGCAGAGGCAAGCGCAGATCATGATATAACCAATATTGTATTGACGCCGTGGGCCGCGCCAGCAAACAGGCGACGATAATCCTATGCCTTGTAACGCAACATGACTGTCCCTGATTTTAACTGTCGCACATCTATCAATGACAAATTTCTACTATCTTGTAAATTCTTAAACAGAGCTTTTCCTCTTCCTAATATTTGGGGGTTTACCCTGATGTTGTATTCATCGATCAGTCCTTTACTAATTAGATAATTCGCAAAGGTGGCACCGCCCCATGTTAAAATGTCTTTACCTGGTTGCTGCTTTAATATAGCAATCTCAGTTTCTGGGTCTGTGGCAATACGCGAATTGGGCCAATCGACCTTTTGCTGGGTTTTTGAAAATACGATATGCGGAATTTGGTAGGCCCATTTCGCATATTTTACTTCGTGGGGATCTGCAGTTGGATTGTTAAGCTGCGCCCGCCAATGATCAAAATACAAAGGGTTCATTCCACCGCCCGCTAATATTGTATCTACCGATTGCAGGTCGTCGAACATGTGATTCCATAATTCATCACTGTTATCGACATTGTGTTCCGCCGCATCTGTTTTTTCGACCGCTTCGTCGTTCTCTGCTGCTACAATACCATCGAATGACATGTCCATTGATAGGATCAGTCTTCTTGCATTTGTTTGTTTCATATTATTTGATTTGATGTAACAAAGCTATAGACACCTGGGCAGTTCTATGGGGTGTAAGTCTGACAAAATAGGGGTGGTTTTGACGCATTGAAATATTAGGTCTACAAAGCAATCCTACGGAGAATTCAAAGTAGCTGGAATTTGAATTATATTTGACAAATAGAATAATAACTAAAAAATGATAAAATGGCACAAATAAATCCTTACATTCATTTCAACGGAAATGCAGAAGAGGCGTTTGCATTTTACAAATCGGTATTTGGCGGAGAATTCGCAATAATAAAGCGCTTCAAAGATTTGTCAATTCCAGGGAGCCCTATTTCTGAAAATGAGGCTAATAAAATTATGCATGTTGCTCTGCCGATTGGCAAGAATAGTGTTTTAATGGGAAGTGACACCCCCGAATTCATGGGGAGACATAATGAAAATGAAAACCGAAGCAAAATTTCAATAAGCACAGAAAGTAAAGAAGAGGCAGACAACATATTCAATGGACTTTCAGCGGGTGGAAATGTAGAAATGCCTATTGGCGACAGTCCCTGGGGTTCTTATTTTGGTATGTTTAGAGATAAATACGGAATTGAATGGATGGTTGATTTTGACCCACGAGAGAAGGGACAGTTGTAACGGACAAAAGAGCGGGATCATTTCTTTTCGTTCCGGGCTTCAAACCCAAATCGTATTGCCGCCTCAAGTACATCCACGTTTATATCTTTTAGCGTTTTGAACTTAATACAGTATCCGGTGACGCTGGCCTTGCCAAGCTTCTTCCCATATGTTTTGGCCAGGTAGGTCTTATCTTCGATGCCCATGATATAGACAGAAATACCGGTTGTGTTTGCACTGATGCCAATTTGATAAAACTCCCTGGTTTTTCCACCAGCATATTTCATGGTTTGAAATCCATACCCTATGTTAGGATTAGAGACAGTTTTATTTTCACTGTCTTTACCATCCAGGAACCATAATTTACATGCCGGCCGAATTTGCAGAATGATACGGTGCAGCTCTTGCATGTCACTACGTTTTTGTTCGGGCTGGCTGGTAATATAATTTTTGATCTGTTCCTGGACATTCATACAACAAATTGTCCCCGAAATGTACCATGCCCATACTGGACTTTAGGGGGGAGAATGCGACAATTTAGGGGAATTTCACGCCAAATCCTGTATCAGCAATTTAGAGTGAGGCTGCAAATTAGCGGGGTGCCAGTCGATCCGGGGCTGTGGTATTACTCCTTCACTTTCTTCCACAGATCCCGCTTGAATGCCAGTACCTGTGTAGCATTCCCATCCTTGTCCTTCGTGAACTTCAACGGGAACTGCCGCTCCTTGCAATAGAAATCCACATCGGATGTTGCCACAAACGGACTTTCCTGGTTGTCCCACCCCTGCTTCAGTATGAGTCCTTTGTCTGTCGCCCTGATCAGGATGAACGCCTCGTCGCCATGGTCGGTTTGCATCGTATACTTTCCCTCCAATGCTTTCAATTCGCTGGCCTTCAACTGAACCTCTTTTATTACCAGCGGTTTGTAATCTTTTGTTTTTATCCAAAGGTCCCTGTCAAACGCCAATACCTGGGTGATCGTACCGTCAGCACCTTTTGTGAATTTCAAGGGGAAGTTCCCATCATCGTTCAAAAACTCGAGTCCCGTCTTAGGCGAAAAGGGTATTTTCTGATTGTCCCACATTTGTTCCAAAACCAGACCACTCGTGGTGGCTGTAATGTGGATATAAGATTCGTCCATTTTATAATAGCCTTCAAATGACTTCAGAACCTCAGGGGTAATGACAGTATCCGTAATTTGCCCGGGCGCCCCAACATTCGCTTTTGCGCCAACCGGCCGGATTATAAGGCAACAAAATACAGGAATAGCCAACAGCAGGATATTTTTCCGTCTCATATTATAGCGTTTAGGTAAATAGCTACCAGTTCAATGCCAAAGTGCAACTCAATAGTAATCAACGGCCTGGATTTGGTCGATGCCACTACTGTCCGGATTTAATACATTTTCTGTACGGAGTTGAACCTTATATTTGAAGATGGCAACACCCCCAATTAAAAGTCTGCTCCTGATCTGCCTCCTGGCCATCACGAATATATCTATAGCTCAATCCGGTGTTGTCAGTCAGGAAATTGATCTTATAAGCGATACCCAACAACCGATGGTGCTGGAGGAATTAAAGCTGCGCCCCAATCATAATATCAAAGCCACCTCATTGTTGCTGACGGATATGCTAAAGCAGAAACCGCTCGCCATATACATGCTTGGGGATGTGGTGGCCTTAGGATCCAGCAATCGTAAGTGGCGCGCCATGGACAGGTTCTTGGATAGCTGTAGGAAAAATAACATAACCGTTCACGGGTTATTGGGCAACCACGATCTGATGTGGAGCAGGAGAAAAGGTGAAATGAACTTTCAGCGCAGATTTCCGGATAATGTGAACGTTGGTTATATCAGCATTATCGATTCCATCGCTATAGTAATGGTAAATTCTAATTTTAAAAAATTGTCCGCCGTCGAGATCGATCAACAACAACATTGGTATGCCACGACACTTGACAGCCTAAACAGTAATAATTCTGTTAAAACGATCATCGTATGCTGCCATCACGCACCTTATTCCAATAGCAGGATCGTCGGATCTTCTGCCCAGGTGCAACATTACTTCGTTCCTGGCTTTATGCAGACGTCTAAATGCAGCCTTTTTGTGACGGGTCATGCGCATGCCTTTGAACATTTTAATCATTCCGGGAAAAATTTCCTGGTCATCGGCGGAGGCGGCGGACTCCATCAGCCATTGGACACGTCCGCTAAAATGATCCCCGATATCGCATCTGGGTATAAGCCTATGTTTCACTATTTGTCGATACAACGGAAGGGGAATAAATTAGTGCTCACCTCCCACTTCCTAAGGCCGGATTTTTCGGGCATCGAAAAAGGATATTCATTCGAACTGGACCTGCGGACTAACTGAAACGTCAAACTATTTTGGGCTAATCAATTTCCACTCTCCCTCGGATATGACATCGATGGCGCCATCGGTGACCTTAATGGCAGTCTGGTCGTCCACCAGGTAGGAGGGTACGGACAACGTAGCAGCCAGTTTTTCCAGGTTACCCAGGGAATTGTCTGGAAACTGCTCATGATTTAGATGTGGGTGCAGCGCGCAATGAACCAGCCCCAGCGACTTATCGCTATTGGCTGGCAGAGTATGATTATTGTAAGTCGTTCCAAAGCGTGTCATCACCATACTCCCGGCACTCAGGCCAACGTAGACCGTTTTGCGCAGCAGCGAGGGCAAAAGGTCTGCCAGACCGGACCGCTGCATCCAGTAGGTGAGATACTGACAGTCGCCGCCTCCAACCAGCAAGGCGTCCGTCTCCCGGAGCATAGGAACCCAAAGTTCTTCCTTTATACTGGGTAACGCTGTCAGCTCCAACAGGCCTAAAGACTTCCACCCCAATTCGCAGAAGGGGTCTCCCAATGATCCGCAAATTACTCTTCTTATGATGTCGGCGCCATTGGGGATGCCATATATCGCAGTAGGTATGAAAAGAGCATTTGCCTCGGCAATCGGCTTGCCAAGGAGCTCAACCAGCGCGTTTTGAATACTTGCGTTACTGATGCCGGCAGAAGTGAGAAGGAGCTTCATGGTTTGTCGATAAATTTGGCTCCAATGTAGCCAGAAAATTTTGATCCTGCGGGGGAAGCTTACTACAACGGCCGGTAATTGACTGCTTCCGGCCGGATAGTCCGAAGGGGTTGAATATGGCACAGGGAAGACGACCTGTTGATATGGGAAGTTGGGATGCTGTCAAAAGAAGGGAATTTATTATCAGGGGCGGGCAAACTGTAATCTGTGACTGGTCTGTTGGGGGTGGTCGAGACTTGTTGCCGTCTTTCCCGCAACATCCGCTGATACGGTGTCATCCGCTGTTCACGTGTCAATTTCACCGTCTGCCGTATCACTGGCGCTCTTTTTATTTTCCTGATGTACAATACAACCCCGATCGCAAAACCTACCAATACTATTACATTCCCCTGTGAATGAACGGCCTTATACCCTGCGTAGGGGAGGTTGATCTCCGTACTTGCCCCCAAACTGTCGATCCCATTCCGAATGTCCACAGGAAGATGACCCTGCACCAGGTAAGCAATCAAGCCTCCAACTGCTATACAAAACAGTAAAATAAGCAATCCTGAAAGAACACCCCAAAACCTTTGTGCAATTTCCTTCCAGACGGACCCGCCCAGACTGCCGCGGTAGATCAATATGACAACCAGATAAATAAGAATGAAAAGGCCTGGCACCAGGATCAGGTCTATAACAGGCATGGGAATAGTAACATCCTGGATGAACAGATTTGCTTTTATCGTCGCACGACCTGCTATTCCGGGCAACAGATGGGCGATCCAAAGCTGACCCGGGAAAAGGCAGACCAAAAATAGCGCGACGACAATAACCACCGCGGGGAATGGTTTTTGTCCGCCATTTGAGATAGCCATAAGAATAATTTGTAGTAAAGTTCCTCCGCTGTTATACTGGAATCAAATATTATACCAGAGGGTATCTTATTTTTTCGTTAATTTTAAGCATGACCAGCTACCTGCACTCTTCCAACCGAAATGGTGATGAGCATGACCTGGAGACTCTCTTTGCGGACATTTTCCAGCAACATGAGCACAGGCTGTATACGCTCGCGCTATGTCTGGTCAAGTCCGAGCAGCATGTCAAGGACATCATTCAGGAAGTGTTCCTTAAATTGTGGGAACACCGGCACCACTTGCAGGATATTCACAATATGGAAGCCTGGCTGTACCGCGTAATGGAAAACAAGGTCATCGATTTTCTCCGCAAGGCGGCTGCTGACAGCCGGCTGAAAGACGCCATCTGGAGCAATATTTCACAGGCCCGCAACGACACCGACGAATGGCTGGAAGCAAAAGAATACGACCGGATAATTCAGCAGGCTATCGATCATCTGCCTCCCCAGCGGCGGCGTATTTATTGCATGCACAAGAAAGAAGGATTAGGTCATGCCCAGATAGCCGAAGAATTATCTATCTCCCGTCATACTGTCAAAAACCAGCTTTCCGCGGCTATCCAGTCTATCCGCAACTTTGTCGCCCGCAATTCGGGGTTCTTCCTTTTTCTTTAGAATGCGCGAGCCGGGGGGCGCTAAACGTGCCGGGCCCGGGGTGGTGTTTGTCCATGGACGGCTTGCCGAAATTTTTTTTCTCTCCGATAGGAAATCTTTCCCGCTGCTTCGTCATTCTTAGTAATGGAAGAAAGAATAAGATATCTTTTCCGGCAATATCTTGATAATAAATGCACCAGGCAGGAGCTGGAAGAATTTTTTTCCTATATCCGCGCTTCCGGCAACGACGAGGTATTGAGGAGCCTGATAAAAAAGGTATATGAAAATACGGAGCAATTCCCGCCCATACAGACCTATGTAAATGAGCATGGGACGCTTATTCTCCCCGATAGGGCGGGGGGCTCGGAAGTCACCATACACTCCAAAAAGCCCCGCAGGCGGCGGCTGGCAGCCGTACTTGCCACGATGGCATGTCTTCTCATCATTGGGACGGTGATCTGGCTGAAACGTCCGTCGGGCAATACAGCATCTGCGCACATGGCTGCCGCGCTTACAAAAAGTACGACGGAGCGGTCGGAATACAAATACCTGCTTTTGCCCGACAGTACGCAAGTATGGCTGAATACCTCCAGCACACTGGAGTTCCCGGAGCATTTCAGGACAGATAATAGAGAGGTCACCCTCTCGGGAGAAGCTTATTTCGATGTCCGGCATTCGGAAAAGACCCCCTTTATCATCCGCACCGGGAGAATATCTACCACCGTGCTGGGAACATCCTTTAATATCAAAGCCTATCCCGACCGGCAACATGTCATTGTCTCGGTGAGCACCGGGAAGGTGAAGGTCAGCTACAATAACGTAGCTCTTGCCACACTTGTCAAGGGACAGCAGGTAAAGGTCAACAGCAGCCTGAGCACCGTCGAAGAAAAAAAGATCGCGCCTGCTGAAGTGGCTGCATGGCAGAAGGGAAATATGTCCTATGATGACGAAGCTTTTGAGGACATTGTCGCTGATCTGGAGCGACTTTATAATGTAAAGATCAGGATCGGGAACGACGCCGTCCGGACGCTTAAGGTATCCACTTCATTCAGAAGGGAAATAGGGATAGAACAGGCATTACAGGTGTTGTGCAAGCTGACGGATACGATGCTGCGGCAGTCCGACGGCTGGTATATCATTCAATAACGCTTATATTAAAACCAAACTCAACTATATGCTTATGTCCCCGCCAACATAATGTATGAAAAATAAAACGACCGCACCCAGTTCGCACCTGAGGCGGTCAAAGTTTTAAAATAACCCTGTCTAGAATTACTTAAAACTCATCAAATATATGAATTTACATTCATGCCTGTATTTGCTTGCCCTGCCATTAAAAAATAAAGGTCTACTTATGAAGGCATTTTTCCTGAGTATATTGCTTCTTTCAGGCGGATTGCTGGTAGCGCGGGACAGCCGCGGCCAGGATCTGAGTAAAATGACCGTAACTATACAACTGAAGAACGTCTCTCTCAAGCATGCTTTACGGAGGATCGAGACGCTGACCAGTCTGCCTTTTACTTACAAGACCAGCGATATAGCAGAATATAAGGATGTCAGCTGCGAGGGTACGAATATCCCCGTCAGCCGCGTGCTGGATGTCCTGTTGCTTAACACCGGGCTGGGATATGAGCAGATCAACAGCAATATCATTATCAAAAAGATCAAGGTAGTTCCTCCTGCCCAGCCTGTGGTCAATATGGTATTTGATGGGGGTGTCAAAGGCAGGGTAACGAGCACGACAGGAGAGGCTGTATCGAATGCCACCGTTAAGGTGGAAGGTTCGACCAGGGCTATTGCTGCGGACAATAACGGGGTGTTCACGCTGACGGGTCTGAAGGCCGGCAGCTATAAATTGAGGATCACTGCGGTAGGCTATGAGCCACTGCTCAAAGATGTTCGTGTGCAGGATAACGAGATCGCTGATTATGAATTCATTCTGAAAGAGGGCAGCGGCAAGATGGACGAGGTGGTCGTCACGGCCCTGGGTATTACCCGAAAGGAGCGATCGGTGGGCTATTCTACCCAACAGATCAGCGGCAGCAACCTCACCGTTGCCAAAGATCAGAATGTCCTGGGCTCGTTGGGTGGCAAGATCGCCGGGGTACAGGTGTCCGGGTCTTCCGCGGCCAGCATGGGTGGTACCCAAAAGATCCAGATAAGAGGGGTCAACTCCGTCACGGGTGATGGTGAACCCCTGGTGGTCGTAGACAATACGCCCATCTCCAATACCAACTACGCCAGCAAGAACGGGCGTGATTACGGTAACCTCGCACAGGATATCAATCCCGAGGACATCGAGTCCGTAAACGTATTGAAGGGACCTGCTGCATCCGCCCTCTATGGCCTGCGCGGACAGTTTGGCGTCATCCTTATCACCACCAAAAAAGGCAGTAAGAACAGCAAGCCCACCGTGACATTCAGCTCCGCCGCCTCACTGGAAAAGGCCAGCAATTTTATGCCGCTGCAAAATATTTACGGCGCCGGCTCCACGCTCAACTTCGAGACGGTGACGATCAATGGCGTCGATACAAAATATGTAGACGGCACCTGGGATGAGAGCTGGGGTCCAAAAATGGACGGCACTCCCGTGCGGCAACAATACAGCTTCTACAGGGCCGATCCGGACTTTGGCAAAGCCACGCCTTTTGTTCCTCATCCCAACAATATCAAAGAATATTTTGTGACGGGACGCACCCTGAACAACAGCCTTTCCATGACAGGCGGAGGGCAGTATACCACTTTTCGTCTCTCGTACAACAATACGGATATCACGGGCATCGAACCTAACACCTACCTCAAAAGAAATAATCTTTCGTTCAGCGGATCGCTGACCATCACGCCCAACCTGGTAGCGACGACCAACCTGAATTATGCCCAGAACAAGGGACAGCGGCCCTCGCAGGGTTATCAGGCCCTCGGTTCCCGCAACATGTACCAGTGGTTCGAGCGTAACCTGGATATGCAGAAGATGAAGCAGTACAAGTATTCGGATGGGACCTTCTATCAGTGGAATGTAAACGATCCTAATTCGGAGGGAGTGTACGACGATCCGACACCCATTGACTGGAACAATCCTTATTTCGATGCCTATGAGAATCCGGCGCATGACTCGCGCGACCGCTTTTTCGGAGATGTTGGTCTCCGCTGGACCATCCTGCCGGGGTTGTCGGTCAGTGGTTTTGTAAGACAGGACGGTTTTACTCAAAACCTGGATGGACGCAATGCACCCGGTGGCAGGGGTACACCTGATTTTTGGATAGGCAAATACCAATCCAAGGAAATGAACTATGAGTTCCTCGCGCAATACAACAAAGAATTCGGAGATCTTTCCCTGAATGTCAATCTGGGTGGAAATATCCTTACCCAGCGATATGATTATCTCCGGGAAGAGACGCAGGGAGGATTTGTTACCCCGGGATTTTATAATATCGCCAACTCGCTGGAAAGACCATTGGTAGATAATTACCTGAGTAAAAAAGAGGTAAGGAGCGCCTATGGGTCGGCGACACTTGGATATAAGAATACCTACTTTTTGGATGCCAGCCTGCGGAATGACATCTCTTCCACGCTGCCCCAGAACAATAATTCTTATTTGTATCCTTCTGTATCCGCCAGTGTTGTATTTAGTGAGCTGCTGAAATGGCAGCCGCTGTCCTATGGTAAGATGCGTCTGAGCTTTGCCCAGGCAGGCTCTGATATTTCGCCTTACCTGACCACGGGTTATTTCACCCTTGGACAGCCCTATGGCAGCACCTTCCCGATGGATGTGCCGGATATACTCAACAATCCCAATCTGAAGCCCTCATTGGGTACGGCTTATGAAGCCGGCCTGGATACCAGGTTCTTCCAGGGACGACTGGGGCTCAACGCCACCTGGTATCACCAGAACAACAAGAATGCCGTGCTTCCGCTGGATGTATCCGGGACCAGTGGTTACACTACCACCGAGATCAATGCGGGCAATATCGAGAACAAAGGCATCGAGCTGACCCTGTCCGGCACGGTGGTGAAGACGAAAAACGCCAGCTGGACCAGCACTTTTAACCTCGGCCACAATACGAGCAGGATCATTTCCCTCTATCCCGGCCTTCATTCCTACCAACTTGATTACAACCGATATGCCAGTGTAAATATGTATTTGTTAGCCAATGAAGGGGAACCTTTCGGCACCATTGTGGGCAATGGCTATCAACGGGATCAGAAAACAGGGCAGGTGCTTTTGGGCTCCAACAATCTGCCGCTGTATGAGACGGGACATAAGCTGGGCAATGTGCTGCCAAAGTATACGGGCGGATGGCAGAATACCGTAACCTGGAAGAACTTCGATCTGTCTGCGACTGTCGACTTCCAGAGCGGTGGTAAATTCATCAGCTGGTCAAAGATGCTGGCCGTGAAGAGCGGGCAGGCTGCCGAGACTGCTGTAATGAATGACAAAGGCAAAAATATCAGAGATGATCCGGCTGCCGGAGGGGGCATAAAAATATCGGGTGTTTCGTCGGTGACAGGACAACCGGTGACCGCCTATGTGGGGGCAAGAGCTTACTACAGGAATGTTCTGGGTTCCAAGATCTATGATCCGTGGACAGAAGATGCCAGCTTCATTCGATTGCGGGAAGCGAGGTTGGGATATACGTTCAGTAAAACTGCTATTCCATCCTTCCCTTTTAGAAGCCTGAACCTGGCATTCATCGCCCGTAACCCCTGGATGATCTGGCAGAAGGCGCCCAAGGGTGTCAATCCTGCGGAACTGGCCACCGGCGCCTCCTCGCTGAATTGGTTGGAGACCGGTCAGCTGGCCACTGCACGTTCTTACGGACTAAATCTGACTATCTCTTTTTAAAATTCACTACCATGCGAACAAAACTCTTTATCATAGCAGCATTTATAGCGTCGGTAGCTGCACCGGGATGTAAAAAATTCCCTTCTGACATCAATGTCAGTCCCAATAACCCCACTGTTGCCTCCAATGCGCAATTGCTCACTTCTTCCATCAACTATCTGCCTGTGATCATCGAAGGGATCTCCGGGGCGCTGTATACCCAGCAATGGGCGGAAAAACCTTATACAGATGACAGTCGATATATTTCTGTCAACTTTGATTTCTATGGGATCTATGCCGGCCCGTTGGAGAATCTTCAAACCATCATCAACGGCACTACCTTCAATGCTACTGAAGGTTCGAAGAACAATCAGCTGGCCGCTGCCCGGATCTTACGCGCTTACTTTTACTGGTCCATGACGGACAGGTGGGGTAACATTCCTTATTCGGAAGCATTAAAGGGGAAAGACAATTTTGCACCTAAGTACGATGCGCAAAAAGATATTTATTATGATCTGCTGAAGGAGCTGAAGGAAGCTGCTGCACAAATAGATGATGGGAATGGGGTGACAGGCGACCTGTTGTACGGCGGGGACATGGATAAATGGAAAAAATTTGCGAATTCCATGCGGGTGTTGATGGCGTTACGGCTCTCGAAGATCGACCCGGACAAGGGCAAGACGGAGTTGGCGGATGCAGTGACAGGTGGTGTTTTTACGGACAACAGCGACAATGCCGTCTATGTCCATCTGGCCGACCCTGTCAATCAAAATTATTGGTATTATGTAGCGGATGTGCAAAACCGTCAGTGGTACTGGATCAGCAAGACGCTCACGGATTATATGGACCCCTTGCAGGACCCGCGACTGCCTGTTTTTGCCGATCCGGCGCCTTCCACGGGCGACTATGCCGGAGTGCCATATGGCCTGGATGGCGACTCTATTGCAAAGATCACTACTTCGAAAGTCTCTTTTATGGGAGAGCATGTCCGTGCCCAGAATGCTCCCTGTTTTATCATTACTTATGCGGAGGTACTGCTGGCACAGGCTGAGGCAGATAAATCAGGATGGCTGTCCGGTGGTGATGCCGATGCGGCGCAGAAATACAATTCGGCCGTTGAAGCTTCGGTACGGCAATGGGTGCGGAATAGTTTTAAAGGAGGGGTAGTGGATGATGTGGAGAAGACAGCCTATGATCCCACCGATCAGGGTGATACCACGGGGCTCGGCGCTTATATGGCCCGGCCGGAAATAACATATGATCCCGCAAATGCCTTGCAGCAGATAGCCTATCAGCGATGGGTGCATTTGTATATGAATGGGTATGAAGCATGGGCGGAATGGAGGCGTACGGGATATCCGGTGCTGACGCCGGCGCCGAATAACAATAGTATCCCTATTCCAAGGAGACAGGGGTATCCCAGCAGCGAACCGAATATCAACACCAGCAATTATAAGGCTGCCATACAGGCGCAGTCCAGCTTTGGCGGGAAAGATGATCTGAATGGCAGGGTGTGGTGGGATAAGCCCTAAACTGTAACATAATGGTCAAGATGAGGTCACTATGAGAAATAGGGCCGCTCTGATAATGGGCGGTCCTTTTTTGTTATCATTGTGAAACTTTTCTCATGAACGGAATAGTGCTCTACAAAGGCAGGTACGGCGCCACAAGGCAATACGCGGACTGGATAGGGGTGGAGCTCAGGCTACCCGTCATTGATCCCGAAAGGATCGATGAAAAGCTGCTGGCGGCGTGTGATTTTCTGCTTATTGGCACATCCGTCTACAATGGAGACCTGCTGCTGAAAACCTGGTTGAGGGGAAATGAGCACCATCTAAAGCATAAAAAACTGTTCTTTTTCATCGTAGGCGCCCCGTCCCCGGATGTGCGCAGGCATGGCCAGATAATAATGGACAATGTTCCCAGCGCCCTTCTCCGGCCCACCACCGATATCTTTTTTCTGCCGGGAAGATGGATACTCAGTAAGCTCTCTCCATCGGACAGGAGGGCGCTTAAGGAGAAAGCGCTGGCAGAGGATGACCCGGCCAAAAAGGAGGTCTTGTCACAAGACAATGATGCTGTGCGGAAAGAGAATTTAGCCGGGCTGCTGAAGGCCGTCATGACGTTCGCCGGCCCGGCCGAAAAGGAGGGCGTGGATCGTCCGCTGTGACGGATCATTTAGCCCCCGAGCAAACCTCCGGCCACATTCTTTCGTTTGTATACAAGTGCTTTAATAATAAGCAATTACTAAACTTCTGCTATGACCAGGCTGGGAATGCATTTATGGTTGGTGGTCTTATCCACAATTCCTGCGCTGCCTTCGGCGGAACAATCCCAATCCTGTCCGGTCAATATCAATTTCTCCAATGGCTCTTTATCCCACTGGGAGGCCTACACTGGAAATAACAAGGACGGTAACGGACCCGATGCGATCAAAGTAACCTATAACCCCACCGACGCGCAAAGCTCCTTTCCGGAATACCAGCTCCCGGCAGTCAGCGGTATCAGGGTCATTACCACCCAGGGCACCGATCCCTTTGGCAGCTTTCCATTGATACCCACCATCAATGGCTATACTTACCATTATTCCGTTCTGTTAGGTTCGACATCCGTTGCCGAACGCCAGTCCAGCGACCCGACCAGCGGATCCCCGACCAATCCGGCCAATCCACCCCCCACTGGCGCGAAAGGCGGTTATATACGTGGGATAAGCTACCTCATAAATGTTCCTTCCGGCCCATCCTCCGAACCCTATACCATGACCTATGCCTATGCCATGGTGCTGGAGAATGGCACACATCCCTCGCTGGATCAGCCGATGGCCCGGGCGATATTGACTACTCCCGGTGGTGTGATCAGTTGCGCATCGCCTGCTTATTTTCTTCCCACCGATGGTGGGGGGCTGGATACCGCTACGGCGGAGGCCAATGGGTTTTCCGTTAGCCCCATGCCCACTCCGAATGAATCACGGAATCCGCAGAGTTCCGGCGAGCATCTGCAGGACGTCTGGACAAAAGGCTGGACAGAGGTGACTTTCGACCTGTCGCCTTATCGCGGTCAGCAGGTAACGCTCACTTTCGAAGCCGATAATTGTGTACCGGGCGGTCATTTTGCCTATGCCTATTTTGCCATAAGGGATGTCTGTGCCGGTCTGCAGATCAGTGGAGATAGTCTTGCCTGTTCCAACAGTACCGGGCAGTATTCGATCCCATCACTGGACAGCGCCTCCTATGACTGGTCCGTCCCTGCCGGGTGGCTCCTCCGCAGCGATGGGAACAAGAATGCCATCACGGTAACCATTGGCTCACAACCCGGATGGGTCGTTGCCAGGCAGAAGAACAGCTGTACAAGTCTCACCGATAGCTTATTTGTTCAGCTTTATCCGGGAGCCCTCCCACAGGCGACGCCCGTCCCCGCTGATACCACTGTCTGTTATGGCCAGTCTGCGCCATTAGGTGTCCTTGTTACCACCGGGACCGATTACACATGGGTCAGCAGCGGAACTTTCACGGGAGCAAATAATGGCGCCATCCCGTCCGTGCCATTTAGTGCCAACATCCTGGCCACTCCCAGTACGTCGACGGATTATATTTTAAAACTCCGGAATGAAGGCTGCCCCATCACCGTTTCCGATACTATTACGGTTACCATCGTCCCACCCATCACGGTGAATCCGGGCAATGATACCCTGGTGGTGGTCGGCCAGCCGCTACAATTTCAGGCAACAAGCAGTGACCTGTACAAAAATGATTACCAGTGGTCTCCTGCCATCGATCTTAGCGATCCTAATATAGCAGATCCGGTGGGCCTTTACGGGTCCGAGCTAAATTATATCACCTATCAGGTAACAGCTACGGATATTTACGGCTGTTCCGGCACCGCATTCGTGAAAGTAACAATAGCGCCCACGCTGCCAGATATTTTTGTGCCCAATGCATTTACACCGGAGAAGAGTACCAATAATCTATTCCGGCCCGTTTGTATGGGGATTGCTTCGCTGGAATATTTTCGTGTGTACAATCGCTGGGGGCAATTGTTATACAGCACCTCCCAGCCCGGGCAGGGATGGGATGGCAGGGTCCGGGGAAAAATGCAGGACAGCGGCGCCTATCTGTGGATGTTGAAAGGGACGGACTATACTGGTAAGGTTCTTTACAAGAAAGGAACCATGGCGCTGATCAGGTGAGCACAATTCATTCTTCAAAAAGCCCGGTTCATTTCATACAGACTAGGAGAGGGGCCTGTCCTAAAATACTTTCGCGCAAAAAAACATTTTTATGCGCGTACTTATCAATCTCCTGCTTTTATTAGGCTTTGCAGCTTGTAAAAAGGATCCCGGGTCGTCCCCTTCACCCGATGGCCCATCTGCCGGCGCCGTCACCGGAAAGATCACCAATTCAGAAGGCAATCCCCTTAGTGGAATAAAGGTTACGCTGGAGCATACGGTCTGGGCCGATTCGTATGTCTATGCCACGACGGACAACAATGGAAAATATAAAGTCGTGCTGCCCGCCGAACCCGCAGGGAGCTGGACGGCAAAGGCGCAGCTGGAAAAGCCTGCTTATGGCAAGCAATATAAATTTGATCTCGTGGCTGATCATACCGATGCGTTCACCCGTGATCAGGCAACAGTCCGGAATTTTGTCTGGCAATTGAGCGGTCAGCGTCCGGATGGCGGTTCCTATGGCGCGCATGTGGACATCTATCAATTTGGTACGGATGTAGACCCCAGCCAGATAAAGCTGGTATTCACGCCGGTGGTAAGTACATTGATCGACGGCACACCCGCCGCCTCTCTGGAGCGTCAGGTGCATGATGTTGCGGGCACTTTTATGGCTACGGACATTCCCATCGGCAAGTACACGGTAAAGGTTGTATATCCCGGCAAGACCCTGCTGCTGGACAATCGGCATGATGACAACGATGCGCCTGCTGTCACCCAGACAGTCGTATTTGGCAAATCCGGTTACCTGGGCGACACGGAATACAATATCGAATTCTGGTTGTCGGAATGATCAACTTTTTCCGGCAAACATACGGGTCAGTAGCAATCCAAAAACGAAACCGCCTATATGAGCCGCGTATGCCACGTCACCGGCCTGTTGGCCGCCCAGCATACCGAACCCATCTATTAATTGGAAGGCGAACCACACCCCGAGAACTATGAATGCTGGCACCGGGATGATAAAAAGGAATACCCATAAGTAGACCTTTTTGCCGGGAAATAATCTTATGTATGCAGCCAGCACAGCTGAGATGGCGCCGGACGCACCGAGGCTGGGGATCAGAAGGCTTTGACCCAGGATGGCAGTGCTGATCACATGGCATAACCCCGCCAGCATACCGCACAGCAAATAAAATATAAGGTATCTGCCGTGCCCCATCGCATCTTCCACATTGTCGCCAAAGATGAAGAGGAAGAGCATATTGCCAGCGATATGCGCCAGCCCGCCGTGCATAAACATGGAAGTGAACAGTGTGAGGAAGACAGGGATGGGAGTGACACCCAAACCAGGCAAGACCATCTTCTGGCCCGTGTAGGGATCGATCAGGACCTTCGAGTGGGTAACAATATCATGCCCAGATAGAATTTCACCCGGGACAGTGGCATAAGCATAGGTGAGCTGTACATTATGCCCCCAGTGCTGCCAGTATATAAACACAAAGATGTTAAACCCTATAAGAAGGTAATTTATGATGGGAGTAGTTTTCCTGTCCCTGTTGTCGTCGCCGATGGGTAAAACCATATTTATAAAAATATCGAATTATCCCCCCCGGTTTGAGGTATTTTATTATTTCCAGGAATTTAATACCTTCGACACATATTGATAATTTATTATAAGTGGATACCTGTAAAACCCCGAAGCTCCTCTCATAATATTTACCGCCGACCGCCCGTCTGATTAAGTAGCCATAGAAGACCCTTTGTATTACCTGAACATGGATTGGGAAAAAGAGATTTTATGTATATAAATCTATTTCAATGCCTGCTTCTGAAATACTGCTTGGCGCCGAAAAGATCCCTTACGGAGGAAAATTGATAGAGATATCTTCAGGAGAGAAGGATATTTTTATTATCAGCGATCTGCATCTTGCCGCCGGCCTGAACAGCAATGGGAATTATGATGGTACGGAGAACTTCTTTGCCGACAGCTCATTTGTGCGTTTTCTGGACCATCTTGGAAGAAACCTTTCCGGCAAAAGGAAGGGGCTTCTTATTATCAATGGGGATCTGGTGGATTTTTTGAGGATAAGGAATTTACCCACTACACAAAAAGATTTTGAGACCTGGAAGCAGACATTGGATGACATCGGGCTCTCCATTCCAATGGACCAGCTTACATCTTCCATTTCTGCGAAAGACGTCAAGTATGGGTTCGGGACCGAAGATTACAAATCCGTTTGGAAATTATGCGTCTGTGCGGCCGGTCACCCTTTGTTCTTCAAAAGGCTGGCCTTGTGGTTATGGGAAGGGAATGAGCTTCTTATTACCAAGGGCAATCATGACCTGGAATGGTACTGGAAGCCGGTGAGGAACTGTATGCGATACCTGCTGGCACAGCATATTGCATCCAGCCAGGATCTTATGGTCGGGGTGGCCCTGAGAAATATCGTTTATCCGCAAACCCATTTTGTGGATGACAGTCTGGTCATCGATGGTAAAATATATATTGAGCACGGGCACCGGTATGAAAATTTCACATGTGTTGACGGACCGCCTGTATTAAAAGGGCAGTCGCAGTTAAATCTTCCTTTCGGATCGTTTTTTAATCGATACCTTATCAACCGGATAGAGCTGGCCTATCCTCATTTAGACGATGTCCGGCCGCGACAGGATACCCTTGCGCTGCTGCTCAGGGAAAGGTTCCCCCTGGCCCTGCAGATGCTATTCAGCTATATCCCCTTTACCATAAAGGTCATTCCCAAAAGACAGTATGGCTATGCCTTCAGATATCTGTTCCATTTTTTACTCATTGTCGTTGTCCCGGTATTGATCACCGGATTTGCGCTCTATAAAGGATTTCCCGGCATTTTAAGATCGGGTACATCGGGGGGAGCCTCCACGCCCGCGTTATGGCAGTCCGTTCTTTCGGAATTGAAAAACCTGTTGTTCCTATCGCTGTCCTATTTCGTTGGGAGGCTGTTCGCCATGCTACAGCTTTCCGCGCCAACGACCTTATATCCCTATGCCAGCCGCATATTCGAGGAAAGCCCCCAATTGCAGCTGGTTACATTCGGGCATACCCATGATCCGGAGCAGGTCAACGTAGAAAATGCCAGAGGAAAGAGATACTGTAATACAGGTACATGGATCCCTGTCTATGAGATGGACGCCGCAGACGTCAGACTGGACAGGACCTATACCTTTCTGCATATAGAAAAGGATAATGCCGGCAATATAAAGCCACCGGACCTGTTCCGTTGGAATGACGATGCTTTGCGCGAAGACCCGCTGGTCCTGGTAGATAAAAAGTAGGAACCTAAAATATAAACCATGAAAGCCCCTCCTCTTTATGTGGTGATGATCCTCATCATGATCAGCTGTCTTTTTGATAGCTGCTCCTTTGAAAAAATAGGCAGAGATCTTACTAAAGGTGTTTCCTCTCAAACGGATAGCATCGGCAGAACCCTGGTGGCAGGCGCCATGAACGAATTGACCAACCCTGCTACAAGAAGAAAAGTTTCTTTGTTGCTTGATTCCATTCTTACAAATCTGAGCGACTCGCTTAATGTACGAACAAGGACGCTGGAAGACAGTCTTCTAAACCGGAAAGTATTGTTATGGGCTGATTCGCTGGTGCAGACGCTTACAGGCAGTCAGATGAGGATGAACCTGGACAGCATACAGGGTGTACTGGTGGGAAAAACAAAAAAAGATGTCCTGGTCATGAGGGACGGCTTCAGCCAATTGCTGGCGGAAGTCCTTAGCAACAATACGAAGAACAAGCTGGGCATGATGCGGGATGAGCTGCTTGGGACCAAAACCTCTGCGGCCCTTGCAAGGATCATCGACACGGCCGTCACGCATATTGTCGATAGCGCTGTGCATAAGGTATCCGAGGGGTTCCGCAAAGATATCAACCCCCAGCTGACCAAAGATATCTCGTTCGTAAGCAAGAATGCCACCTGGCTGCTTATCACCATTGGGGCGATAGCGGCCGCCATAATATTCCTGGTCTGGCAGAACAGGAAAAAATATCTGCGTATGGTAGCTATCATCGCCAAACAGGTACACGATATCCCGGATCAGCAGGTGTATGATCTGGTAACATCCAGGATCAAACAGAATAGCATCGCATCGGGACTGGAACCGGACCTGCGCAACCTGCTCTCCAAAAATGGATTGATCGGAGATGCATCCTGGAAAAAAACGGCTACTCAATCATAAAATTATCAATCGGAAAACTTTTCAGATATGACTCAAAAATGGACATACGAAACCCTGGCCGCAGCTGATAAAGCCACTTTGGAAAATATCCTTCGTACGGGTACGGCTCCTGATCTCGAGGCGCTGAACGGTTATATATACTGCGGATGGAACCATGAGTGGATCGGCCGGCTGTCAGGGATAAAATTCAAAAAAGGGTTTTATAAATACAACGGGATGAACTATGGGTATAATGAGACGGTGGTCCAGGACGGCCAGGGCTTCCTGGGGCAATGGGAGTCCGGTCTGCACAAAGTGCGCCCGAATCAATTAGGCTATTTCAAGACCGCGTATGTGAGAGAACAACCTATTACCAAATTATCCCAGCCCTATCAAAACCTGGCCACTATCGACTATACAGTGCCGTTCCACAAATGGTATCTGATCTTCTTTGCGGTGATCAAGGATTTTGTAGTGTGCCCCAATGAGGGAGATAATAGCCTGTTGCTTTGCAAGGCCTATCTTCATTTTTCGGATAATTTCAATGTTTTCTACTGCTATTTTATACTTGGACATCGGTATGAGATCCGTTATCTGCCCTGGTGACATTACTATTTCATTAACCCGCCAAAAAAGTATATCATGAATCCTTCACTGGTCCCGGCCGAGAAACGTCTTCGGACATTGTTAAAATTCCTGCTGTTACTTTCGATACTGATCCTTTTTTTTCATGTCGTTCCCAAATGGACGCCGGGCTTCCTGGAAGGGTTTGCCTTTCATGGCTATACTCTTCTCGCCAACCACTCTTTTCCCCAGGGCAGTATGATATTGTTGCTGTTGGTGCTGGTCATCGGGGATATCCGCCGTTTCGGCATTTTGCTGCGGCTTTTGATCGGGTTTTTGATAATAGGGGTGATATGGTCCGCTGTGAACTGGATACAGTACAAAGTTCCAAACACCGGAGAAATGCCTTATTGGGCGAGGGGCGGCATCTATCTTGTTTTGCTGGTAGTGCTGTGGGCGATGTTTAGCGCTGCCGGAAGGGGGCGTTATGGGTTAAAATACTTATCGGTCAGGCAATTTCAGACCCTCGAGGCGTTGGCGGAGGTATGTGTTGCGGGAGACAGCAGGACCGAAAAGCTGGAAATACTCCCGGTGGAAGTAGCCATGAATGTAGATGGTTATCTGGATAAATTTCGGGCAAAATCAAAATGGGTAATGAAGGTCGTGTTAAGCGCAATGGAGTTCTATCCCTTATTGTCCCTTCATGTTCCGCTGAGCCAGATGCTGCCTGACGACCGGCTGAATTTTTTGAAGAAGCGGTTCCTGATCGCTCCCAATTTCAGGATGATGCCCGACTGGTGGGTGCGGCTTATCCAGGCGGCTATCCGGATGTCGAAACAGTTGTGCTATATGGGATATTACAGCGATACCCGGGTGCATCCAGGCATTGGCTATTTACCGTTCCTGAAGAGGAAGGACCTTGAGGACAGGAAAAAGCAATTTCCGGATGATCATTTTCCAACGGGGCATTCAAAAAGCGCCTCGCTCAAGGTACTGGGTGAGGCGGATTTTGCCACCAATGAGATCACGGCGGATGTGGTCATCGTGGGGTCGGGGGCCGCGGCTTCCATCCTTGCCCACCAGCTTGTCGGATTGGGTCGAAAGGTTTTGATGGTGGAAAGGGGGGAATTAGAGCTGCCTTCTTCCTATACGGACGATGAGGTGGATATGGTATCCCGTCTATATGCAGACGGGGCGTTGCAGCTGTCCCGTGATTTTCGGTTCCAGGTCTTCCAGGGCAGCTGTGTTGGAGGATCGACCGTGGTAAACAATGCGGTCTGTTTTGAAACGCCGGATTATATCCTCGATAAATGGATCAACGAGATGGGGATTGCCATCGACCGGGCAAAATATGAGCAGTCCATGAAGGAGGTGTATAAATTGATGCATGTGGCGCATACACCGGCAATGACTGTCGATAAATTCCTCAATCCCGGGGGAAGCCTTTTTTCGGCTGCCTGCGAGAAGATGGGATATGGCAAGCCGCAGCTGGATTCCGTGATGGCGAATATAGACGGCTGTATTGGGTGCGGCTATTGTAATATCGGATGTCAGTTTGGTAGAAAGCTTTCGATGCTGGATACCATCCTGCCACAGACACAGTTGGCTTATCCCGACAGGCTGGAGATCGTGGCCGGTTGCGAAGCTATAAAATTCAACAGGAAGGGAGGACGTATCGTTTCGCTGACAGGACAATTCAAAAGCGGCCGGAAACTGACTGTCAAAGGCAATACCTTTGTGTCTTCCGCAGGCGCGATCTCTTCCAGCATTTTACTGTTGAAATCCAGGCTTGGGATATCCAACGCGGGGAAGCGGCTGGCCTTTAACCTGGGTTCGCAAATAACGGCGGCTTTTAAAGAACCTGTACGGTCTTATGAAGGGCTTCAGATATCTCATTTCCTAAAAACAGAGAATAGAAGTTTTGTGATGGAGACATGGTTCAATCCGCCCATGTTCCAATCCACTGCAATGCCAGGCTGGTTCGATCAACACTTTCATAACATGCATCAATACGGGAATATGGCTTGTACGGGGATCCTGGTAGGGACGGCATCAAATGCGGAGGTAAAGGCGGCCGGGCTGTTGGGGAGGGATATCAATTATGTTCCGACGGAAGATGATTTTGACAGTCTGATGGAGGGGCTGGAGAAAGCAGCTGAAATATATCTTTCCGGCGGCGGAGCTGTGCGGGTGATGCCTAATACATTTACGTATTATGAGTATACGACGGTGCAGCAATTGAAAGAAAGTCTGCGGAAAGACGTCAAATCTTCCAGGGATATATCGACGGGAACGGGGCATCCACAGGGAGGTAATGTAATGAGCAATGATCCGGCCACAGGAGTGGTGGATGAGGGTTTCAAAGTATTTGGTTTCGAAAACCTCTTTGTATGCGATGCCAGCGTATTCCCGACAAGTCTTGGTGTAAATCCACAGGTGACGGTTATGTCATTGGCGCATTATGCGGCTCCGATGATTGCCAGGAATTCCTGAGCCCCGACGATCGCCGGGAGTTGCTGAAACTTGAACTTACAGTTCCCGGATCTTTATGTTCTTAAAAGATACGGCCTTTTGCCAGTCCTGTAAAGCGATGCGACCGCTGGTCTGCCGTCCGAATGCCGGAAAGTTGTGAAAATTGCTTTTGGCTACCGAGTCGGTCCAGGCTTGTGAAGTAAGATCGGCCTGAACGGTGAGTGTATCATTCAAATAAAACTCCAGGTGACCGTCCTGTTGTTTTATCCGTGATGTATACCATTCGTCGGCGCGAGTAGTATCCATCGAAACTTTTGGCGGAAAAAGATTGAACATGGCGCCGGATCGCTGGCGGGGGTTCGCCTGGTCCTGGTGAGTGCCTTCCAGCATCTGGTATTCAGGAGCCGACGCCCATGTCGCCTGTATATCGGGCCTTTCAACGACATTGATAAACACACCGCTGTTCCCGCCTTTATTTATTTTCCAGTCAAATGTCAGGTCAAAGTTCTTATACTCCTTGTCAGTGACCAGGTCCATATGGTCAAACCGGATGTCGGGGCCGCAGATCAGCTCATCATTGCTCACCGACCATGTAGAAGCACGCTTGTCGTTATTGTACAAATGCCATCCTTTTGTCGATGCACCGTCAAAGAGCAATACCCATCCTTCTTTTTTCTCTTGTTCAGTGAGGCTGTTAAAGGGTTTCCTCATGGTGCAGGAGCCGATCATACATATTGCGAATGAGAACACGCCTGTGATCTTGATGAATGGAGTTGGCATTGTCATTGGTTTTCTTACTTTTATCCAAAGCTAACATATGAAAAAATCCCTGATCCCTATCCTTTTTTTGATTGTCCATGGTATTTGTCTGGGGCAGCGGTCTTCTGATCACGGCGGCCGGTTTGGGCCCTTGGCGTGGAAATACCAGACTGATGGAAAGATATTCTCTTCCCCCTTGTTATACCGGCATCTTCTCCTTTTTGGCAGCGAAGACAAATATCTCTATGGGCTGAATGCCACCACGGGCGCTGTGGCGTGGAAATTTAAAACAGACGGTGCTGTCCATGGGTCACCGGCCGTGGAGGGCGGCAAGGTCTTTTTTACGAGCCGGGATGGAAATTTCTATGCGGTCGATGCGGGATCGGGCAAACTGTTGTGGAAGTTCAGGACCCGCGGTGAAAAAAGTGCAGGAGCAAAGGGGCTTTGGGGTATGAAACCCGTCACCGAATACATGGACGACCCCTTCGACTTTTTTCTTTCATCGCCGACGACGGATCCCGGTGCGGGGCTGGTGTATTTTGGTAGTGGCGACGGTAACCTTTACGCCCTAAACATGACAGATGGCAAGCTGCAATGGAAATTCCCGACGGGAGGGATCATACATACAGCCCCGGTGCTCTCCGATGGCACTCTCTACTTCGGTGGCTGGGACAGATATCTCTATGCCGTCGACAGCCGTACGGGAAAGGAGAAATGGAAGTTCCAGACCCGGGCTGATACCAGCTATCATTTGCTGGAAGGTATCCAGGCGTCGCCGCTCGTTTACAACGGCCATGTCTTTTTGGGAGCGAGGGATGGCTATTTCTATGCGCTGGATGCGGCTACAGGGCAGCCGACATGGAAGTATTCCGCCAACAGTTCCTGGATACTCACGACAGCAACGGCAAAGGACCATGTGATCTACACCGGAACCTCGGACAGCTATTTGCTGTTGGCGTTGGACGAGGCCACGGGCAAAGAGAAATTCCGGACGACGGCGAATGGGTATGTCTATTCATCCCCGGTGATTGCTGACAACACCATTTATTTCGGAGATTTCACGGGTCAGCTGCTGGCCGTGGACCGCCTGTCCGGCGAGATCATTGACCGGTATGAGACACCCGGAAGGCTAAAGAACGCTGACTCCATTCTGAATAAGGGTAAGCTCGACTTTGCCTATATGACGAAGGGGATGGACCTTGACTACTATACTACTACGGTGGTTGGCATGGACAAATTGTATACGTTAGGGCCGATACTGACCAGACCCGTCGTCGACAAGGGTGTCATCTATTTTGGATCTGCTGACGGATGTCTTTACGCGGTGCGTCTCACCGCTGATACGGTGTCTCATTGATCCAGTGAAAACCCCTGTTGACGAGAAGGAAGTTCCCCGTCTCGTATTTTTTTAGCAGAATGGACAGGCTGTCGCCTTTCCAGAGCCCGCGCAGATAAAGACCGTCCCGCCCGATGAAGGCGTAGTCGAAATAATACTTTTTCGCCGTATCCGAAGACCTGTAAAATGCGATCTTCCGGGTGACGGAGTCCGGCCTGACCATAAAGCCTTTTGCGCTGTCATTCATTTGTCTGATCGAGGCATAGAAGGCGTAGGGGCTAAGATCATTAAAGAGCAGCCTGCGCCATCGGATGGTGTCGGTGAGCAGGGGCGGCAACGTATCTTTATTTCTTACGAAGGTTTGTACATCGTAAATACCATGCAATCTGGATACGGGCCGGTCGTCCGCAAATGACCTCACCTGGTCGACTATGACCCGATTGGCATTGAGCAGGATGGCGATCGTCAGGGTAAATTTGAACAGGATCAGGGAGATATTGATCCATTTTTTTTGAAAGACCGGAGTCCATTCGTCAGCGGGCGCCACGGCCTTGTTCTGGACGAAGAACTCGATCAATCTTTTTAGCTCCGGCGCCAGCAGGAAGAAGCCCATCATCATGAGGACGGCGGAAGTGGTCTTGAGGCAGACATCATAAAAGAAATTTACGGCCGTAACATTGAACATTACTGCCAGGAAGAACAGGACACCCAGCCGGGTGGTGCGTCTGTATATGAGCAGGACGCCGCTGAGGATCTCGGCCCATCCAGTGATGCGGGTGTAAGGGCTGGAATACCCAAAGAATGACCAGACCAGGTGCATGGGAGAGTAGGCGCCGAGCGGTTCGACCAAACTGCCGGGACTGGGAAATGGGAATTGCAGCTTGTAGGCCTTTGACAGACCGAAGATGAACATGGTGTATGCACAGTAATACCGCAGTATCAAAGTAAACCAATAGTACAGGCGTCGATGGTGTGGCCGGCGTCTGTCGATGAGGGTCCAGATGACAACGCCAACTACTGTCACCACTGCGCTGAACAATAATAATACGTAGTCGAAGGTTGTATCCGAGCTGCCCCCGTCGGGAAAGGAGGTGATGGGGTAGGAGAGGTGAAGAACATGCTGGCCTATCCAGGGGATCATTTTGTAAAATGGCTGGATATAAATAGCGTATATGGGATTGGTTTCGGGAACGATCTCGTTCGAGCCTAATAAGATGTATTGTACGAAAAAGAGAAAACAGGCGCGGAAGGCGATCTTTTGGGCAGGGCTCCAGGGGGTGGGGGTGGTGATGAGGTTGCCGGAAGCAGGCTGAGGCATAATCGGGTATATTAAGCCGTGAATTTATCCGAAAAAGGATCGTTCGGAGCTGCCAGTCGCCGAATGGGAAGGATCGGGTGCTCAGCGGCGGTCCGGGCCGGACGAGCGGCTGTTTATTGTCGGCGAGGTTGTGTATATTCGGCTTATGAATCTACTTGGCAATATCATATGGCTGGTTTTTGGCGGCTTTGCGGCTGCGCTCGGATACCTGGTGGGGGGCATTGTTTTATGCATCACCGTCATAGGGATCCCCTTCGGGCTCCAATGTTTTAAATTAGCGGAGCTCGAGCTATGGCCTTTTGGCAGCCGGGTAGTGTCGGGAGAAAGCCGGGCAGGGTGCCTGTCTGTTGTGTTCAATATCATATGGCTATTGACAGGCGGACTTTATACGGCCCTGGTCCATTTGCTTTTTGCCTTCCTGCTTGGTATAACTATTATCGGGATCCCGTTTGCACGTCAGCATCTGAAATTGATGGAGCTGTCGCTGATGCCGTTTGGGAAGAGGATAGAATACCGGTGAGGGTCATTGCGTCCGTTTGAGGTAGAATTCTCCTTCCGTAATAGCTTCGGACGTGGCAAAGTCGCTGCGATAGGCCGTGCCGGAGAACGTGCCTTTGATATAGGTAGAGGTCAATTCTGTGATCGTGAGTTTTGCGTTGGCTACCACTCCGGGAAGGGGAGTGTTCCCGGTATTGTCGGAGAGCAAACCCGCTGTGAGATATCCGGCGCCTGACGCATCATACCAATAGATAGTATTCTGCGGGACCGGGCCGCTGGATCCCTGTGTTTTGAGCGGATCATTATATCCGACACCCGCGGCAATGGGGTCGGCGCTGAAAATGGTGACCGTGACGGCATTCTTAAGTCCTGCATTCACATCCTTGTAGGCGGCCATTACACAGGTATACAAGTTATTCGACGTGAGGTGCGCAATTTCTGCGAATGGCTGGCTGTTATATTCAACAGATGAACCTCCCATTTTAAATTTCATATAGTAGCCATTGCCGCCATTGCCATTTGTAGGGCCGCTGCTGCTCTTCTTACAGTTAAAAAAGAAGATGGACAGGATCGCGGCAAGATACAGGAGACGGTGAAAAGATGATCTGTTCATGGTCATGATTTGAGGGGTTCAGAATTTAGGGGCTCAATATTTCAAGGCTCAGAATTTTATTGCGATGCCGATGTTCAGATAGGCTACGCCATAGCCCAATTCGATCAGGGCTGCGATATTGCCGGTAAAGAAATACCGCCCGCCAACATAAAGGCTGAGACCTACGCCGCTGCCATAGCTCCCGGCGCCTGTAAAGGTCCCGACACCACTGTTATCGCTATAAGAATAGCTCAGATGGTTGTAGGACAGCATGGCTCCGCCGTATACATCTATTTTGTCTGCTTTAAGGCCATTGTAATGATAGGCGCTGCGAATGCCAATGACGGTATAGTGCCATTTCTGATCATAGCTATAGGAGCCGCCCTTCCCGGAATAACTATATCCCTTGTACCCAAGGTAACCACCCAGGCTGATGACACCGGGGCCGCCGATGTCCCATACGCCCCGCTCGTATTGAAGGCTAAGGGCTGGTGTTTGAGATGCGCTCGAGTAGCTGAGGATCGAGCTACCCAATCCGACCCCGGCGCTGACAATATTGGTCCCTTTCACAAATTCCTGAGCGTGTACCGACAGGACCATACCGGTGACTGCCATAAGCAGTAGTAACTTTTTCATGATTTTATTTTTTAGGAGAGATGTAACAGAGGAGCTTTCGGGAATAAAAATAACCTGCCACACAGGGCAAGACAAGGCGTATTTATTCTTTGCCCGCCACCATTTATTTTTTGAGGGGAAAGCGATAAAATTTGCTTACCTTAAACTACCCTTAAGCTACCCGAATAAACCCAAGCGGATGACCAAGCTATCACTGCTCATACTCCTTGTTGTGCAGGTTTTTGTCTGCATTGGGCAGCAGACTGTCTCTATCGACACCCTTTTACAGAAGGTCCGGCAGCATCCCAGCCGGGACAGCAACAGGGTAACAGCTTTACTCAGGCTGGCGGATGCCATGGTCTATACCGACCCGGCTACGGCCATGCTACATGCGGACGAAGCATTGGACATATCCCAAAAGAGTTATTGGGCAAAGGGCATCGCTCTTTCCCTCCGGCAAAAGGGGAACATATATTATGTGTTCTCCGACCTTCCGGCAGCCATGGACTACTATATAAAAGGGCTGAAGGAGGCCCGGCCTCTGAATATCCGGGAGCTGGACGCCAGTCTCCTCAATAACCTGGCGAACATATACAGCGACCTGAAGCAGTACGACAAGGCGCTGGATTATTACCAGCAGTTCCTGGATATATCGAGGGAACTGGGATCGGGAAAAGATGAGACGATAGCCCTTGTCAATATGGGTACCGTCTATACCGAGCTGAACCAGCAGGAAAAGGCCCTGGAATGCGGCCGGCAGGCGCTCGGCATCTGCCGGAAGGAGGGCATCACCTACTTCATACCCATCATTCTGAATAATTTAGGGATCACCTATAACAAGGTAGGGAACGCCGACAGTGCGCTGGCCTGGTTCCGGCAAAGTATCGAACTGGCTGACAAATACAGTAATTATGATGCCAAGGCCTCTTCCCTGAACGAGACAGGCAAGATCTATCTCAAACGCGGCGACTATGTCCAGGCCGGAAACTACGCGCTGAAGTCCCTGGAAATAGCCCGGCAGCTGCATTCCGCCGAATGGCAGTCCAACGCCTGGGAAAGTTTATATAAGGTGTATGAAAAGCAACACCGGTATGACAAGGCATTCGAAGCCTATCAGCAATTCATTCTCTTCCGGGACAGTGTATCGAATGAAGATAAACGGTCTGCCCTGGCCAGAAAGGAGATGGCGTTCGACTTTGAAAGAAAGGAGGCTGCTACCAAGGCGGAGCATGATAAGAAGGAAGCGCTGGCCCAGGCGGAGATCAATCGTCAGAAGTTGATAAAAAGGGGAATACTGGCGGGCGTTGTGATCCTCTTGCTGGCCGGCCTATATAGCTTTGTGCTCTACAAACGGCGGCGGGATGCGGAGGAGCGCAGAAGGGAGGCGGACCTGAAGGCCAAAATGTCGGATACGGAAATGAAGGTGCTGCGACTGCAGATGAACCCGCATTTTATATTCAATTCATTGAACTCTGTCAGCGACTATATATCCAAACACGAGACGACGACAGCCAACTATTTCCTGAGCAAATTTGCGAGGATGATGCGGCTGGTGCTGGAGAATTCCGAGAAAAGAGAGATAACGCTGGCGGAGGACCTGCAGGTGGTGGAAACATATATTCAATTAGAGTCGTTGCGGCTGAGGAATGAGGTAAACTACGAGATACGCATCGATCCGGACATCGACCCGGATGTCACGCTGGTGCCTCCCCTGATCATACAGCCTTTTGTAGAGAACAGTATCTGGCACGGACTCTCCGGAAAGACCTGTCCCGGCAAGATATCGATACGCATCATCCGGGAGGATGGAATGATCCATTATATCGTGGAAGACAATGGCATCGGACGGCAGGCGGCCAGTAAGCAGGCGGCAGCCGGCAAGCGGTCGATGGGGCTGCGGATCACGCTCGACCGGATCGATATCATCAATCAGACCAGACAGGTCAAGGCCGGCGTAGAGATCTTCGACCTTTCCGAAGGGACAAGGGTAGAGGTAAAGCTGCCCCTGGAATTAAACTACTAAAACATGATCGACGCCATCATCATCGACGACGAATCACATTGTATCGACCATCTGACAGGACTCGTTGCTACGTATTGCGGCTCCATGGTGCGCCTGGCCGGATCGGCCAGGACGCTAGAGGACGGATGGCGATCCATTCTTCAACTACAACCCCAGCTGGTATTCTTGGATATCCAGATAGGAGACGAGACGAGTTTTGACCTGCTGGAGAGATTCCCTGTTATAGATTTCGATATCATATTTGTCACCGCCTATGAGAAATATGCCATACAGGCCTTCAAGTTCAGCGCCATCGATTATCTGCTGAAGCCCGTGGACCCCGATGATCTCCGGCTGGCCGTCGCAAGGCTGCAACAGAAGCGATCCAAGGAAGAGCTTGCCAAAAAATTCGAAACCCTGTTCTATAACCTCAAGAACGGACCAGGGCTGCCGCGGCGGATCAGCATACCTACTGTCAAGGGCCTGGAGTTCCTCCCTGTCCAGGAGATCATTCGTTGTGAGAGCCATATCAACTACACTTCTATATTTTTGACCAACGGACACAAGCTCACCGTCGCCAGGACATTGAAAGAGTTCGAGGAACTCCTGTCGGAACATAATTTTTACCGGGTGCACAATTCCCATCTCATCAATCTGGCTTGTATAAAAAGTTATAATAAAGGGAAGGGAGGCTCCGTATCCATGACGGACAATACTGAAATAGAAGTTTCAACCCGCAGAAAGGATGATCTTTTGAAGAAACTTGCGGAGCTCTGATAAATGCCCGCTGGTTGGTATATTTGCCCTATGATACAAGCCTCCAGCCTGGATTTCCTCAAGAAAATAAAGAAGAACAATAACAGGGAGTGGTTCAATGACCATAAGACCGAATATCAGCAGGAACTCTCCTTTATGGAAACTTTTGCCGGCCAACTGTTAAAGCTGCTCAATGCACATGACGAGATCGAGACGCCGTCGGGGAAAAAAAGACTCTTCCGTATATACAGGGATACCCGCTTCTCCAGCGATAAGACCCCGTACAAGAGTCACTGGAGCGGCGCCTTCAGGCGCGCCACCAAATACCGCAGGGGCGGGTATTACTTCCATATCGAACCCGGTAACAGCTTTATTGCGGGAGGTTTTTGGGGGCCGGCGCCGGAGGACCTCAAACGGATACGGGATGATATCGCCTTTGATCCTGCCCCCGTCAGAAAGATTTTAAAAAGCAAATCATTTGTATCGACGTTCAGGACGTTGAAAGGGGATCAGCTAAAGACCGCGCCGAAGGGATATGACTCCAGTCATGAGGCCATCGATCTGCTGCGACACAAACAATTTTTACTTATAAGAAATTTTTCTGATAAGGAGGTTGTAAGCAAGGAGTTCCTGAAAGAAGCGAACCTCACATTCAAGGCGATGCGCCCCTTTTTTGACTATATGAGCGAAGTGCTGACGACGGACAGCAATGGGATGGAAGGGTAGCGACCCAACGACGCCAATTATATACTATGAGCAAAACACCATATGACCTCATTAGCCCCGCCAGGCTTACATCTTTTAGCGACGGCGTATTCGCCATTGCCGTCACCTTGCTTGTATTCAACCTGAAAGTACCCGAGATCCCTGAGGCAGACGTACATCGGCTGCTGCCGAAGGCATTATTGAATATGCTGTCGCATTTTGTGACCTACCTGATCAGTTTCCTGCTGATAGCGGTATTCTGGACGATACATCATCGCATGTTGAGTCTGGTGATCCATGTGGACTTTACATTTACATGGATCAATCTTATTTATCTTCTGGTCGTTGCTTTTATCCCCTTCCCGTCTGCCCTGATGGGGACCTATCCCAATGAGAGCATCAGCATGATATTTTATATTTGCTCCATGTTCATGGTGGTGGGCTTATCGTTGTTCATGTGGCGGTATGCGACCAAAGGGCACCGGCTTATCAGCAAAGACACCCCCCAATCGACCATCAATTATTTTTATATACGGGGTTCCGCCACCCTGGGGCTATTTACTTTGGCATTGCCGCTGGCTATCTACAGGGCCCATTGGGCGCAGGTCTGTCTGCTGATCGTCTTCCCCATGCAATGGCTGTTAAAGAGCTATCATAAAAGGCAATCGCTGATTGTTGATAGTCAATAAGTTATTAAATTTGTAAAAAAGAGCCGTCCGAATGTCCAATTTCTTTGGCTCCAGTCATTACTGATATATAACTCATATTTTCAATAACAGTTTAAAACTTTTAGCGATGAAAGAATTTGCATTATTATTCCGCTTTCCGAATCTGGATCACAGCCAGATGTCCCCCGAAGACCTCAAGGCCCTCGCCAAAAAATGGCAGGATTGGGCGGGTGGTATTGCGGCGCAGGGAAGGATGAGCAGTAATGGATTGCGTCTCGCCCTGGAAGGAAAAGTGTTGAAGCCCGGGGGAGTGGTTACTGACGGTCCGTTCGTAGAGATCAGGGAGATCCTTGGCAGCTTCATTGTTGTCAAAGCTGATAGCATGGAGGAAGCTACTACGCTGGCGCATGGCTGTCCCGCACTCGATACCAATGGCAGTGTGGAGATCCGGCCTATCTTTGGAGCATAGTATGGAGAACGAGTATTTAAAACATTTGTTTCAGCAGGAGTTCACCAAGATGGTGGCAGTTATCAGCAAACTCTTTGGGCTGGAGCATATTGAGACCGCAGAGGATATTGTAAGCGAGACCTTTCTGAAGGCCACGGAGACGTGGGAAAAGCAGGGGCTTCCTCCCAATCCCACGGCATGGCTGTATGTGGTGGCCAAGCAAAAAACACTGTATCATTTCCGCAGGAATAAGATACTGGAACAAAAAGTAAAGCCTGCGATAAGATCCAGACAACAGGAAGCTGTGGACATCGAGGAACCAAATTTTTCCCAGGAGAATATCAAGGACAGTCAATTGCAGATGCTTTTTGCCGTCTGCAATCCTGCCATTGCCAGCGAGGCCCAGATAGGTCTGGCATTGCGTATCCTTTGCGGTTTTGGTATCGACGAGATAGCCGAGGCCTTCCTATCCAATAAAGAGACCATCAACAAGCGGCTGTTCCGGGCAAAGGAAAAGCTGCGGACGGAGAATATAAAAATGGAGCTGCCGCCCGAACATGAGATTGTCCAGCGGCTTGACAACGTACTGCATATCATATATCTCCTCTTTAGCGAAGGGTATTATTCCCAAACGCAGAACAAGATATTGCGAAAGGACCTTTGCGTAGAAGCATTGCGGCTGGGGCTGATGCTGACCACTTATGAAAAGACGGACAGGCCAAAGACCAATGCCCTTATTGCGCTGATGTGCTTCCATGCGTCCCGCTTTGACGCCAGGCAGACAGAGGAAGAGTCTCCCATCCTGTACGAGCAGCAGGATGCAGGGTTATGGGACAAGGAACTGATCGAACAGGGGGTACATTATCTCTGTCTTTCTGCCCGGGGCGATGAAATGAGCTCCTATCATCTGGAGGCACAGATCGCCTATTGGCATTGTATAAAGGAGGACAGCAAAGAAAAATGGGAGAATATCCTAAGCCTGTACAATCAGCTGCTGCTGGTGAATTACTCGCCCGGTGTCGCGCTCAACAGGACCTATGCCTTATACAAGGCCAACGGCAGACACGAGGCGCTCGTCCAGGCCGAAAAGCTGAGACTGGACAATAATCATTTCTATTTCATATTATTAGGGGAACTATATCGGGGTTTTGACAATGTGAAGGCAAGGCACCATCTTCAAAAGGCTTATGACCTGGCCAAGACCCAGACCGAAAAGCAGGTCATCCAGGAAAAGATCGACGCTCTGTCGTGACCCCAGAACGAGCCAGAGGTTCGTTGGTCTCGGACATTAACGAAAAAAAGTTCCCTCTCTCTGTCCAATTTCTCCGGGTACAAGCATTGCTGGTGTATAACAAACAATCACTAACAATTAAAAAGGAAACAAATGGGACAGAGAATTAATTTTTACGAGAAAGGACAGCGTGCCTTCAAGACTTTGTATGGCTTCACCTCGTATTTAAGCAAGTCGCCTATCGAAAAGAATTTACAGGAACTGATCGAGTTCAGGATATCCCAGATCAATGGTTGTGCTTATTGTCTCGATATGCATTCGAAGGACCTTCGGGCGGGAGGAGAGACGGAACAACGACTGTATATGATCAGCGCCTGGAGAGAAGCGCCCATGTACACCGACCGTGAACGTGCTGCGCTGGCCTGGGCCGAAGCCGTCACAAAGCTGACCAATCAGGATGTGCCGGATGAAGTATATGAACAGGCCCGTAAGCAATTTACGGATGAGGAGCTGGTGGACCTTACGATGACGACGCTCGCTATCAATTGCTACAACCGGATAAATGTTGCCTTCCGGGCTCCCGCGGGAGGTTACCAGGTTGGTCAACATGCCGCAGCCACCAATTGACCGGCAGAGTTAAATAAATTTTTTCACCTGCTACACCCAACGGCCCGGATATATGCATGAACGGAGTGTCTCACTTCCCCAATGGGAGCTCCCTGCGTATATTCCAGGCTGTTGTATTGCAGAATATCATTCAGTGACTAATTTTGAGTCCTGCTGAACCTTTGAAGCCCGGGGCGTTGGCAAAGAAGAGCGACCATTTGACCCTTTCTTAGTCGCCACCTTTAAAACAACGATAACGTTTATGACTTCAAGACAGATCGAGCTGGTACGGTCATCCTGGGCTCGGGTGACCGCCATCGATGAAGTGACATTTGGCATTGGGTTTTACAACCGACTCTTTGAAATAGCGCCGGATCTCGAGCCTATGTTCAAGCGGCCTATTCTGGAGCAATCGAGAAAATTAACGACCATACTGGATCACGTTATTGAGAAGCTGGATGCGTTGGACGATATTGTGGAGAATATCGTCAAGCTGGCCCATCGCCATGAGAACTATGGCGTAAAGCCCGAGCATTATACCCTCGTAGGGGAGGCGTTGCTCTGGACCCTGGAAAGGGAGCTGGAGGATGAGTGGAATGACGAGCTGAAATTCGCCTGGACCATGTGCTATGTCAGCATATCCACGGCCATGCTCCAGGCGATGAAACATATGCGATCGAGGGAGTAGGTCGTTAGTGTTTTACCACCTTTACCCAATCGACCATGAGCTTGCATTGGTTATTTTTGATGGCTTCTACCGTTGCGGCGGGAAGACCAAAATAGGGTGTTTTTATCCCATTGATCTTGGCGGGGTATCCGCCGCCCAAGGCAAAGTTCAGGACGAGGAACTCTTCGTTGTCGAAGGTCCATTTCCCATAGTGCTCTACCATTGGGCGGGTCACGCGGAACATGGGAACACCGTCGTACTTGAATACCAGGGCGTCATCCGTCCAGTCCACCGCATAGACGTGCCAGCGGCTGATGTCGTTGCTGCCGGGGAAATAGAGCCGGTTGACAAAAGGCGTTTCCCCGCTGTAGCCGGGTCCGTGTACTGCCGCGCTGGCCCAGTCGCTTTCGCCGACATACTCCATGATGTCGATCTCGCCTGTTTTGGGCCAATCCCCTTTGCCCAGCAGCCACCATGCGGGCCAGAGTCCCGCGCCGCCCGATATTTTAATTCTTGCGGAGGCCTCGCCATGTGCGAAATCCACCTTTTGGCGGGTGTTGATCCTGGCGGAGATGAAGTCGAACGACTTACCTTCGGGCGTCCTGAAGCCGGGTGAAAAGCGTGGCTGCAGCACGAGAGCGCCACCTGCGGCCCCTTCGCCCTGGGCGCCATGGACGATGTAGGCCGTTGCCGACGAGTCTACATAAGCCTGCTGTTCGTCGTTATAAGTAGCTCCCGTGATCTCGACGTTCCATTTGTTCCTGTCCAGCTTCTGACCGGAAAAATCATCAAAGAACAGAACCTTTTCAACAGCGGACTGATCCCCGGCGGGAGCCGGATGTTCTTCAGGAGCAGCGTTGTTGTTCTTAACCATCGAGCAAGAGAGGGCAAATCCGCTGACCGCGAGGGCTGCCCATCGTAAAAGAGAAGTAGAATACATAATAGAGTTTTGAATGGTGCCAAAAAAGAACCATCAAGTTAATCATTTTTTCGAAGTCGGGTGAGAACGGTTCCAGGAGATATTCACTACTTCAAATTCGCGTCCAGATTGATCTCCTGCTGTGGTGTCGGCCAAAATTCGCTTTGCCCTACCACAAATCCGGAAAATACACTGGCGGCCTGCCCGGTCCTTACCAGATCGTTAAACCTTTCTCCCCACCACTCGCATATAAACTCAGCCCGGCGCTCGTCCATTAATTGTTGTATAGTTGCGTTCGAAAGAGAAGAAAGTCCTACTCTGTTTCGAACTAAGTTTAAAGGCGCATCTCCATTTTGCCCTTTGCGGATCAATGCCTCGGCATTCATCAATAAGGTCTCGGCGTAACGCCATAAACGGACATTATTGTTCGAACCATAGTAGCCGGTCGATCCATTACTTTCAGATGTAGGCGTGTATGCCTTGCCATTAAAATATTTACTCAGCGCGACATTCCCGGAAACCGTATCCCCATCGGGTGTAACAGCGTAGGTGTTTGGATCTCCATTTATTCCACACCGCTCAAAAGTTGTTTTTAATCTGATCGCGTCATTGCGGCCCACCAAAAAATCGTGAGCGTTGTCAGAAGGCACCAGCCATCCGGATCCGTTTATCAGACCGCCGTAACTGTTGGCCGGCCCCTGAAAAAGAAAAAGATTTGCCCATTGTGACCCTGATGCATCATCGCCGGAAGTTACGATGTTGCCCGTCGTGCTTCCAAAGTCGGAGTATTGGAATTCAAGGATCGACTCATCACAAAGTTTACCGGGTATTTTCCAAAGCTCATAGTAATCCGGGTACAGTGAGAACTTGCCGCTGTTAATGATCTGATTGGTGCAATTCAGTACCGTGTCCCAGTAAGGGCTCGCATTATCTCCGCCGGCAATATCCATAGCCGTTTTGGCTTTTAGCATCAGCGCAGTATATTGCGTTACACCCCCAATGTGCGTTGCCTTGTTCGGCGCCACATTTTCTAAATT
>Ga0105240_10001372_pt1 | contig 41874 bp, 31 predicted proteins | sample KBSC54metaG_FD_80426 | JGI IMG/M metagenome (GOLD analysis project Ga0105240, IMG submission 80426) | Corn rhizosphere microbial communities from Kellogg Biological Station, Michigan, USA - KBS C5-4 metaG | ecosystem: Host-associated > Plants > Roots > Rhizosphere > Soil | place: Michigan, USA... | reverse complement strand
TGCCGTTTTCAGCGCCTACGAGGCCAACTTCTTTTCAGAGCGTCCAAGCGACACGCGCCCCTCTGGCGCTGAAGAATTCAGGCATTTCTAACTATTTTTAGGTTAACGCATATGGGACAGCGGTCCCTACCCAAGCTGCTCGACGGCCCTTGCCTACTTCGCCGGAATCTCGTTCAGGGTGTAATACCCCACCGGATGCAGGACCGGCTTGCCATCAGCCGAGCGCACACCATCCACATGCACTTCGTGGATGTCGCCCTTCACGATCTTGTCCAACGTAAAGCGGACGGACTTGTGATCCGGCGAGACGGTGATGTTCGTCACGTTTGGGAAGACATCGTCGACCTCCGGGCTGCCATATTCAGCCCGGTAGATATAGGTGAATTCACGCCACTTATAGCTGGCCGGATCGGCGGCGGTCTTTGGATCAACGGGTTCGGTGAAGGTCAGTTCAAAACCGTCCGGCTTTGCGTGCATTTCGTGGATCTCGAAGGGAACTTTGCCCGTCCAATCCACCCGCTCAAAGCAATACGGGCGGCCACCGCGCGCACCCCAGCCACGATCGGAACCGCCAACGAAAAGCTGGCCCGTCTTGCCATCCAGTTTGCCCGCGATCAGGCCGGATTTGAACCCGGAGAGAAATGGAAACACCACGCCCTGCTTCACCCCATTGACCTCTTCGAGGTAAACGCGAGCAACATTCGAGTGGCTCTGATCTCCGACAAAAAGCTGCTTCTGAAACGGCCCCCATTTGCCATTGCTCAGGTCACAAGCAATGAACGACGCGGAGTTGCCGATCTTTCCGTACACGAGGTAGCAGGCCGGCGGAACGAACTCCTTAATGCGTGCCCGTTCCGTATCGAGACGGCTCGGGGTATTCGGATCCACCGGACGCGGCCCCATGTTCGGCGCAATGGCATACCACTTATTCCCACCCGGATGCCCCTGGAACGAACCGGGCACGAGGTGCTGCAGGTTATTTGCCCCGCGCCAGGGCCCCTGGTTGTCGGTATAATAAACTTCGCCGTCGGCATCGAAACCGATCCCGCCCGGTGAACGGATGCCGCTGCAGGTCGGCACTGTTTTGCCGTCTGGCGTCAGGCGCAGCGCCCAGCCGCGAAATTCCGTCTCACTGGTGAACGAACCGGTGAGGCAGAGCAGGACCCAGAGATTTCCCTGCTTATCGAAATCGGAACCCCACGCATACTCGTGGTAGTCGCCGCTCACACCCCACTTATCCGTCACCGTCTCGAAAAGATCCGCGCGGCCATCGCCATCTTCATCCTTGAGGCGCGCCACTTCGTAGCGATTCGTCTCGTAAATGCAGCCATCCTTATAGGCCAGGCCCATGATTTCGTGCTGGCCTTGTGCGAAGCACTGGTAGCGCACATTCGAGGCTTGTGGATCGGTCGCGTTCGAGACGATCCAGATCTCCCCGCGGCGTGTACCGAGGGCGATTTTATCGTTGGGCAGGAGGAGCATCGAGCTTACCTCCAGCGCCGTTTCCTTCGGGGTATCGAAGGTGGTGATCTTGTAGTACTCGGATTCCTTCGGATCCGCCGCAGTGGCACGGACCAGCGTGGAAGCGAGGATCAGCCCGCAAAGAATGGAAAAGGATTTCATGGCGAAAACGTGTGAGGGGTTCCGAAAAATCAGTTGGCGTGGGCGTGCATGTGATCCATCGGCCACGTGTACACGACCTTGATCTGGGCTTTCGCCGGAACCACGAGGTTCTTGCCGGCGAGTTTCGCGCCTTCCGAGGAGACGACGAACTTGTTTTCAAAATCGTGCCCTTCGAGGTTGAGCTTCCCACCATCCACGGCGAAGCCATTATCGACCGGCTGGATCGTGCCGCTCGCGACCCGGAAGAGCGCACCCTGTGGGATCGATCCCGTCAAGGTCAGAGTCCGGACGAGTTTACCCATCCCCATGGTCGCATTGCCTTCCGTATCGAAGCGGTCGGTCACCTTCACACCACCCCATTCATAGGAAAAGGTCGGGAAACGCTTGGCATCCAGCCGATAGCCTTTCCATTCATAACCTTCAGCGCGTTCATTACGCTGAATCGTGGGCCACTCTGCATCAGCACTGGTGAGGACGGCGAAAGGTGGCATGAGATCGCCAGCCGGACGAAAGACATCGTAACCCAGCGGAGGCTGATAGCCACCGCCGCGATCGGTCCAATGACGGGCCGTATCGATAAAGGCGCCGCGCCAGACGAGCGCCAGATTCATGCTCTGCGCGCTCCAGGCGATATTGAATCCACCCGGGTATCCGACGCCAATGCCACGCTGGCCGGCGCCGGCAATGAAGTTCCGATAAATGACCGGTTCATTTTCCACGACCAACGGCATGCCCGTGTGCTCGTCCTTCTTCTTTTGCGTGTGGGCGCCATTCCAGGAGGGATGCAGCCATTTGGAAAGCGGGGTCATGCTAAAGCTTGCCCCCATCCAGCCGGCATAGATCTCCGCCTCGCCGGCCTTTTGGAAATATTCGAGACGGAAGCTATGATCCCCCTGCTTCAGCCGGACACGGCCTTCGTGAATTTCGGATGAAGGGTGAATGCCATCAGTTTCGACCACCTTCTTTCCGTCGACCGAGATGCGTGAGCCGTCATCGCTGGCCAGAGCGAAGATATATTCGCCATCCTTTGGCGCTTTGATCGTGCCGTCGAAGACGACGCCATAGTTATTCTTGTAATCGTCGAACTTGAGCTGAACGAGATTGTCCTGCACATCGCCCTCTCGATGTGGCTGAAGCTTCGCAAAGTCGGGAAGCTTCTCCCATTCGTCGAGGTAGAGCTTGAACTTGAGATCGGCCAGCCCTTTCCCGGGCGTGAGAACCCGTAGCATGCCTTTCATGCTCATGGCATGGCCCGGCATGGTGCAGACATACGGATAGTCGCCCGGCGTCTCGGGGGCGGTAAAAGAAAGTTCTTCCGTTTCATGCGGCCCGAGTTGCTTCGAGTGCAGCCAAACGGCGGGATCTTCCGGCAAAAAATTCCGCTTCACCGCTTCCTCCGGTTTCTCGAGCTGCTTGTTCGACATCGCCACGACGTCGGTGCCGGGTTTGCAGACCACAAGGTTGTGCGGCATGTCATCGGTGTTTTCGAAGACGATTTTTACCGGAGTTCCGGGCGTGGTCTCGATTTCGTTCAGGCTGTAGCGCATTTGCGCCCGGAGCGTCTGAAGATGGACAACTTGCGGCTCGACCGCTGCCGCCGAAGCGGTCAGCGCAGCCAGGACGAGTAATGAGGGAAGGCGGAGCATGGCAGGGAGAGACTTCTGAGGAGCGTTTTGGAGCGAGGACTCGCGAAGAGCCCGATTCTTAGGGAGCTTCCGTTCCGAGACAACTCCGCTGTCTGGATGATGAAACTCAACACCAGGCGAAACCACCGCATGAACGGGACTTCACGGCGGACAACGGCGACAATTGTACCCGGATCTTCAGCGCGCTGCACCGTAGCAATCCCGTCCCGGTCGAGAATGGGAAAACGCGCATTCGGCATTTCTTTTTGCGCAAAGGCAGGACGCTAGACCGCGGCCACAGCTAGTTTCGGATGAGAGAATGTTATCTCGAAAAGGCGGAGGCACGGCGCGACCTATTCGCGCCCAGGGCAGGCTTGCACGACATAGGATTCTATCGTACATGGGCGCTGCTTCCACGACGGCTTGGCGGGTCCCCACCGCGCTGGTGTGGGGCGCCGAATTTCGTCTGCCATGTGCCTCCCCCTCTCGAAGCCGCTGCTCGTTCTGTGGATTCTTTCCTTTTGCTGGTGCTTGCAAAACGAATTGCACGCGCAGGCCGGAAAGCTCGACCCCGCGTTCAATCCGCTCGTCGTCAGCCCCGACTTGCAGATCCACGCCCTGATTCCCCAGCCAGACGGAAGGGTCTTGCTCGGCGGCTATTATACAAAGGTCAATGGAGCCGATCGCTTCAACCTGACGCGGCTCAATTCCGACGGCTCGCTCGACACGACCTTTCTGGGCGCGGCGAATAACGCCGTCGAATGCATGGTCGTGCAACCGGACGGGAAAATATTGATCGGGGGAGCGTTCACGCTCGTTAACTCATCCACGCGCAATTACCTCGCACGGCTCAATTCCGATGGAAGCGTCGATACGAATTTCTATGCCGGGGCGGGGTTCGATGCCCAGGTACTATGTATGGCGATCCAGAGCGATGGAAAAATCATTGCCGGTGGTATCTTTCAAAACTTCGACGGCACCCCGGCTTCGCGGATCGTCCGGCTGAACAGTGACGGCACGCTGGACACCAGTTTCCAGGCATCCGCGAATGGTAACGTCTATTCGGTCGTGACACAACCGGACGGCAACATCCTGGCATGTGGTCCTTTCACTTCAATCAATAGCACGACATGCAACCATATCGCGCGGTTCGACGTGACCGGAGTGGTCGATCAAACCTTCGCCGCAAATGCAGCTGCCGACGGAGATGTGTACTCGGTCGTTTTGCAAACGGATGGGAGGATTATCCTTGGCGGTAAGTTCGCCAACGTCGACGGCGCGCCCGCTGCGCGGATCTCGCGCCTGAATACCAACGGCACGCTCGACACCGGTTTCTTCGCCGGACAGGCTGCAGCAGATGGGACTGCGGCGATCAGCCTGGCGCTCCAGACGGATGGTAAGATCCTCTTCGGCGGAAGCATGGCGACCCTGAATGGGAAAACCGTGCATGGTCTGGGCCGGCTGAATACCGACGGCAGCCTGGATCTCGGCTTTAATCCCGGTACTGCCGGAAATAGATCCACGTTTGCCCTGGCGCTGCAAGCCGACGGCAGCATCCTCGCCGGAGGCGCTTTTACCACGGTGAATGGCGTCAGCCGCGCCGGATGTGCCCGGTATTTCAATGATACCGCAGCCCAGACGCTTTCGATTCCGGACACGACCCAAATCACCTGGTTTCGCACAGGTGCGGAACAGGAAGTGACTCAAGTGACTTTTGATCTAAGCACGGATGGAGGGCAGACGTGGATGCCAGAAGGAACTGCCAGCCGGATCGATGGTGGCTGGCAGGCGACCGGACTGACTCTTCCTCCGTCTGGCCTCATCCGTGCCATGGGGCGTGAGGAAGGGGGAGCGAACGGAGGTTCGAGCGGCATCATCCGGCAATACGCGGCATTCCCGGTCGGAAATGCGGATCCGAGTTTCGTCGTCGGCACGGGCGCAAATTCGGAAGTCCTGACCGCGGCCGTTCAGCCTGATGGCAAGATTCTCATCACCGGTGGATTCACCAGCTGGAATGGAGCGGCGCTCAACGCCGTCGTCCGGCTGAATGGCAACGGCAGGACGGATACGACTTTCCAATCCAGCGCCAGCACCGGCACTTCTTATCAAAGCCTGGCGGTACAGGAGGACGGAAATATCCTGGTCGGCACTCAGTCCAGTCCCGATACGGGCACCGCGCTGAAGTATCTCTCCCGGCTCACCACCACCGGGGCCACGGATAGCACTTTCAACGCGGGGACCGGTCCAAACAACACAGTAAAGGCCATCATTTTCCAGCCGGATGGAAAGGTGCTGATCGGTGGAACATTCACAAGCGTCAATGGTACCGCGCTCAATGGCACAGCAAGGCTAAGTAGCGGCGGCGCACTGGATACGACTTACAATCCGAAAGCGGGTATCAGCAACCAAGCCGGCGCCGGTCTGTTCAGTATGGCTTTGCAGGATGACGGGAGAATTCTCATTGGCGGCGTATTTGCGCCGCTCAATGGTGAGGAAGAATGCGTAGCCCGCATGAATGCCGATGGATCAGTAGACAATATGTTTGTGACGACAACAAATAACGTCGTTTCGTGCATGTTAGTCCAGCCGGACGGCAAAATCGTCATCGGCGGCAATTTTTCGAATGCCGATGGCTACTCCCGATTTCGCATCGCCCGTGTCTATGCAGACGGAACGCTCGATACGGCATTTGATCCAGCGGGCGCCGACGACACCATTCTCGGCATGGCCCTGCAGGCAGATGGAAAGATCCTCATCGGCGGCACCTTTCTCAATGTCAATGGAGTCTCCTGTCCTCGCATCGCCCGGCTGAATCCCGATGGAAGTCTGGATACCTTCGATCCCGGCACGGGGCCGACGTCCGAGGTGGACAGTGTAGCGCTGATGGCAGACGGCGGCGTGTTGATCACGGGGAACTTTTCGCAAGTCAATCAGTTCCAGCAACCGGGGCTCGCCAGGCTCAGTAACGATCCCGCGGTGCATATCCTGGACGTGCACGACGGGTCAGCGATTCAATGGCTGCGCAGTGGCTCGTCTCCCGAGATCCAGCGCGCCACATTCGAAGTCACGCAGGATGGCGGTGCCACGTGGCAAGCGCTTGGCGCCGGCACGCGCATAGACGGCGGATGGCAACTTACGGCGCCGAATCTTCCCTCACGCGGCGCCATCCGTGCACGCGGACGCACCATTTGCGGAGCGCTGGATGGCAGCTCCGGATTAGTCGAAGATATCCAATCATTTTCTTTCCCCACGCTTTCCCCCGTTTCGATCACATCGTCGAACACCAATTCGCACTACGCGACGTCCGGCGATAGTATCACCCTGACCTTCACGGCCGGGGGCGCGATTCAAGTTCCGGTTGTCACCATCGCCGGAGAGACGGTCTCGGCGGTTAATACAAGCGGAAATATCTGGACGGCCACTCTGGTCATCCCGCCAAACGATTCTCTTCCCCAGGGCCCGGTGGCATTTTCCATCACCTGCACCGATAACCTCGGCCATATCGCCGCTCCGGTGATACAAACGACCAATAGCACTCAGGTCACACTCGACACGGAAAATCCCTCCATCAGCGCGGTAAACGTGCCGACACAGGGTTATGAGTTAGGCATGACGATGCCGGATCTGCGCGGCTTGCTGGTCATCAGTGACATGAGCACTCCGCTAGTGGTTACGCAGGATCCTGCGCCGGGAACTACCGTACCGGCGGGACCGCTGCTTGCAACCTTTGGAGCAAAAGATCCGGCAGGCAATATCGCACAAGCACAGACGACTCTCGATATCGGCCCAAATACCCCCTCCATCGAGGTATTACTCGCCAAGGGAGATATAGTTACAGGCGAAACGGGAATTAACTATGCCGGGTTCGGTCTCGCGGAAACGAGCGCGTTCGCCGGCACTGCCATCACCGGCAAACAAAAGTCCGCGGCCATCTTTGGCCCGGATGGCAGCCTATTGCTTCAAGCAGGCGCCGCGGCTCCCGGATACTCCGCCACCGTGATCAGCAGCCTGGCTCCGCCGAGTGGAGATGTTGCCTTGGCCACACTGAAGCCTGGCTTCGGCGGGGTCACGGCCAGGAACAACGTGTTCTTTTTCGCCGGCCTCTCGACCAATTCGCCAACGCTCGCCGCTCGCACTGGCATTCAGGAAACCGCCATGCCGCTCGGCGTCACGGTCAAGAGTTTCGTCGCGATCGACGGCAATGGAACGGATCCCTTCTTTCTCGTCACCCTGCAAGGGACCGGCGTCACCGCGGCAAATAACCTGGCTCTTTGCGTCACGGACGGCGGGAATGTACGGATCCTCGTTCGGAAAGGAGACCTTGTCGGAACGGAGAAGATCTCAGTCATCAGCACGTTGACCGGCAGCGCGGGCACAACCGCCGCCGGCCGCTGGAGAATCGATGGAACGACCATTGGAGTCCGGCTGACTTACTCGGACAAGTCAGAAGCGATTTACGCCATCCCCGCCAGCGCCGCTGGTCCGGCGGACTGGATTTTGAAGGCCGCCACCGGGCCTACTTCCATCCCTGGAATTGCCGGCACCACGATCACCAGCTTTGGCCTGCCGGGCTTTGGTTCGGATAGTTTCGCCGTCCGTGCTAATTTAAAAGGGGTTCCAACGAGTTCGAATGCGGCCATCCTCACGAACCGTGACGGGGCGCTTGCTGTGTTGCTTCGCAAAGGCGGCTTGATTACTTCGGACGCCAACCAAAGCACACTTACCAATGTTACGATTCGCGACTTCTCCGACCCGATCGCCGGCGCGAATGGAGCGGTCTCGCTCTTTGTCACAGCGGCGGGTTCGCATTTCCCGAGTAACCGGATGATTGGTTACTCGGCGAACAGTGCCGCCGGTTTCGAGATATTAGCGAATCGCGGAGCATTTGCTCCGGGAGGCGGGAAATGGGCCAACCTGCCTTCGCTTGTCCTGCCGCGGAATTATTTTCGGGGACCGGTATTTCTCGGCACGCTGACCGTGAATAAAGCGGAGAATATCAACGCGGGAAACAATGTCGGAATCTGGGCAGTGGATGCAAAGGGTCAACTGGAGTCCGTATTACGCACGGGGACCGGAGTGATGGTCGATGGCAGTCAGAAGGTCATTCACACCATTGCGACATTGGTTCCCGCGGCCCGGGCGATCGGCTCGGCGAGTGGCTATGATGATGACGGCAATGTTGCGGTACTTGCTACGTTCACGGATGGCACCCAGGCACTGCTGAATGTGGCGGTGCCGTAAAGGCCGCACGTTTCAAAAAGGCTCGACGCGCACACGGCAGATGACTGACATAGATTGGACGATGCTTGCAAAGCGCAGATTTTTGTCGCCGTCCGTTGCTGTGCTGGCCGCGGCGTTTTGCCTTTTAGCAAATGCGAGCGCGCAACTTGCAACCCCGGAAACCTTTCTCCCGGGCAGTCATGTGAAATTGGAAAAAGCCGTTGAAGGCACCGATGTGATTGTCATTGGTACATTGGAAACGCTCGGAAAGACAAGTCTTCTGGCGCCAGGTATGCGCAGTTATCACGGAGCGAAACTCCATGTTGAGAAAGTGCTGAAAGGACCCGCGGCACAAGGGAACATGGGCGTATATATCTTCGTACATTGCTTAAAAGGTCACATCGAGGAAAACGATCCCGAGGTAGGAAAGCGCTACCTGTTTTTCATCGACGACCACACGCATCGCAACGACCATTTCGTGCTCAAAATCATGGAGCCGGACGATGGGAACATCGCGGCAACGTCCACTGCAATCGAAGCAGCCTTCGAATCATTGCCTAAAGAGAAGATGCAAGCCAAACCACCAATGGACGGCCGCTCGCGCGTGCGTTGGATCCCAGCGCCGTAGCGGCCAAGGCAGGGGTATGTTTCTTCATCGCCCCGGAAAAGGTCCGAACGACTCCTGCACTCCACGCTCTCCAAGCGGCGGGACGCCACTTCTACTATGCTGAATGCCTGAAAGCGTGCAGGCCACGCTACCGGTTGGCAGCGTGGCCCGCGGGGCTCCCGTTGGGAGTTGGTTGGTGAAAGGTTAGTTCCTGAATCCCTCAATCAGCAAGGACTGGGCCTTCTTCAGGGTTTTCAGACTTTACGGGTTTGTCGGCAGCGATGGTTGGGTTGCGCATTGAAAAAACAAAAATCAGGAGCAGCCCTGGCTGGTGCCGCATTCGGTGCAAACTCCGCAGGCGCCGGCGCGGATGACTTTGGAAGAACCGCAGTGCGAACAGGTTGTATCCATGTACATGTTACCCAGCGCGACTTTTACGCGTTCAGCGTAAGTATTTGCATTTGGTGGCGGATGATGATGGCCATTGCCATTCCCGATCTTCGTACCCTCGGAGTTCCCGTTGTGCGTGATGATGTCGATGATCTCTTTCTCCGGCGAAAGCGCCAGATCGGAGACTGGACGATTGATCGCCTTCTTATCGATCTCGCCGAGTTCCTTCAAGGGCAGCTCCTGCTGCGACTTATTCGGGCTCGTGGCTTCCTTGTAGCCCTTGATGAACTGACAGGCGAGCCAGCGGAAGATGTAGTCCGTGATCGATGTCGCGTTGCGAATGTCCGGATTTTTCGTGAACCCGGACGGCTCGAAACGCTGATAGGCAAACTTCTTCACCAGTGACTCGAGCGGCACTCCGTACTGGAGCGCAATCGAGGTCAGCGTCGCGACGGTATCCATGAGACCTCCCAACGTGCTGCCTTCCTTGTTCATCTGGATGAACAACTCGCCCGGCTGGCCATCTTCGAAGAGGCCGACGTTGATATAACCTTTGTGACCGGCAATCTCGAACTTGTGATTGATCGCCAAACGGGTCTCCGGCATGCGGCGGCGGACCGGCTCATCAGCCTTCACGCGCCACACCGCGACTTCTTTCTCCAGCTCCACAATGTGAGCTTGCAGCGCTTGTTTATCGGCGACGATCGCTTCCACTTCGGCGGCCAGCGTGCTCTCGTTTCCGCTGCTTTCCACCGTCGTGGATCCGGAATGTTTCTTCTTGTCCGTCGCAAGCGGCGCCGAGCGCTTCGAGCCGTCGCGATAGATTGCGATGGCCTTGAGCCCAAGCTGCCAGCCCTCGATGTACGTGTTCATGATGTCCTCGACGGTCGCCTCGTTCGGCAGATTAACCGTCTTGGAAATCGCTCCGGAAAGGAACGGCTGTGCTGCGGCCATCATCTTGATGTGCGCGCGGTAGTGCAGCGAACGCTGGCCGCGGAACGGCTTGAAGGCGCAGTCGAAAACGCCGAGATGCTCCGGCTTCAGTCCCGACTGAACAGTCTCTCCGGTCTGTTCGTCCTGAATGTTCTCGATCGTGTCGAACTTATCGATGTGGGCGACGATCTTTTCGATCTCGGCGCTGGAGTAGCCAAGGTTCTGCAAGGCGGATTTGACCGTCTGGTTCACGATCTTGAGCATGCCGCCACCGGCGAGCAGCTTGTACTTCACAAGCGCGATGTCGGGCTCAATGCCCGTCGTGTCGCAATCCATGAGGAAACCAATCGTGCCAGTAGGCGCGAGCACCGTCACCTGTGCGTTCCGGTAGCCGTGCTTCTTGCCAAGCGTCAGCGCCGCATCCCAGCAACGCTTCGCTTCCTCTTTCAGGTGACCAAAGCGCGGGCTTTCCTGGATCTTTGCGACGTGATCCCGGTGCAGCTTGATGACTTCGAGCATGTACGGCTCGTTCGTCTCATCGACGGGCTTTTCAACGCCGCTGCACCTAGTCTCGTGATAACCCGGGAATGGTCCCATCCCCTTCGCCATCCGGGCGGATTGCTCATACGCGTGGCCGGTCATGATGGAGGTGATCGCTCCGGCGAGGGCACGGCCTTCGTCGGAATCGTAGCCCAGACCGTAGCTCATGATGAGCGCGCCGAGATTGGCGTAGCCAAGGCCGAGCGTGCGGAAGATGTGAGAGTTTTCCGCGATCTCCTTGATGGGATACGACGCGTTATCGACGATGATTTCCTGTGCGGTGATGAAGATCCGCACCGCCGCCTTGAAACGCTCGATATCGAACGAACTGTCCGGATTTTTGAACTTCAGGAGATTCAGCGAAGCCAGGTTGCAGGCCGTGTTGTCGAGGAAGAGATACTCCGAGCAGGGATTCGTGGAATTCTGCCGCGCAGTTCCCTTGCACGTGTGCCACTTGTGAATGGTCGTGTCGAACTGCATCCCGGGATCGCCGCAGACGTGCGTGCCTTCCGCGATTTTGCGGAGCAGTGTGCGGGCATCCTTCTTTTCGCAAGGTTTGCCGTCGGTCACCCGCTTCGTCCACCACTCGCGCCCCTCGATGGCCGCATTCATGAAGTCGTCGCTGACCCGGACCGAGAGGTTCTCGTTCTGGTACATGATCGACCCATAGGCGTCGCCATTGTACGAACCGTCGTATCCCTGTTCGATCAGCGCCCAGGCCTTCTTTTCCTCCTTGGTCTTCGCCTCGATGAAATCTTCGATGTCCGGATGCCAGTCCTTGAGCGTATTCATCTTCGCCGCCCGCCGGGTCTTGCCACCGGATTTCACGACATTCGCCACCTGATCGTACACTTTCAGGAACGAAAGCGGACCGCTGGGACGTCCACCGCCCGAAAGCTTTTCCCGCGTGGAGCGGAGGGTCGAAAGATCCGAACCAGTCCCCGAGCCGTACTTGAAGAGCATCGCTTCCGAAGTCGCGAGCCGCATGATGTCTTCCATCGTATCGTCCACGGACTGGATGAAACACGCGCTGCCCTGCGGATACTCGTACTGGGTCGGAGCACGCCGGGCGACCTTGGCCTTCGGATCGAAAAAGTAATTACCCTCACCCCTACCCACGCCGGTGCCGTACTGGTGAAACAGCCCGACATTGAACCACACCGGCGAATTGAAGGCGCCGTGCTGATTTACGCAAAGCCAGGTCAGGTCGTCGTAAAACGCCTCGGCGCTCGCCTTGTCGGCGAAATAGCCATCCTTGATTCCCCAATCGGCAATCGTCCGAGTGACCCGGTTGACGAGTTGCTTCACGGAACGTTCCCGGCCGCCCTTGTATGGGTCGGAGCCGTTGGAAATGTCTCCGTAGAAGTACTTGGACACCGCGATCTTTGTCGCCAGGGCACTCCAGCTTTTCGGAACTTCCACCGCCTCCTGCTTGAAGATGGCCTTGCCTGAATCATCCGTGATTTCTGCCGTGCGCTGTTCCCACTCGAGTTCATCGAAAGGGGAGAGTGCTGGCTGACTGAAGGTGCGCTGGAATTTCAATCCAGCGGAAGCGCGGCGAGCCGGCTCGACAGCGGCCGGAGAACGGTGGGTTCGGCGAGCGGTTTTCAGCTTCATGGCGGGTTTCGAGGAGCGGAGATGCGGCAGCGATTCTGGTCTTCGACGGGAACCCGGCTTCGTCGTCGCAAGTCCTATATGTTGGTGAATATACTGTGAATAAGCCGGAATAACCACAGTATATTGTGGTCTGGAGGTTTGGGAACATGTCCAGAAACCCCACCGGTGGACAAGCAAATTTCGCCTTCAGCCGCCCAAATATTTTTGCACTTCGAGGATTGACAAGAAGGCCTTTGATTTCCCGGCCTTGATAAATGCTTGGGTTGGAAATGAACCGAGATTGGAAATCAGCTCCCCTAAAGTGCTCCACGCTGAAGAGCGCAGGCGGATGACGTATTTTTCAGGGTTGCAGAGGGATCGGCTGGTTGTTCCTCAGCGGTTCTGGCGCTGGAAAATTTTGGCGGGTTTCGTCATCCGTTTGCCGTGTTTTTGGAACAATGGGTGAGGAAAAAATTTTCCCCGAGGAGGTGCGTGGACGTTATGGACAAAATGGACCCGATGGACACCCAGATGCGTCCATGCTGTCCATCAAGTCCACCTAAGGGGATCCTCAGTAGAGGCCCCGCCTTTCTTCAAAACCTTAGTCCCCGCTGCTGCCGCCTGTTCCCGGTCGCGTCACCCCAAAAATATTGTCGTCACTGCTGATCCACGTGTCCTTGTCCTTGATGATCGCCTGAGGCGGCAGCGTGGGAGAGAGTGGGGCGATTCCCGGGATCTTCTTCACGGCGGTGCCGATCGCCATGAACTCGATCAGGGTGCCAAGCTCGTTGATGTGCGTCTTGATGCCGACCACGTCGTCGGCGCCGATCGCCTCGGCCTCACGGCGGATCATGCCGATGGCGTGCTCGCGGGCTTCGTAGATCAGGGAGGTCAGATCGCTGATTTCACCACGGGAGAAGGACTTGAACATCGCCTTCAGACCACCGACGAAACCCAGCGAATAAACAGCCGTGCCGAGCACGAGTTTCAGCGGCGCATAGCCGAGGCAGGCCAGGTTCCACATCTCCTCACAGGTGAGGTCGCTCGTGACCGGTTCCTGCATGGCGGTCTGGGGCAGTGCGGGATGTTTCGCGGCCGTTCCGAGCATGAGCATTTCGTGCACACCCCGAAAAGGCTGGATCCGTGTCTCGATGCCGACGACCGCATTGGCCCCGACCGCGCGCGCTTCCGTGGAAATCCTTTTGAGCGCCAGGTGACGCGTTTGATTGAAGATATCGCTGAATTCCTTGATCTCGCCGCGAGCCAGGGTTTTGAGCGCGCCGAAGAGCCCCCCGGCCACGCCGACGGAATAGGCGACATTGCCGAAGACGAAATGGAGCGGCGTATAGCCTGCGTCCATCATGCAGTAGAGTTCCTGTCCGTTGTTGCTCGAAGAAAAGAGACCGAGCGGCGGCGGCGTCTCAGTGCTGTGCACAACCGAGGCAACGGAAAGGAATTCCACATTTCCCTGGAAACCCCGCAGTTCACTCGTCGCGCCTGTGATGCCACTCGCACCATGATGCTGCGCTTCCTGGAGCATCCGTTGCAGCGACTGACGCCGTCCGTCGTTGATGATCTCCGTGACTTGCGTGACCTCACCGCCCATCATCCCCTGGATACCGGCGCCGAGTCCGCCGAGAAATCCGAGTGAGTGAACGCTATTGCCAACGACGAGCTCTCCAGGGCGAAGCCCCTTGAGATTGAGGCAATACATCTCGTTTCCTGACAGGCCGGTCATGATAGGCATAGGGAAAAGACAGTTCGCGGCCAGAGTATCGGGCGCCGTCCGCGGGTCAATCGCCGTTGTGCAACGCTACGAAACGATCTCGAATCCGCGCAACCCCTGCTGCGATGCCGCAGGATGGACTTCGGTTTTCTTGATGTGGCCCTTCAATTCGCTTTCGCCGATCGCTTCGAGAAATGCTTCCACTTCCTCGGCCTCACCTTGCGCGAGGAGTTCCACACGGCCATCGGAGAGATTTCGCACCCAGCCGATGACATCGAATCCCCGCGAAAGATTCTTCACGGTCCAGCGAAAGCCCACTCCTTGCACGCGGCCTTCGTAGAATGCTTGTCGAGTCATCATGTTCACCGTGCGGCTCACGCGTTGAAATCTCAAACCGGAAAACGCCCGCCCGCCATCATTCTTCGAGCTCCACACCGCGCAGATACTCGGCGGCCGTTTCGGGCCAGACGCTATTGACCCAGCAGCCGGTGCCGAGCTCAAAGCCTCCGAAATGCTGCAGCCTCGGCACAATCTCGATGTGCCAGCGGAAATCGCGTTCGATCGTGGTCCAGTGATCGTGGCGCTGCGTCCGGGTCGGCGCGGTGAAGAGCATGAGATTGTAGGGAGGATGCCCGACCGCGATGGAAAGCTTGCGTAACGCATTCCGAAGCGCATCGGCCAGCTGAGCCATTTCCTGATCGCTGAGCCCATGGAAATCCGGGCACTGCCGCTTGGGATAGATGGCCATCTCGAAAGGTGCGCGCGAGGCGTACGGACAGAAAACGGCAAACCCATTGTTCTCGTAGACGAGACGCGTTCCCGTACGCACTTCCTCGCTGAGGATGTCTTCGAAGATCGAGCGCTTCTTCTGCTCGAAGAAGTGCCGGGCAATGGTGAGCTTGGTTTTGAGGACGGGATGGATGACCGCCATCGCCAGAAGCTGGCTCACGGCATGGTTCGTCAGTCCGCCCGCCGCATGTCCCACGTTTTTGACCACCGCGAAAGAACGCATGCGAGGATCGCGCATCAGATCGACCATCCGGATCTTCCAGGCTCCGATGACCTTTTCGATGTCGTGCAGGGAAAGATCCTCAAGGGCCTGCTCGCCGGGGGCCTCGATGATCACCTCGTGCGCGCCCACGCCATCCATGCGGTCATAGAACCCCTCGGCATGGCGGGTCGGATCGCCTTCCACGCGCAAGGCCGGCGCGCGATTCGGAACCACACGCACCTTCCAATCACCGTGTTCGCTGGCGGTGTGCAGGGTATGCGGAGCAAATTGCTCCCGTCCGGCAACGAAGGGATCCGGCAGCGGACGCTCCTCGGCTTCCTTTCGCACCGACCCAAAAGCCGGCCGCGCCGCCCGCGCCTCGGAAAAGATGGTCCACGCTTCCGTGAGTGGATCGAGGCGCATTTCGTTTTTTTGCATGGTCAAAGGAATCTGCATGCTACGTAGCCGACTTGGCTGGCGGGAGAAAGCACGGAGTGAGGCTGAATCTCATCCTCTTCATCGTCATCGGAGAAGCCAACGCCGACGAGGGAAACGTTCAACGTCCAACTTTCGACGTTCAACTTTCAAAGATGGCGGCTTCGGCGCCGCCAGTCATAAGATCGCGCGGCGACACCAGCGCCCCATGGAGTGCGTGCGGCAAGAGAGCTTCGTGTCGTCTTTCGTGGACCCTTTTCCTTCCTCACTTACCAAACTTCTCCTCGAGCTTCTTCGCCACGTCCGCCGCTCCCGAGTCCACCAGCACTACAGAATTGCCGCTCCGCACCAGGCGTAAGGCGCGCGGAGCATCCGTTTCATAACGATCCTTTTCCTGGGCGCCGGACTTAGCCGGATGATACCCCTTTTCGAGGCGACGTTGTTCCGCCTCGAAGAATTTCGCCGCGGCATCTTCACTCGACCACACGGACTTCCAGACAAGTGCGTCTCCGTTTCGGAAGGTCAGATACCGGTCGCCACGCCAGCCCGCCGCGATTTGTTCCGAGGTTTGCCCTTCGCCTGCTTCGCTTAGCTGAATGCGAATCCCAAGTTCGCCCAGCGCGTTGTCCGTCTGCGGTTTTTGGCCGTCCAGCGCAAGATCGGGCCATTGGATGGCCACCGGTTCTTCACGGGGTTCAGCGAGGTATTTTTGCGGATGCAGAATCTGCGCGGTCGAAGTGGGCGGATGCGCGAAGGCCTGTGAAATGGCGTCGTATCCGCCGCGTTCGATGAGCGCCGCGCAGAACTCCTGTCCGCGCAGATATGGGAAAACGAGTTCCTCACGCAGATACCGCGGCGCTTTCTGTAACTGATCCATGTTCTGGCTGAAGGAAGCCGTCACGTTGTCCTTGAGTGCGCGGAGCGACAGATTCTTCATCATGTATTCGCTCATCACGATGGTGGCTTCGCCCTCCACCAGAGCGCTCGCGGCCACCGCCCGATCATCGTTGTCTTTGATCTCCAGCGGCAGATGCAGCAGGTCGAAATACTGATCCTGAAGCGCGTGAGTCAGCTCATGGGAAAGGATCACGCGGTTTTGCGCATTTTCCAGTGAGGCGTCTTCAAACATGAAGAGCTTGTGTTGATGCTGGTCGTAGAAGGCGGCGATCTGTTCCCCGAGCAGTTCGATATACTTCTGCCGCAGCGGATAGCCGTCGGGCAACAGCCCAAGCCGGGCCAAAGCCGCGCTGATGTTTTTGAACTCTTCCTCGGAGAAAGTCTCGGCGAGCTTTGTCGCGACGACCTTCTGGATCTCTTTTCGCGTGACCACATTGTATTCGACCGGCTGCTTGAAAGACAGGCCGCGAATGGAAGTCACCTGTTTCTCGATTTCGTCGCGTTGCGCCTTGCTCTTTTCGAGTTCGCGAGTGCGTTCGCTGTCGGCGACGAGGGAGCGAAGCCGGTCGTTTTCCTCATCTCGCAACCGCAGGACCGACTCGAGCTTGCGCGCTTTGGCGAGATCGGCGCTGGTCACGAGCCACGAAATGCCCGCGCCACACGCCGTTCCGATGACGAATAAGACCAGGCTGGCGACGAGGGAACGCATGAGGTGGGCCGGAACCTAGTGTGTCACCTCGGGCGAATCAACCGCGCGCTTGGCATCCGGTTTTGCCCGCCGGGCCAGCATGCGCTGGAGATCGTCGCCGATATTGTGCGCGAGCGCGCTCATGGCCTCCGCCTCAGCGGTCGGGAGAAGTTCGCGGCAATTTTCGTCCCACACTTTCAGCCACGCCGCGAAATGCTCCGGCCCGAGCTCCAGGAAAAAGTGCCGGCCCATACCGCCCGCCCACTCCGAAGGCCCACCCGTCGCTCGCGCCCAAAACTGGGTGATGGTCTCGATGTGCTCGGACCAGACGGCAATGCGGGCGTTGAAAATCGGCTCGAGGAGCGGATCGTAGCGCACCTTGGCGTAAAACCATTTCACGAGGCGATGCAAGCCGTCGTACCCGCCCAGCCGCTCGTAGAGCGTGCGGCCTTCCGGATGGACAGGGATCTTCTCCGGAACACGGGCGCCGGGATGCGAAGCGGAGTGTGACACCAAAGAGCGTAGCACGCCCCTTCATCCACTTCCTCTTCATCTTCATCATTATCCCTGGAAGTCGCCTCCTCCGTGCTCCAACGAGTTGGCGGCACTCGGACTCACGGGACAATGATGATGATGACGAGGAAGAGGAAGTGGATTACCTCACTTCCTCCGCCACATACTGCTCCGACGCCATTCCTTCCGCTTACCCTCCGTTCGCAGGGGTAACTCAAGCTGAGAGGCGGAAGCGGAGGACGAACGAAAACGCAGCAAGGCCAGCAGACGCTGAAGAGGTTTGCGAAGTTGCATGCGAATAGAAAACGCCAGGGGTACGGACAAATGCGGTCCTATCGTCGTCCTATCCTCGCCGCTGCTCGGGACTGTACAGATCGCCAATCCCGCCGGCGGTCTTGCGAATCCGCTCGACCAGCTCCTTTGGCTCAAGGACCTGGACATGGGAGCCCCAGCTCAAGATCCATCGTTCGATTTCCTCGAAACTGCCCAGTTCCAAAGTCATTTCGATTTCGTCTTTTCCCGTATCCTCAATCTTCTGCGAGGCGTGCCACTGCCGTTCGCCGACAAGTTGTCCGGCAAAGGCATCGAATCGCAGGCGGATGCGATGCCGGCCGTTTCCGGAAAAGACGCCGAAACTTTGCCCGAGCAATTGTTCCACCGAGAAATCCGCTGGCCGCTGGAACCGTTCGGAGGAAGCTCGCACCTGGCGCATCCGCGGCAGCGCAAACGTCCGGAGCTGTTTCCGCTCCAGGTCGTACCCGATGACATACCATTGATTCTCGATGCACCCCAGGTGATAGGGCCGGATCCGGCGCGGCACGAACCGGTCCGCCTGCAACTTCTTGTAAGAGAAACTCAGCTCGCGTCGTTGCAGGACGGCTTTGCTGATTTCTTCGAATACTTCGAGGTCGGCCACCGTGGCGCCGATGTTGCGGAAGGAAATACCCTCCTCCACGTCGGTCCAGGAAAACGAGAAGGTATCTTTCAGTCCATCGGTCAATTTTCGGAAGGCCGCCTCCAGCCGCTTTTCAAAGGAGGTCCCTTTGTATTGTGCCAGAGCTTTCCGCGCTACAAAGAGCGCCAGCACTTCGCCTTCCGAGACCTCGATACTGGGAAAATTCGTTACCGGCTCCGTGTAGAAAAAACCGAACTGGAGTTGATCATACTCGATCGGCAGTCCCATCCGGTCGCGCATGAAATCGATGTCGCGCTGGATGGTCTTGGTCGAGACTTCAAGTTCGTCGGCCATCTTCCGGCAATTGGGGAAAGTGCCTTCCTGAAGCTTGGCATGAAGGAGCATCATGCGTTGCAACGGGGGGCGCGAAGACGGCAGAGGTTTCGGGCGTGAACTCCTGAGTACACTGGAGGCGCCATGTCGAGGGGGAGACGTGCGAGCCATGGGTCAATTCTATGAGACAGACACGGTGGTGAGGACAAGCCGGAACCGCATCCGGAAACGGTTTTCGATCACTCTTTTTTGGGTCGGACAGCCTATGTCCGTCCCTCTCTGATGAGATGTCACACGTGGCCGGGGAAACCGGTCCATGCACGAAGAAAGCGAGGCGGCAGGAAGGCGACCGAGGGAGGATGGGAAGGTGGGGGAGGTGCATGGACCGGTTTTTGTGGAGGGACGCACAACGCACAAACAACGATCGAAGCACGTGTCCGCTCGCGGCACTAAGCTGAAAACTCCCAACTCCCAACGGTAAACTCCCAACATTCAACGATTCCAAGCTCCACGCGTTACCTGTAAAAGTCATCTACGAGAGTAAACGCGGGATTTCCAACGACGCACATTGAATGGTTGGGAGTTTTCCCCATCGCACGGCGTTACGGCTTCCAAGCGCTTACTAATTTGAATCAGCCGTACCCCGCCAATGCCGCTGAATCCGCGTTTCCCTCCTCTTTTCTTCCTGGGCTTCCCTCTCGCTTCCGAATCCACTACGGTCCTATTTATGAACCTCTTCCACCCGACGCTGGTGCTCGTGTTTCTTTTGGTGGCCGCTGTTCCATCCCGCCCTGCTTCGGAAGTGGTCGTAGCGAATCGTTACCTGGAAGCGAAGGGCACGAGCCACGCTCATCTGTATCTCTACAAGGAAGACGGCACGTTTCTCCGCCAGCTGACGCGCGATGATACCGGTCAGGACCACGATCCGATCTTTGATCCGGATGGCGAGACGATCGTTTTTTCCCGCGACACAGAAAAGGGAACGGAGTTCTGGAGCATCGAACCCAAGGGCGGCGCATTGCATCGGCTGCCGTCGGCTCCAGCCTGGTATCAAGGCACACGAACTTCGCCTTATTTTTCCGCACAGGACCCGGACGCTGCGGCAGCGGACACGAAGCCGGCAAAAAAAGGCGACGGTGCAGCACCAGCGGCTGCGGATGGCACGGCACAAACAGCTGATCCGCGCTTCGCCGCTTCCGATCATTCCGTCGAATTGGTCCTTCACGAGACGAAGGACGAAGACGATCAGATCGACGGACCCGGCCATGGAAAACACTATCGCGTGCGCGATCTCAAGACGGGCAAGGAGTTCGAGCTCGGCAACCTCAAAAGCTTCCTCGGACTCTACGATCTTCTTCATATCAACCGGGACGGCGATCACACATTTCTCATCGAGCCGCCTTTGCGCACGGCGTTTTTCGGTCTTCACCTCACAAGCACGGATGGTGATACGTCCTTCGCCCTGGATCTCTCTACTTTCCCGCCACGCAAGCTCGTTCGCCTCTCACCTAATTGGGCCGCTCCCATCCCGCTGCCTGGGCAGGCTGCGTTTCTCACGCTCACTTATGTCCGCTATGTCCCCATCGCGGGCACGTCAAAGACGGCAAACTGCTCGTATCTCGAGCATTGGGATGCGACGTTCCAGAAGGTTCGCTATGCCCACGAAGGAGCAGCAATTTGTTACGGGGCGTCGATGTATCGCGCCGGGAAGAAACCGTCCACCATCAATATCCGCAAGAGCGGCGAGTAACGCTCAGAAGGCGAAATGCACGCGGGAAGCGAAGATATTCACCGGTCCGCGATCGCGATTGTACCCGGGATTGTCAACGAGTTGGTAATCGAGCGCGAGATGGATGTGCGGGAGTAACTCAGCGTCGTAGTAAGTCTCAAGCACACGCTCGACTCCATAACGGGAGAGCTGCCCATCGCCGACGAGCGGACCGAGGCCGCCGGTGGCGAGAAATGCACGGTGTTCCGCGCTGATTCCATCCAGAGCGCAGGCCAGGCCGAAGCGATCATTGGCTCGCGACCAACGGGTCCCCTTCAGTTGCAACCCAAAGGAAAGGCCCCGGTCGACGTCTGTGAATTGCCAGACTTCGCTCTGGCCGTCGCGCCAGCTCGCCCGAAGAAAAGCGCCGAGATCCGGCGTGATCTCCTGCTCCAGGTTCAGGCCAAAGCCATACTGATAACGATAGCGCCGCGTCCTGGTGATATCTTCCATATCGGCAGGCTGGGCCAGCGTCTCGCTGTAACTCCCCATGTTTGCATGCTCCAGCCAGCCAAGCAGCCGCACTTTTCCCGGGTGATCCCGCACGGACCAGCGGCCTTCCCATTCGAGAACCTGCTGCCAGGCCTTGGCCAGATGCCCATCTTTCGCAAGGCCATTCGAAACGCGTGGCACATCGAAGATCCCGTAACGCAAAGCCCACCGCTTTTGATTCAACTCCAGGGTCGCGCCTTCGATGTAACCGAGTGAATCGGCCGCATAGTCAAAAGCTCCGCTATCCACCAGCACCCAGTTCATGAACTGCGTCCGCTGGTCATGCGCATAGGCGTTGGCATCGAATTGATCGCCCACCGACAGCCGGCCGATCGTGAAAGTCAGGCGCGAGACATCGACCTTCCCCGCGAGTTGCAATTGATCGGACTCCAACTTCTCCTGCTCACCGCCAAAGCCGATGACCTGGCGGAAGAAAAGGTGCGGCACGAATACTTCGCCACGATGCGATCCAACTTTGTATGCCTCGGCATTTGGAAATGCGGCGATGCCATGCGTCTCGGACAGTCCGAATCCCTGGTAGTACTCCGGATTGAAATAAACCTCCGCGCCAGTCCAAAGACGCGCACCGAAATAGAGATCGAAGGAACTGGTCTGGCGAAACGTGTCGGACGAAAGAAGGCTGTTCGTGCCCGCGTAAGGTGAGCGAAATCCCGGCTGGCCCTGGAAAATTTCCGTGCCCTGGAAGTGGAAGAGCCAGCGCTGCTCCTCATCTGGGGCGGCGGCCTTTCCATCCTTTTCGATGACGGGCGCATTCTCTTTTGCGGACGCAGATGGAAGGTCCGCAGCGTGAGAGCATTCCATCGAAAGCAAGATGGCGAGCCAGGCGATTGTCGTACGGAAGCAGAGATTATAACCGGCGTTCATTTTCAAAGCGGCTGGCCTCGATGGCCCATCCTTTTTGTTATACTAAGTAGCCGAGGCAAGCGCCGATCCCAATGCTAAATGCTGAATGCACGAATTGTTACATGCTAGCGATGCCAGGTCGCTGCCTTACTTATAGCGTAAGGCAGAACCTACATAGATTTCGTGACCCGCGCACTACAGGATCTTATGAATCTCACACGGAGGCGCGGAGTTCGCGGAGGAAGGAGGAAAAGTTCTTTGGACAAGCGTGCTTCTCACGAACGAATTACTTCTCCCGCCCCCCTCCTTCTCTCCGCGTTTCCGCGCCTCCGCGTGAGCCTTTTAACCGCTCGGATTTCCGCCAAGCCATCTTCTTCAAAAACCTTGTCTCCCTTTTTCTCTCTTCCTCCGCGAACTCCGAGGCTCCGCGTGAGACCTCCCCGGAGTCACGAGTGAAAGATCCGTGTCCTTGTTGAAACCAGCGCACTCAAGCAACGGGACGCCGCTTCCACTATGGCTGCTCCACCAGCGACGATCCTGGCTTCAGCTTTCCGCCTTCGTGGAAGCCGGCCAGCTCCATGGCCCGCCGGATTTCCGGTGCCTGCATGAAAGTCTTCCAGATCAGTGCGGTGCGATAGTTCTCGGCCTGGAGAAGCGTAATGCCGACGTCGATGCCAATCACGTCCTTGTCCTTCCAACCGGTCTCCGGATTGAAGGCGTCGACAAACCCATATTTCGCCCAGGCTAAGTCGCCATACTGTTCCTTCATCGTGCGCAACGCCGCGAGACACTCCGCGGGAGCGAAGGGAATCGAGCCGCCCGGTGCGCACGGTACGATCGTGCCATCGATCGCCGGATGCGCAGGCGGACCACCCCACGCGACATAGCCATGCGCTGAGTCGGACGCGGATAATCCCCAGACGTTTTCTCCCCAATGCGGGTATTTGGCGGCCAAGCCGATGCACATCTGGCGTTGGGCGAGAGTGGCTAGCCGGGAATTTTCGAAATAGTCGGCAATGCCATCGTTCTTTCCACGAAAGTCGACATAGGCCTGCGAATACTGGTGCGTGAACAGTGGCCGGCACTCGAGGAATTCATATCCGGACCATTTGCCCACCGGCTTGCGCTCCCACGCTTTCCACTCCTCTGGCGGTAATGGGTGTGACTCCGCACCGATGCCCACGAGATCCATCACCATATGTTCCGAATAGCGGCTCCAGCGGTACGGGATGAATCCCTTTTCCGGTGTCCAGCCCAGCCGTAACGTCGTGCCGCCGTCGAGCATCCACGGCCAGTCGATCCGCTCGTAAATTGCATTCACGAGTGTCGTAATTTGCAGGTCCTTAAAATACTCCCGCGCAGTCACTGCTCCGGCGAGGAAGAGCGCGGTGTCGATGGAAGAGAGCTCCGATTTTCCGGCGCGACTTCCATCACGCGTGAGGTAGAAGTGATAGAAGAATCCATGCTCATTCACGAGCCGGGATTGAAAGGCTTCCAGGGTCGCGCGAACCCGCTCCGTGGCCTGATCGCGAGGAATCCACCCGCGCGCATCGGCGATACAGATCCCGCTCAAGCCAAACCCGACCGAGGCCACGCTCCCCAGCCCGCCAGGCGCGGAGCCATCGGCCTTGGCCCGATCGGAGATAAGGCCGGTGTCCACCTTCCAGCTATCGTTAAAAAAATCCCAAGCCCGGTGCTCCAGGTCGTCGAGAAAGGCGTCATCTGCCGGCGCGATCGTCGGAATAGATTCCGCCCGCACCGATTCCGAAAATCCGGAGATCAGGATCGAGACAACAAAAAGGCAGACGCAAACAAAAGGATTTCGCACTTTTCCAAGATCGGAATCCGAGGCTCGCCGTCAATCGCCCTCATGCTCGATCAGAAGAGATTTCCTCAGCAGAATATGTCCGAAGCCTGTGCATAAAATGCCATATCAACAGTCCCATGCGACATTTTTCCGACCGGTAATGATAATTATAGATAGCTGTTTGGCAATAGGTTACGTCGTATCGCCTCTCAACTGGCACACAGTTCGCTAAGCCCGACCGAACTTTAATTAAAGAATCGTTCCATCCGCTTCCGCCATGAACCCAATTCCGCTTTTCCTGATCGCTTTTCTTCTCGTATCGGCAGCGGGAAGCCTTTTCGGGCTCCGTCGGATTCGACCATCGTCATCGGCACGCCTTCTCGTTGGGATTGTTGCGATCCTGTTTCTCCTCAGCGTGGCAGCCGGAGGATTTTTTGGGTTCCTGGCGTCGTTTGAACTGCCGACGCCAAACGCACGGCTTCCGTGGCAGGTGGGTTACGGATTCCTCACCACCGCCGCGCTCGCCGTCTCGGGAATTGCGGCGATGCGCGCGATAAACGTGAAGCATCTGTGAAGGGCGGCAGCGAGACGCGCCAGCCTCTATTTAAGGAACACGGGAAGCAGGGGTATTCAGCATGGAACTGAGACCGTCTGCACTACGGTAAAAGACGCGACTAACGGGCAAATCATCCAGATCCTGAAAAGTGTAATCGTTGGATAGGGACCTTCGAAATGGCGATGATAAGAGTCTGTCCGAAATGTGCCGCCGCAAACGCCGCTGACGCGTGGATCTGCGCGTGCGGTTATGAGTTTCGGGGAAACGAGCCACCCGTTTACGCAAATGAAGAAAAGAAGCCGCAACGCCCAATTACCTTTCCCGTTGCGCGGCGTCCAATTACGTTTCCCGTTGTTCGCATTTCGACGGCGGTCACCTGCGCTTTTGCACTTATCGCTTATGGCATGAAGAGGAATGCGGTGCGCTTCGCAGTGGTTAGCCCACTGGCTTTCGCGCTCCTCGTCACATTTCTGGGCTTCCTCTCGATTATCTTCTGCGTTCGCTGCCTGATTTCGCCGACGTTATCGATCCCGTTGAAACTGCTCTCGGTACTACTCATCGCAGTAGGCCTGCTTTTCGTCGGAGCATCCGTGATCATCGCCGGATGCTCGACTGGTGTGCTTCCCGGCTTCCAGGGCTGACTTACTTCATCCGATCAAAGCTCTTCTTCAGAATCTGCCAGTCCGGGGTATCTCCCAATTTGGAGCGGCTCTCCGCGATGATCTTCGCTTCGTTGGCGTTTTTGGTGGGACGATCTGATTTGTAGAAGAGGCCAAACACGCCGGGACCTTCGGCATCCGCCAGTTTGTAAGCGGCGTATTCGTCCGTCACGTCGTGATCCGCGGGCACTTCATTGAAAGCACCACCCTTACGCGGATTCGCCGCATTGAAGGCGCCGGGATAGAATTCCACGCATTCGCTTAGGCATTCGATGAAGGAAAAGCCGTCGTGTTCCATGGCGGCTTCCATAAGCCCGAGTAAGTGTGGGATATTCGTCGCCGTAGCTCGCGCCACAAACGTGGCGCCTGCGGCAATCGCCTGTTTCATCGGATTGATCGGCCGATCGGTGGAACCCCAAACGTCGGTCTTCGATTTGAACCCTAGGGGCGAAGTCGGCGAAGTTTGTTTCTTGGTCAGGCCATAGACGTGATTGTCCATGACGACATAACTCATCTTCACGTTCTTACGGGCCGTGTGATTGAAGTGATTGCCGCCGATCGAAAAAGCGTCGCCATCACCGCCAAAGACGAACACATGGAGATCAGGCCGCGAGAGCGATACCCCGCTGGCATAGGCCAGGGCGCGCCCATGGATGAAGTGAGTGCCGTGCGCCTGGACAAAGTAAGGGAAGCGCGAAGAACAGCCGATGCCGGCAACGGTGCAGATCTTTTCGTGCCAGAGCTTCCGCTTTTCGATGAGCTTGTAATAGAGCGCGAGAACCGAGAAATCGCCGCAGCCCGGGCACCACGTTGGATGATCGGCAGCGGTTTCTTTTTTCGTCAGCGGCTTCCGGTCGGCTTCAACGAGATCGGGGATCGGACCGGGAGTGATGGTGGTACGCGGGAGGGGTTCAGAGAGGAGAGACATGGCGGGGAAAAGTGAAAGGTGACTTACTTGGTGGCGGCGAGGACGCGGTGGAGAATCTCGCGAACTTTCCAGGTGAGACCGTCGGTCTTGGTCACGGATCGAATCCGCGGATCGCAATAGCGGGCGCGGAGCATCGTCGCGAGCTGGCCATTGCCGTAGATCCCTTCGTCGTTAAGCTCCACGACAACGACGTGGGTAAAGCCGCTCATAATTTTCTCCAGGCCATTTGGCAAGGGGTTGAGATGCTTGATATGCAACGCGGACATCGCCTCGCCGTGTTTGCGCGCCTGCTTCACGGCTTCTTCGATCGGCCCCTTGCTCGAACCCCAGCCGATCAGCAAAACGTGTCCTTCCGGTGCTCCATAGACTTCCGGCACGGGCAATTCCGTCGCCAGTTTGCGCAGCTTGTTGCGGCGCTTCGCATTCATCTGCGTGTGCACTTTGCCGGAGCTGGTGGGATGACCGAGTTCATCGTGCTCCAAGCCGGTGACCACCGGATACTTTCCGCTCGCGATGCGCGTGCCCGGAGCAACGTGCCGTGTGATGCCATCCGGTGCGGCGAGGTCGTACGGCTTGTGATCTCCGACCGGCGTGAAATCGGGAGAGATATCCTGGCAGACCTTCTCGAGGTCGGGATATGGGAAGGCCTCGATGCGGGTAGCAATGCCCTGGTCGGTGAGAAGCACCACAGGCACCGAGTATTTACGGGCGATATTCACCGCCTCAATGGCGCTGTAGAAGCAATCCTCCACGCTGGAAGGCGCGAGCACGACACGCGGGCTGTCGCCGTGTCCGCCGAAGCAGGCGATATTCAAATCGCTCTGTTCCACATTCGTCGGCATGCCAGTCGATGGGCCGCCACGCTGCACGTCGATGACCACGAGAGGCATTTCCGCCATGGACGCCCAGCCGAGCGCCTCGGTCTTGAGCGAAATGCCCGGACCGCTCGAACCGGTCACCGCGACGCGGCCTCCATAACTGGCGCCGAGCGCCATGGAGATCGCGGCGATTTCGTCTTCGGTCTGCACAAAGGTCCCGCCGTACTTCGGCAATTCGCGCCGGAGCAGTTCCATGATATCGCTCCACGGGGTGATCGGGTATCCCGCGCCGAAGCGAACGCCCGCGGCGATGATGCCATAAGCCAAGGCTTCGTTTCCGCTCATCACCACCTGTGGATGCCCGGCATTTTCACCCGGCTGGAATTGGAACGTCTCGAACAACCCCTGAACCTGATGGCCATATCCGGACTGGAAGCAGGTCAGCGCGTCCTCGACCACTTTTGGATCCTTTCCGCCGAAGCGCTCTTCGATCAATTTCGTCAACTTCTGGACGTTGAGATCGAACATCCGCGCGATCAAACCGAGCGCATAGATATTCTTCCCTTTGTCGCGCCCCGTTCCGCCGATCGCTTCGACGGTGAGCGAAGAAATCGGAACGCCGATATGATGATAGTTACCGGTCAGTTCCGGATTGGGATGCACATGATCCGAGTCAAACAAGACGATGCCTCCCTGCTTCAGAGAGCCGATATGGCTCGCATAGCTATGATCATAAAAACAAAGCAGGATATCTGCTTCGTCGCCCGCGCTCAGGACCTCGCCGGAACCGATGCGCACCTGGAAGATGGATGGGCCGCCGGAGATCGTGGAGGGGATGGTCATGAACGTCATGACCTCCTGCTCACTGCGGCCGGCAAGGCGGGCCAGGAAACCGCCAATGGCTTGAATGCCGTCCTGGGAATTGCCCGCGATGCGGATAACAGCTTCGGGGACAGTGGAGACCTTCGGGGCAGCGCCCGAAGACGACGTAACTGCGGATTCGCTCATTTGGATAAGGGGGAAAGCGGAAGTGTCTATCGCTAAAGAACAGCTTCTTTAGCAAATAAACAATCCTTCGCCTCGGGGAGTTTCGCGCGGACTCTAACATCCGCAGCGGAACGGTCAAGCAGCGCCGGGCTGGGCGGAGCAGGCCAAATGGTGACGAAAAACGGGCTCTTCCCTTGTGAGGAAAAGATGCGCAACGAAGCGCGGTCTAAATCAGAAGCTAGCTGGCGAGGAATCGGGCGCCCGGTTCCGCCGTTTGCTGACGGAAGGAGCCCGGAAAATCGATGAGCCTCGCGTCCGGGTCACATTTTCGGAAGAGCTCCGCCACATGCTCGGACAGTTCCGCATGGCTGGAACCGGACCAGAGCAAGCGCTCTTCAAATGAAACGGTCACCGGCGTTCCATGCGCAGGCTGGAAGCTGAGATTGACCTGTGATTCTTCATCTTCTTTTTCCACATAACAACGGCCATACATTCCGGTTGGCCGGGATCCGATGATGAGTTGATACAAGGCGGGCGCGTGAAGCGCGACTGCCAACGATGGGGGGTAGAAATGAATCTGCATTGGCGGGGTGTAGGCGCAACGCACGACTTAGCATGCCCAGTGCCCAGGCGCGTGAGCCGGCGGTGAAATCGGAACCGGACGACGAATCTTTTTTGCCTCAGGTGAAAACAGTTTGCAGCACGACCGAAATCATGTTCATGAGAACATCATGGCGCTCGTCTTTCATATTCGGCCTTCGGAAAATCGGCCCGGTTTCGAGGTCTCGTGCCCAGACGTTTTCCCGGGAAATACCCATCAACGGAGGCTCATGGATGCCATCGTCCAGGCGGTGCGCCTCGGCAAGGGAGCTCGAGGCGACATCTGGATCCACGATCCGGCCGGAAAAGTGGTGGACGTTCTTCCACTGCCCAATGAAGGCAGTCCACATACTGCGGATTGCTGATCCCTTACATAATACTACGCAAAGATCGTGCAATTGCGACGCTATTGCATGTGCTGAGCTGGTCAGGTGATGGTTCCGCAATGCGGACTCCGTAAATCGGAAAAAATGACGGCCACTGTCGAAATCGCGTCCGGCGGTTCGATTCCATATCGAACCGCCGGCGATCTCCGGCCCGTCATCCACATCAAAACATCCTTACCACCATGAAATACGTCTGCCTGGGCTACATCGAGCCGAACAAATTCCAAAACATGCCGGAAGCCGAACAGAAGGCGATGATCGACGAGTGCTTCACTTACGACGACTTACTGCGGAAAAATGGGCATTTCGCCGGCGGCGAAGGCCTGCAGGGCCCGGAGTCCGCCGCCACCCTGTGGTGGAAGGACGGAAAGGTGGTCGTGATGGATGGACCTTACGCCGAGACGAAGGAGCAGATCGGGGGAATTCTCTTTCTCGAGGCTCGCGATCTGAATCATGCCATCCAGCTCATGTCGAAACATCCGGGCGTGAAAGCAGGCCCGTTCGAAATCCGTCCGGCACAGGACCTTACGGGCATGATCGAGGCAAGCGAAGAACGTCGCGGCAAATCCCCGCAGCCAGCCTGAGTCGTTGGCCCATCGGCGGGGGCGCCCGAGCCGCCGCTCGTGCCAGGCACGGCGACGGTTTTGCGATGGCCATCAATGGCGCCCGCCGGATGCTTGACTCGCAAGCGGCAATGCGTCGAGCATCGCACGATGTTTCTCGCCGCCTTCAATCCCCCCGAAGTCGGAACCACCGCTGCGTGGTTCGCATTTGCCGCCCTTGCGGTCGTGGCACTGATTGTCGCCATCAGTTGGATCCTGCTCCCGTGGGTCATCGTGAGCAAATTGAACGCACGCAAGATGCAGGCCGCCAGCTCCACCTCGGCCATCATGGAGCAACTCCTCGCCATGACGAAGAAGATGGACGCCACCAATGCGGCACTTGCCTCTCTTGTCGAGGCCATGGCGCGAACGGGCGATCACGCTCACCATCACGATTCCAGCGGCACGTCGACCGCCAGTGAAAACGTTTACTATTTCGTCCGCGATGGAAGGACGGAGGGCCCGGTCAACGAAACGTCGCTACGGAAGCTTTTCAATGCCGGGGTCGTCACGGTGGATACCCCGGCCATGAAACGGGGTGATGCGGATTGGACGACGGTTGAGGAATTGTTTCCGAGGTGAATTCAGAACTCCTGAGATCCTGAAGGAGTTTCTCAGCGACGTAGAAATCCGATGATCATGTTTGACGCCTCTCTACGCCGGTAGAATGCCGCGTGGGTAGGGACGGCTGTCCAGACAACCGTCCGACAACCGCCCCTACCCAAGTCGCGCACCAGATCCGAGCTCATCTCCATTCCATGAGATCAGGAGTTCTGAAATTACTAAATTGGATGGACACGTGGACGCGGCGGGACGGCTATTCGCCTGGCTTTCGCGCGATCAAGGTTAGCCGTGGCCACCACCAGATGGTTTTGCCGTCTTCTGTTTCGAGCTGATAGGCAGCAGTTACGGCTGGAGATGCAGCTTCGATCAGTTCACGTACCCTGGCCCGATTTTCCGGCGAGGTTGCGGCGGTTTCGAAATACCATTCCAGGTCGGGTTGCTTGAGCGTCGTGAGTTCCGCAAACTGGACCGCCAGCCCATGGCGTGTGCATAGCTCTTTCCAGGAGCGTGGAGATAGCAAGCGGTTATGACTGGGGTCACGGAGCTTTTCCACCTGGTGCAGCCATTCTTCGGCCTCTGGCGAATCATCGGGCACGCTGCCATCGATCACCAGAAACCAGCCGCCGGGTACCAGCACGCGCGCGGTTTCTTTGACAAACAAATCGGGTGATGAAAAGTGGTGTGGCGCCACACGGCAGGTCACGAGATCGAAAGAGCTGTCCGCATAGGGAAACTCTTCCGCGGGATGCTGCCGGGTCTGGACTTTCAGACCACGCTGCTCGGCGGCTTCGCGGACGCGCTCGAGCATCGGCGCGGTAAGGTCGGCAAGGGTGACATCGTGGCCGAGTGACGCGAGGTGCAGACCGGTGTGGCCGGCGCCGGTTGCGACATCGAGCACGCGGGCACGCGCCGGGAGCGCGATCTTCTCCAGCGCGTCGGCGACATCCTTAACATCGGCCAGAATGTGTCCCGAGCCGTAACGTTTGCTCTGTTTCGCGAATTGCTCCTGTGCAGCTTGCTGAATCTCATCGAGTGGCATGACGAGAATGTGGCGCGAGCGGTTGGTGGAGGAAAGGGCGAGATTGGCCGACCCAAAGGCCGCGTGCAGTCGGCGAGTTTCAGATCAATCCGGCTCGCTTTCTTCGGCGATCCGTCTCTTCGCATCCTCCAGCTCCTCCGAAGCCGATAAGTTGGAAGGATCCGTTTCCAGGGACTCCACCAAGCATTGCTCTGCTTCGCGATGCCTGCCAATTGCCAAATAGAATTTGCCGAGTTGTGATAGCGCAAACGAGGATAAGTCGAATGGAATCGCCTTTTTGAATTCAGCCTCCGCTTCATCGAGCTTTTCGAGGATCCACAAAGCATTTCCGAGGTATAAATGAGACCAAAGCAACTCAGCACCGAGATCGACAGCTCTTCTCAATAACTGTTCGGCACGCTCGTATTCGCCAAGGCCAAGGCAAACAGCGCCCAATTCCGAATAAGCCTCGCCGTAATCCGCATCGAGATGAATGGCGCGTTCGAGCAGCGCGGCAGCTTTCGGTTCGTCATTCTCGCGTACCAGACGAGCGAGAAGCAAATATGGCTCTGAGAAATCCGGATCGGCTTCAATGGCACACTCATATGCTTTGATCGCCTCGGCCGTTTCCCTCAAGCATTCATGTATCGCACCGAGATACACGTAAGTCGTCGTTTTCACTTTCAGGGAAAGACCGGTTTCCAGGGCGTCCTTCGCTTCCGCGTACCTTTTCAGCTTGGCCAGTGCCCAGCCCAAGAGGGTATACCCAAGCGCGTACATCGGATCCAGACGAATGCCCTCCGCATAACAATCCCTGGCGCTTTCATTATCACCGGCTTCCTCGGAGATCATGCCCATCCGAAAGCGCAACAGCGGGTCGTATGGATCCGCCTCGATTTCAGCGGCGATTTTCCGCAGGGCATCCTGGCATTCGGGTGTGTGATTCATGAAACGGCGGTTGGAAGATCTACTGCGTCTCAATCCTGCCCTGTCCCGCCGGTGGGGCGGGCGGATCTGGCGGCATGATGCGCCAGGCTCGCGCGAGTTGGCGGTGATGCATCCAGTTGCCCAGCCAGATGGCGAAAAAGCACGAGGCGGCGAGCAATCCCGCTTCGGCGACCATGAAATACGCAGCGAGTTGAGGCCAGTCGGAGATCCACTCTTTGACGACATTGACCACCGCCAGTTCTGGCAGCGGCACATTTTCTCTTCCAAAGCCGCTGATTGCCAAGGCCGCCACGACGAGGATGATCATCAAAATCAGGATCCAGGTCGCGAATTTTGCCATGCCGGAACTCGGCAGATTCGGCCTGAAGAAAACGAAATAGCATTTTTTGCAAAGGACGTTGCCCTCCTCCTTCTGGCTCTGACTGGAGGAAGAGCGTTTCCTGCGCGGAGCCATGAATTCGTCCCGATTGCCGCAACGCGGACAGCAAAAATAGTAATGGGCGGGTGCCGAAGATGAATCCGGTTGGGGAGACTCTTGCGTGGCCATGGCCCCAGGATGATGTGGCGATATCGGAATGTCCACGGGCAAACAATGAGCCTGGCCAGCCTGCGGCGGGCCGAAAAGCTCTAAGCACTTTCGCGCCGCGAGGTAAGAGGAGAAAGCTGCGCTCGGGTGCAAAAGGCTCCCGGTTCCCCACTTGTCATTCCCCGTGAAACTCCCTCGCTTCTTTCCACTTCTCCTCCTGCTGCCGGGTGCCGTGCCGTTCATCTGTGCGGAGGACGCGGCCAAGACCGATGATCGCTACCCATTCCGGACCGATTTCGCGAATTCCCAACTCCCGTGGTATGCGCCCAAGGCCGGGGAATTTCCCCCGCATCATTCGGATCACCGCGTGGGTGGTGAATTGGTCACGGCGGATTTCATTCATCGCAAAGGTCAGTTCCGCACGACGAAGACCGGCGAATTGATGGATTTCACCATGCCGCCCTATGGCGCGATCAATTACCTCAACTCCGAGGCGGATCTGCGCGACGTGCCGCTCGGGACATTCTTTCTCTTCTTCCTCAATGAGGACGCCAACGGCGGTTTCACGCGCCTGGCCACGATGCAGGATCAGTTCACCATAGATGCAGGCCATGGCTTTTCCTATCGATTGGATGAAGTGAAGCTCGACGAAGGCAAGCTTCTCACCACGAAACAAAGCCCTGCCAAGAATCAGCCGGACCTCGGGAAAAAGGAATTGCTCGTGAAAAGCGAGACACGGATCTGGAAAGGGGAAAATCAGATCAAACTTGGCGATCTCGCTCCGGATGATGAGTTGCTTTTCAACCTGACAGGCAAGACCGCATCGGGCCCAGGCTGGTGCACGGATATCTGGGTTGGCGCGGATACGCACCGGGCAGTCACGGAAAAGCAGCGCAAGAAGTTCGCCGAGTTCACCAAGTTCCGCGGTCTTCCCGCGTGGATCGATAAGACGGAAGGCAATAAGATCACCGCGACCCTCTTCAGCGGCGATCCGCAGAGTTATAAACAAACATTCCTGGGAGATATCGCGGTCGACAAGGATCTCAACGTCGCAGTGGCAAATGATGAGTTACGCACGTGGAATCCGCCGACCGACAAGGAACGTGCAAAGGTGCTGGAGATCCGCGACGGCCCGCGCGATTGCTATGGAAGCAGCGGGGTGCGGTTGGTCTTTACGGTCAGTAATATGTTGGAAGGTTTCCGCAAAGGACGCATCGTGCGTGTTTTCGGCCCGGGCTGGACGGTGAAGGATCCGCCATATGGGGAAGGCCTCATGAATTACGGGTACGAACATCCCAAGACGTCGGAGATGGTGGAGAATCTGGCGAAGGAGTATCCGACCCAGTTTCCGTACCGGACCGACTATGGAAGTGAGCAGCTTCCGTGGTATCGAGTTGAAGCGGGCAAAGCGCCGCCGGAGTTTTCGGATCACCTCCTGCAAGGTGAATTGGTCTCGGTCGACGCCGAGAAACGCACGGGCCGCTTCCGAATAGACCGCACCGGCGAAACCAACGATTTCGCGCTGCTCTCCACGGGCACGGTTCGGTATCTCAATGCGGACGCGACGCTCGCGGATCTTCCCACCGGCACCCGCTGTCGCTTTCATTTGTATCAGGATGAAAAGGGAGCCTTCACCCAGGCAAATCTGGTCGAGGATGAGTTTAGTTATCTGGCTTCGAACAATCTCGTCTATTACGTCGAAGCGTTGAGTCTGGACGAAGGGAAGATCAACGTCGCGCGCCGAATGCCGCAGATGAAAAACTACAATGGGGACATGGAACAGCCACCCGATATTGGCCGGCAGGTGCTCCTCGTTTCTCCAGGTACACTGGCATGGAAAGGGGCGGATCAAGTGAAACTGAGTGATCTCACGGTCGGCGATCTTCTGGTCGTCAATGTCAGTGAGGAGATCGCGGGACAGCCTTCGCGCTGCACGGAAATCTGGGTGGGTGAAGAGGCGCGAAAACTCGCGACGGAACGGCAAAGCAAGAAACTCGCCGCAGCGAAAAAGCCATGATTGCCATGAATCGCGCCACACTAGTCATCGCGTCGCTATTTCTATCCATGGTCAGTGGCGCGTCCGCAAATGCGCTGACCGCCGCGCCGCAGCAGCCCTCTGCTGAGTCGCTCGAAAAAGTGGTCCGGCCGTTCTTCTCGGAGCATTGTAACAAGTGCCACGGTGAGAAAAAGCAGAAGGGCGACTTACGGGTCGACACCCTGGCCATTGATTTCGATTCACCAAAGATCATGGGGCATTGGGAGGAGATCATGAATCGGATCGATTCCGGCGATATGCCGCCTGATGACGAGGATCGTCCGAAGGCCGATGATATTGCCCGCATCTCCGAATGGATCGCGGGACAGCTTCGCGAAGCAGATTCGCAGAGGCAATCGTCCGCCGGCGAACGCGTGGCGCTGCGCAAGCTCACACGGGAGGAGTACGCGAATACCATCCGCGACCTGCTGGGCGTGACCTTCGATGTGACCGATCCCAATGGCCTTCCAGAGGATCCCGACTGGCACGGCATTCAGCGAATCGGCTCTGTGCTAACGCTCTCGCCCGCGCACGTGGAGAAATATCTCGCTGCGGCGGAAACCGTCCTGGATGAAGCGCTCTCGCTGAAAGAACAGCCGAAGCAAAATGTCATTCGCTGGACTCCCTTCGACATGCGCGGTTGGAAGCGCCTGCAGAAGGACTACGAAGCGCGCGGTATCGCGGACAAAGTGCGCGTAGACATTGTCCCCAACAACGGTGCGCTCGATGATCAGACGGTGGATATCAAGACGGCTGGTGAGTATATCGTGCGCGTGAAGCTGAGTGGCTTGCGCCCCGAGGGTGGTCGTGCGCCGCGTTTGCGGCTCTATGCGGCGGATATCAGCCGCACGCTTTTCGAGCAGGATGTGGAGGCGCCGGAAGATAAACCAGTGACGCTGGAATTCCGCACGCATCTCCCCGTCGGCCATCATCCCATTCATATCGTGAATTCCGTGCCTGGCCCCAATCCGGAAGCGCGCCGCTCGCGTCCGGGGCCATCTTCGACGGCCTTCGCCGGGCTGCAATCGCGCATTCCGTGGCAAATGAAGTTCACCGATGATGATGGCAAACCCATCGTGCCGTTTCTGCTCCTCGACTCCATCGAATGGGAGGGACCGGTGTACGATTCCTGGCCCACACAGGCGCATCAGCACATTTTCTTTGGCGGCGAGAAAGCCACGAAGGACGAAACCTATGCACGGCAGATCCTCGCCCGATTCGCGGAGCGCGCCTGGCGGCGTCCGGTACAGGATGCCGAAGTGGATCGTCTGATGAAACTCTTTCAGGATGCGCAGAAATACGGCGATAACTTCGAGCCCTCGGTGAAAACCGCGCTGCTCGCGGTTCTTTGCTCGAAGAATTTCCTCTACATCGAGGAAGGCAGCGTGGCGAATCAATCACCGCAGCTCACGGATTGGGAACTCGCTTCGCGGCTCTCGTATTTCCTCTGGAGTACGATGCCTGATCAGCCGCTGCTCGATCTTGCGCGCATGAATAAATTGCACGAGCCGGCCACGCTTCGGGCGGAAGTGCATCGCATGCTGGCTGATCCCAAGGCGGCGGATTTCGCCGAAGCTTTCCCTCGTCAATGGCTCCAACTTCGCCGTGTTGGAATGTTCCCGCCGGATAAGACGTTATATCCGGATTACGACGAGTATCTGGAGAAGAGCATGATCGGTGAGACCGTGGATTTCTTCGGCGAAGTGCTGAAGAGCAATGGAAGTTTGCGTGAGTTTCTCGATTCCAATTGGACCATGCTCAATGAGCGGCTGGCGAAGCACTACGGGATCGAGGGCGTGAAGGGCGAAGCGTTTCAGCGCGTAGCACTGAAGCCGGAAGATCACCGCGGCGGATTGCTCACCCAGGCTGCGGTCCTCAGCCTGACTTCCGACGGCACGCGGCACCGGCCGGTCCATCGCGGTGTCTGGGTTCTCGATTCCATCGTTGGCAAACCGGCGCCTCCGCCGCCGGCAAATGTGCCCGCGCTGGGCACGCCGTCCGCCAATGCGCCGAAGACATCCGTCCGCCAGAAACTCGAGGCGCACCGTTCCGATCCGAATTGCGCCGCGTGCCATCGCCGGATCGATCCGCTGGGCCTCGCCTTTGATAACTACGACGCCATCGGCCGCTGGCGCACCGTCGAGAATGTGCGCGATGGTTCCGGCGACGATCCCAAGGTCGATCCGAGTGGCGAGCTCTACGATGGCCGGCAGTTTTCTGACGCGCAGGGCCTGAAAAAGATCCTGCTCGAGGACACGGACAGATTCGCCTTTGCCTTCACCGAGAAGCTGGCGACCTACGCTCTGCGGCGCGGGATGACCTTCTCCGATCGCATCGAGCTGCGGAAGGTCGCCGAACAGGCGAAGAATGGAGATTACAAGCTGGCCTCGCTGATTGAGTCCTTCGCGAGCAGCCCGATCTTCCTCAAACGGTGATCCCATAGTGGAAGCGGTGTCCCGCCGCTTGAAGGCGATGATTGCCAGGATGACGTGGAACTCGGCTGCGCTTATGTGTTGACCACCCCGTGAAAACTACCAACTACCAACACCAAACTCCCAACATTCAATGGTTCGCTGCGGCGTGGTTCCGTGCTTACAGGTCTTTTGTGCTTCCGAATTTTTCGAGACGGCGTTGAACTTAGTCCCGTTGGATGTTGGGAGTTTAGCGTTAGGAGTTGGGTGTTTTCTTCGGCATGGTCCTTGGGACAGCTCCCCGATTGACGAGAATTCCGCGGTCTCCAAGCGGCGGGACGCCACTTCCACTATGGCGCCCTCGCGAAACTGTTTTCAGTCCAAGATTTCGCCCACAAGTCGCTTGTTCTCTCCGTAGAAACCGAACTCCCCTCGCCACCTATGAGCAACATCGTCACGCAACGCTGGTTGATCAATCGCCGTCACTTTCTGCGTGGCATTGGCGCCACAGTCGCATTGCCGCTCTTGAATGCCATGGTTCCGCTGCGGGCTCGTGCGTCCGGATCGCCTGACAAGCCGCGGCGGAGCGTCTTCGTTTACATCCCAAACGGCGTGAACGGCATGACCTGGCAGATTGCCAAATCGGGCCGGAGTTACGATTTTTCCGCTTCGCTCAAGCCGCTGGAGAAGCATCGCGATGACATTACGGTTTTCAGCGGGTTGCATCATCCCAATGGGCTTGGCCAGGCGCATGTCTGCGCCGATACCTGGCTGACCGGCGCCAAGATCGATGCCCAAAGCGCGCGGAAGTACGAGAACACGATCTCTTGCGATCAACTCATGGCGGAAGTCACGGGACCGCATACGCGCTTTTCTTCGCTGGAACTTTCGATCAGTGCCGGGACTGGCCGGCCTTTGAATTCCACGACGCTCGCCTTTTCGCGCGACGGCGTGCCGCTGCCCGCGGAAGAGAATCCGCGTCTCGTTTTCAATCGTCTCTTTGGCGAGGAACCCGGCGGCATCGCCGCACAACGTGCGCGTCTCGGCAAACGCCACAGCGTGCTCGATGCCGTGCTCGACGACGCGAATTCGCTGCGGCGAGAACTGGGCAATGAAGACCGCACGAAACTCGACGAATATCTTCACTCCGTGCGCGACGTGGAACAGCGCACTGAACGCCTCGACGCGTGGCTCGATGTCCCGAAGCCCACGGTGGACAAACAACTTGCCGCTCCGTTCCAGCGCGATGTGCCCAAGGCGAAAGCCGGCGAATACTGGCGCACGATGTTCGATCTCATCGTTCTCGCCCTGCGCACGGACATGACGCGCGTGGTGACTTACATGAACGGCAGCGAGGGCAACGGCTTGGCCATTCCGGAAATTGGGATCACGCAGGCGCGGCACAATCTTTCGCATCACAACGGCGACCCGGTGGTGCTCGATCGTCTGGCGAAGAGTGACGCGTTCATCATGGAGCAGTTTGCGCATTTCCTCGATTCCTTGCGCGACGTGCGTGATGGCGACGAACCCCTGCTCGACCGGACGATGGTGCTCTTCGGCAGCGGCATGAGCTACGGTCACAGCCACGCAAATAGCAACCTGCCCATCCTCCTCGCGGGTGGCAAAGAGCTGGGCCTCAAGCACGGCCAGCACATCGATTACAACCGCCCGCATCTTACGAGCGACTATACGATGGGCTACGACGAATGGCGCAGCCTCTGTGGCAAACCGAAGGATGACAATGCGCGGCTCAGTAACCTGATGCTTACCATGCTGCAGAAGATGGATGTGCACACAGAGAAGTTCGTCGACAGCCTCGGGCCAGTCTCGGAGATCATTTAAGCGGTTACGGTCGCGTCGCGCGCCAACGTGGAAGCGGTGTCCCGCCACTTGAATCGCGATCTTTCCGAAATCCGGCCCCCGCGCCGAGATTGTACAACGCTCAGACCGCTTCAGCCAATCGCCGTCGTAACTGACCGCAGGCGGCATCGATATCCGGACCGCGCGAGCGTCGAAAATGGGCTGTGACTCCGTGCTGCTGCAGGATTCCGGCGAACGCGGCTGAGTCGTTATCAGATGACGGCTCATAAGTGTGGCCGCGCAGACTTAGGCCGGTCGAGTTATAGCGGAGGAGATTCACGTGCATGCGCCGGCTGCCTAATACCGCGGCGAGTGCGCGAGCGTGTGCCGGTGAATCGTTCACGCCGCGGAGCAAGCAATACTGGATCGTCACCACGCGACCGCGCCGGGCTTGGAATCGGTCCGCGGCGGCGAGAATATCGGCGATGGGAAAGCGCTTCCCGGCCGGCAGAAGTTGGGCACGGGTGACGTCGTCGGGTGCATGAAGCGAGACTGCAAGATGGACATTGAGCCCGGTTTCCGCGAGCGCATCGATTCCTGGAATAATCCCAACGGTGGATATCGTAATCTGCCGCCAGCCGAGCGCGCCGATCCGGTTGTCGGCGATGCGCCTTACCGCTGCGAGTACGTTGTCTAGATTGAGCATCGGCTCGCCCATCCCCATGAAGACGATGGTCTGCAGTTTTCGTCCGGATTCCCGTGCTTCGCGCCGCAGGGCGAGAAACTGATCCACGATTTCTCCCGCGGTAAGATTCCGCTCGAAGCCTGTTTTCGTTGTCGCGCAAAAATCGCAGCCCATCGCGCAGCCGACCTGGGAGGAAATGCAGCCGGCTGCCCGATCATCGCGATAGTCGGGCATCAGCACCGACTCGACAGTGCGACCGTCCGCCAGTCGGAGCAGGAGTTTGCTTGTTCCATCGGACGAGAGCTGCCGGGTGGCGAGCGTCGAGCAGCCTAGGGCGAACTCGGCGTGCAGCTTTTCGGCGAGGCCCTGGGGAAGCTTCAGTTGCGCGGGTTGCGGCAGGACGCCGTCCTCGTAGAACGCGCGAAGCAGCCGCGCAGCGTGGGAGGGTTTGAAACCCCAACCGCGAAATCGGTCTTCGAGCTCTACAAGTTCAACTTGGGACAAGGCGTCGGGCACAGACCGTATCCACGCAGGGAATTGTGCCGATGCAAGTGGGAGTTGATGGCGCAACGTGGCGCACGTGCCGGCGAGAATACCGTTCGGGATTGAACAGATTCCACAAAACCGTCCCTATTGCGTGATTCCGGTTCACGCTGGATGATTGGAAAAGAGATCCACTGACTATGATCGACCCAGATGACGCGCCGTCACAAAACCTCTTCAGCCTTTTCAAAGAAGGCGGATGGTGGGAGTCACCGGTTCTGGTATTATTGCTAGGTATCGGAATCCTTCATTTTTCGCTCTGCGTCCGCTCGATCGCGGGCCGCAGTAGTTATCCGCCTGTCATTCACGCCATCCTCCTGTTTTCGGGGCCGGTACTCGTTGCACTGTCGATTTGTGCTCTACTTCCATCAGTCCTGTTTGTCGAAGGGATTGATGCGGATGACGTATCCAGACAAATGCTAAAGGTTTTTGCGTTTTCCGGACGGCTGTCGCTGGTGATTTTCGTCTGCAATCTTCTGTTGAGCCTGGTTGCCATTTATCGCGGCCAGCGAGGGATCGGCAGAACGGAGCGGTAAGTTTGGGAAACTTCGCCGATTATGATCGAGGAAGATAGCGCCCCACGTGAAACTTTGCTCAGTGTTATCAAACCATTGGATGGGCTGGAGTGGCTTGTCTTGCTGGTATTGGCGGCCGTCGGCATCTTCCACTTTTTACTTTGTATTCGTTCGATTGTCGGACGCGGGGCCTACCCTCCGGTCGTTTACGCGCTTCTTTTATTTTCGGGACCGATCCTTCTGATTCTATCGGTCTGTGCGGAACTCCCTCCGACGCTTTTCGTCGAGGGGATTGACGCCGGCGCAGGCCTCAAACTCGTGCTCCGTTTTATTGAGATGGCGGGTTCACTCGGGTGTTACATCTTCGTCTGTAACCTTCTGCTCACATTGATCGCTATCCACCGTAGCCAGCGAGGGATCTGCAGAACGGCACTGTGAGTTTGAAGATGATCTTTTTCGGCTCACCAAGCCAGAGGCTTGGCAGAAGATAGCCGGTGTGTCGAAGACCACCGGGTTATCAAGCTGTACGGTGCACTCTGAAGGAGTGCCAGAGTCGTCGAAAACAGATTGCAAAGCTAAACAGGCAAAGGCGCTTCTGGCACACCTTGCAGGGTGCTTTTCTCTCTCGATCTATACCGGTGGTCTTTCGACGCCACCGGCTATCCTCTGCCAAGCCTCCGGCTTGGAAAATGAAGCACCCGGAGCTTGTTCAGGCCCGTTCCGCAGCAAGCTTCTCATAAGCCGCAATCCCCGGCTCCAGCGAGCGTATCGCTTCCGACCAAAAATCGGGCTGCGAGATATCGGCCCCAAGCGCTGCCATCACCACGGCCTCGCAATCGGCGCTGCCGGTATTCGCGAGGAAACGTTCGTAACTCGGAAGGAATGATGCGCCTTCGCTCTTGAAGCGAGCGAAGAGTCCCTGACTCAGGAGATAGCCGAAGACATACGGGAAATTGTAGAAGCTCAGCCCGGTGATGAAGAAGTGCATCTTCGAAGCCCAGAACATCGGGTCGAGCCCATCCTCGCCCAGTGTATCTCCATACCAATCGCGCTGCGCTTCGCACATCAGCCCGCGGAGACCGGTTGTGCTGACTTCTCCCTTTCCGCGCTCTTCATAGAACCGGCGTTCGAAGCCGTAGCGCATCGGGATATTGATCAAGTAGGCGTGCGCGCGGTTCATCTGCTGATCGAGCAAATAGGAGAGAAGCTCCGGCGAACTCGCGGGATCGCGCTCCAGCCCGTCGAGTAGGATCATCTCGCCAAAGTTCGAAGCCGTCTCGGCCAGCGTCATCGGATAATTGGTGGCAAAAGGACGCCGATCTTTGAGCACATGCGAGTGCCACGCGTGGC
>Ga0105240_10001370_pt1 | contig 41899 bp, 41 predicted proteins | sample KBSC54metaG_FD_80426 | JGI IMG/M metagenome (GOLD analysis project Ga0105240, IMG submission 80426) | Corn rhizosphere microbial communities from Kellogg Biological Station, Michigan, USA - KBS C5-4 metaG | ecosystem: Host-associated > Plants > Roots > Rhizosphere > Soil | place: Michigan, USA... | reverse complement strand
CGTCTTTCCCCCTGAACAGATGTCGGCCCTCCTCTGTATTCCAGAGTCGGGGTTAGCACCACCCTTCGGGGGCTGGGGAATTTTCAACCGGTACTTTGGGGATTATTGCACCGGCGCTGACAGCGGGGGCGTGGCTGGTCCAATCTGGCCCAAGGATGCGCTCCTCCGTTCGTCAGACTGTACAGGCGGACTCCCGGAGATCGGCGTTCGGCCGCTACTGACCCGCTAAGCCGCGGCGGCCCCAAAAAGGTTATGTTGGCGGCCTCGGGAATAACCGTGACCGCAGGATGCTTCATCGTGCGGTCCGCCGAAACCGCAAAACACTCAACCGCGCGCACGCCGGCGTCGCCCAACTTCGCTACCCCACCCCCTTACGGACTCCCGTTCGATCGCCAGCGGCGCAGCGAGCTGATCGTCGGCTGCGCCAGCCACAGCTTCTGCGCACGCCCGCGAAGCGAAGCCATCGATCGAACCGCAACATGAACTTCGCCAGGCGGCGTGATTTTCCGGCCATGCGCTTGTCGAAATTGAACGATCCCGGCGGCGGCGGCCTGCCCGTCACCGTCAAACTCCCAGCCTACGCGGCATCAGCGTGCGGCTGTAGCATTGATACATGATGGAATCGGCGCGTACCGATTACGGGCCCCAACTGTGCTTGCAGACACGATGATGTTCGTTTCGTGTGGGCGTCACGACCCGAAGCGCCCGCGCGCCGCGTACTTGCCCCTCGCTCAATTCGAGACTGTATGGCCGCCTGATTACAGCCGGAAACCACCCTACGCCGGACCAGAATGGACCGGCGATCGGGTTGGCTTGTTTCTAGACGCCAGCGGCGCCGTCTGGGGGTTGCCGCTCGCGGTGGAGAATGGCGGTGAAGTGCTGGGTTGCGCTCCGAACGAACTTCGCCGTGCCAGGGTTACCGACACATAGCCGATCGGCGCCACGATCTTGGGGGCGACCAATCAGCCAAACCGGGTGGTGTGGAGGCGCCGGAAATGGAACTCCTTCTGCGCCGCAGCGATGGACCCGCTTGCTGGGCTTAGGAACTCTCCGTCCCCTCGCAGTCGCTGCACTACAATCGTCTTGCTCCCGCTGCCGAACACAACTGACGAATACATGAATCCCACACGGTTTCGCCGTTTTCTGTCATACGCGCATCGAGTTTAGGCTCATCGGGCTTCCGACTGCGATAATGAAGCGATACCGCCGTCTCGCCCTATGTGGACCGGCGGAGGCCCGCAAGAGGACGTGCTCACGATGGATAGGAAGCAGCGTGAATCGAGTGTGAGTAACGACGAGAGGCGTCCCGATCAGAATGGTCAATTGCGTCCCTGGCGCACCGAAGGACTTCCCCAGGAACAGCCACCCAATCGTCGCCGCCGCTGGATCATCTGGGCTGTCTGGCTTCTGGGCTATGTCATATTCTTCGGAATCTTGACCGTGCAGGACCGGATGGCCGGCCCGGAGTCGATTCCCTATACCGAGTTTAAAGCGCAGGTAGCCAGGCAGAACGTTTCTGAGGTCTTCGCGCGCGGAAACAGCATCGAGGGCGGACTCAAGCAAGCCGCGCCCCTTCCGGGGCAATCCGCTCCTTCCGCGCAGCAGGGCAAGTCCGCGCAACCGCGCACGTACCAGAAATTCACGACCGAGCGGCCTACCTTCGCGGCAGACGATCTGCTTGGCGAACTGGTCGCGAGCCACGCGACCGTGCGCGCCACGCCGATCGTCCAGCAGCGCGGTGTTCTTTGGAACCTTTTGATTTCGGTGGCTCCGTTTTTGTTGTTGGTCCTCTTTTACGTGTGGATGTTCAAGCGCCAGCGCGCAGCGTTGGGCGGTGGCCTGTTCGGAGGAGGGACGCGCAAACCAGTCGATCCGGAAACCGTGCGCGTCACGTTCGACGACGTAGCGGGTATCGACGAGGTCGAAGCCGAGATCAACGAGATCGTCGACTTCCTGAAGGATCCGGCCAAGTACCAGCGGCTGGGCGCCCGCGCGCCTAAAGGTGTGCTCCTCTCCGGGCCGCCGGGGACCGGCAAAACACTGTTGGCGCGGGCTACCGCCGGCGAGGCGCACGTTCCCTTCTTCAGCGCGAGCGCCAGCGAGTTCATTGAAATGATCGTCGGCGTCGGCGCGAGCCGCGTGCGCGAACTGTTCGGTGAGGCGCGCAAGGTTGCGCCCGCGATCATCTTCATCGACGAGATCGACACCATCGGCCGGACTCGCGCGGGCGCCAGGTCTTTTGGAGGACACGACGAGCGCGAGCAGACTCTCAACCAGATCCTCACCGAGATGGACGGCTTCTCGGGCCACGAAGGCGTGATCGTTCTCGCTGCCACCAATCGTCCCGATGTGCTCGATCCCGCGCTGCTGCGGCCTGGCCGGTTCGACCGGACCATTATGGTCCACCCGCCGGACCAGGAAGGCCGGGCGGCCATTCTTCGCGTCCACACGCGCAAGGTTCCCCTGTCGCCTGATGCAAACCTGCACCAACTCGCCTCTTCGACGCCCGGCATGACCGGCGCGGACCTCGCCAATCTGGTGAATGAGGCCGCTCTGCTGGCGGCCCGCCGCGGCGACCAGACCGTCACGCAGCGCGACTTTACAGACGCGCTGGAAAAGGTACAGTTGGGGGCGGCGCGGAAAATCGTTATCCCGGAGAAGGACCGGCGCCGAACGGCGTACCACGAAGCCGGCCACGCGCTGATCGGAATGCTTCAGCCGGGCGCCGACCCGGTTCGCAAAGTCTCCATTATTCCCCGCGGCCGCGCCTTGGGTGTGACCCTGTCTACGCCGGATGCGGATCGCTACGGCTACGAAGAGGAGTACCTGCGCGGGCGCATCATCGGCGCACTCGGCGGCATGGCGGCCGAGCAGGAGATCTTCGGTGTGATTACCACAGGCGCCGAACAGGATCTGGAGGCCGTCACGCGGATTGCGCGCTCCATGGTCGGGCGTTGGGGCATGTCGTCCCGTGTCGGCAAGCTATCCGTACTGCCGCCGGATGGCGATCCGCGTATGGCGGGTGTGTCGGACGAAATGCTCAACGTCATCGACGAAGAAGTGCGGCGCATCACGGACGAGTGTTACGCCGAAGCGTGCCGGATTCTGGCTGATAATCGAAGCCGGCTGGACCGGGTCGTCGAACAACTGCTCATTCACGAAACCCTCGATGAACCTGAGGTCTACGCCGCGGCTGGAATCGAGCGCCCTGCCGCGCCCGAGCGACCCGTGCCGGTTCTTCCGGGGCCGGCAGTCTGAGCGCAACCTCACTGGCGGCGCGATGACCACTCACGCGATCACCTTTGCCACAGGGAGGGACCTCCCTCACGGTCGCGGCTCCGCAACCGACGATGCGATTCCCTTCAACCAGGACCTGCATCGGCCCGCTCAGGGCTCCGAGACGCCGGTCGAAAGACCGCAACTAGAACGGTACCACTCCTCGCTTCTTTTCCTAGGCAGGAGACGATCAATCAGGCTGCTGAGCCACGGGAAGTTTCCAGCCCCTCCGGACCGCGATGAGGCGCAGCCCGACACAAAGAAGCCCACCTATCGCGGCTATCGGCCCGGACCTGGGAAAAACAAGGTTGCCGAAGACGACGACCGCAGCGCCCGCAAGAGCCGCGACGGCGTAGAGTTCGGCGGTAAAGACGACCGGGACTTCCGAGACAAGGACATCACGTGCGATGCCGCCGCCTATACCCGTCAGCACACCCATCAGCAGCGCCGCGCTTGGTCCGAGATGGAAGGCGATCGCCTTGCCGGCTCCGGTCACGGCAAAAAGTCCCAATCCGAGGGCGTCGAAGATCTGTACCGGGCTCTTCATTCTGGCGATGAGCGGATACCAAAAGAACGTAACGACGCCGGCGACCATCGACAAGGTAATATATCGCCAGTCTTTAATTGAGGCGGGCGGTATGGCCCCGATCAGCACATCACGCGTAATCCCACCCGCAGTCGCCGCGGCGAAGGACAATACCAGCACGCCGAAAAGATCAATTCTGTGCTTCACGCCCGACACGGCCCCGCTAAGAGCAAAGGCGAACGTCCCGACCAAATCGAGCACCTTCAAGAACTCGCTTACGAGGATTTGATCGTCAACCTTCATACGAGCTACGATACCAGCGAAGAACCCGCTCCGGGCTGGCATTCCCGCCGTCCCTAATGGGCTCGGCAGCGAAGCGGCTTTCCAAACGCCGCGGGACCGCGCCTAATGATGCGGCCGGCATTCCCGCAAGAGTCCTGTTATTCGGGCGGTGTCCTTACCCAGCATAGGAGCCGCCGCAAACATCTTGTTGCCGACACGCTTTCTCCGATGAACACCGCTCTCTCGGGCGTTCGGCGTAGCGCCTTTCGGATCGGTCCTTGCCTCACTGGAAGATTATATATAATGGGCCGCCGAATCAGAAAAAATTGTATTCGCGGACGCTCCTCATAATACACGATGTCCGGCTCGCCACAGGATGCTGTACAGCTGTACAGCCCCTTTTCGCGCGATCATGGTACATCGTCGAAGTGGAGAAAGCTCCTATGCATGCCGTACTTCCGGTTTTTGGAGGTTCCCGCATGAGCGCTATCGGGTGCGATATCCAGCAGCGGGAGATCCCGAGCTGGCACGGTCCTGTAGATACGCGAAAGAGTTCGTGGACCACAATGCTTTTCATTTCCGTGGAGACCAGGGAGGAACCTTCACAAAAAGGAGAGAACGCTGGCGAACAGTAGTCAACGGGCAAGCACGGGGTTCGAGTTGACGTTTGTGATGAGGAGGGGCTTCGGAGGGCTCCTGCGCCGACATTAACTGGACTGGGTCCTTTATCAAACCGTATACTCCGCGGCCACGCGGTCCAGGCATGAGTTGCCGATTTGCACCGCGTTTTCCCCTCATGATGCGGGATCTCAATGCGCCGTTCCTGACGGTGTGTCCGATCACGCGCCGATGTCGGTCGATCTGCCGTTTCTGGAACCTCCGGTAGCAATGTCTCGAGAACCGCTTGCTCAGCTCCAATGCGTGTAAGTCATCGCTTACCGGAACGACCGTCTGTAAGACGCCGTGAAGGGAAGCGCCCCAAACGAGACACTTCCCTTTGCGGCTATGCCGGAACGGTCAGCCGATTACGCCGCCTTGCGCAGCGCATCGCCGTTGTTTCCGAGGGCCGGCGCCGCCGGCGGGATTGCCCGAATCGGCCCAGCCCAGATGGAAAGACGGTCGGGCCCGAAGCCTTCATCAAGTCGGAACCCGAAAATAACCGCCCCGAGAATGGCCCCCATCGCGATCAGCAGGCCTCCAACCTGCAAGCTATGACCAGTGAGGGTGAGCCAAACCGCAACTGCGGCAGACACAAGCATCACGGCCGCAGTGAAAACAGTTGATAAAATTCTGTTCAGCATTTCCGTTCTACCTTTCCTTGAGAGTTTCTTGGAACCGTTGATTTACGCCGCCCGAGCCAATCCGGGCCGGGATGTGTCGCCTTCCTCCGCTCTTTCCTGGCACGAGACACAACAGGCCGCCCAGGGGATCGCCTGAAGGCGCTTCGGCGCAATCTCTTCTTCGCAGTGCAGACAAATGCCGAAGGTGCCACCGCGCATGCGGTCGCGCGCGGCCTCCACTTGACGAAATAACTGGGACTCCTGCTCCAGTGCCCGGGCCGAAGACTCTCTTTCAGCCGCAAGCAGCGTCGCATCGAATACGTCGGCCGATCTTTCGACCGCGATCCGGTTGCGCTCCGCCAGAGAACGCATCAATTCTTTGGCGCGCGTCTTCAAGACGTTATCAAGGGTCTTCAAGTGCGGAGTTGTCATTGTCTTTCCTTCCTCGTTCTATAGGTATAGACGAGTTGGGGTGGACATAGGATAGATAGATACTTTCGAACGGATACCTCGGTTATTTCGATGTAAAATGTATTTGTGGAATGGCTCAACTATCACCATCTCTTGTACTTCTGGGTGGTTGCGAAGAAGGGCAGTATTGCGCGCGCCTGCGAGGAGCTGCGGCTCGCGCAGCCCACTATCAGTGGACAGTTGCGGGCTCTGGAACAGAGCCTCGGGGAGAGACTCTTCGTTCGCCAGGGTCGGGGGCTGGTGCTGACCGAGGCCGGGCAGATCGTCTACCGCTACGCCGAGGAGATCTTCGCTCTTGGAAGTGAGCTGACGGATGTTCTGAAGGGCCGTCCCCGCAATCGTCCACTGCGGCTGATCGTTGGAGTGTCGGATCTCATTCCAAAGCTGATCGCATATCGGATCCTGCAACCGGCACTTACGCTGAAGGAAGGTGTCCAAATCGAGTGCTATGAAGATACACCCGAAAAACTTCTCTTAAAGCTTTCAGCTCACGAGCTCGATCTCGTTTTGACTGATGCTCCAGCGTATTCCGCAGTTCGCGTGCGAGTGTTTAATCACCTGTTGGGCTCGTCCGGCGTGGCTTTATTTGCGTCTCCAAACCTGGCGAACGTTTATCGCAAGCGCTTTCCGGACAGCCTCACGGCGGCTCCGTTTCTGCTGCCGATGAAGAATTCTACGCTTCGCCAGATCATGGACGAGTGGTTTGAGACGCATTCCATCAGGCCCAGAATTGTGGGCGAGTTCCAGGATACGGCATTGCTGTCAGCCTTTGGTCAAGCGGGAGTGGGCATCTTTGCCGCGCCGGTCGCCATCGAGCGAGAGGTGCGAACGCGGTACGGTGTCGCGAAGCTCGGCGAACTGGGCACACGGGTCACGGAATATTATGCCATCTCCGCCGAACGCAAGATTACGCATCCCGCAGCCACGGTGATTGCCGAGGTGGCCAAGAACAAATTGTTTGGCCCTCGGGCGCCGTAGGAACGTGCCGATTCGTGAGAACGTGCCGATTCGTGTGGATTGAGCGCGAGCCGCGCAGCGGCGATGGCCAGGCGTTAGATCCCCTTGATCCCGGCTTCGCCGGGATGGGGTCGATAGGGCGGACCGCCTACAGCATGTTCTGGCTCAAATCGCTGACGACCGAAGCGATGAGATCGCCTGGATGACCGTGATCGATGCAAACGGCAAGGTGCCGGCCTCGTCAGGCCGCTTCTCCGGGCCACAACCGCCCCCTGCGCCCGACCGGAGTCATGCAGCGCGGGATGGTGCCGAGCGCTTTACGGAGGTCCAGGAAATCTCCGCGGGCCAAATCCTGATCGCCATGTTGCCGATACGGCCGCGATTTCAACAGCAATCCACGCCGGGAGGCTCTGCGGCCTGGCGCCTGCTGGAGATTGCAATATATTTGCGAGGCCCGCAGGGCATGCTGCACCCCCTGCGTCGGAATCTCGTGATCTTGGGAGTGGCAGCGATCGCTCTCTTGGCAGCGATCATCGTTTTCATGGGCCGCTCAGGACATATGTCCGCACGAAGACGCTGGAGGCCCAGCTTCCAGAGGCCGGGGCTGTTCAACGGCTGTTGTTTCCTCCGCCGCTGACCATTGAATTGGGCCGGCTCGAGACTGGCGGCCCGGTCCTCGGGGTTACTGCCGGCGGCTTCGTACGAGGAAGAGCGTATGATGCTCGATGGCGAGCAGACTCTCCCTCATAGGCGACACGGCCGAAAAGCCGGCGAACGACGTCCTCTGGCAAATCCTAAACGAAGGCGTGAAGTTCATCGAGGACGGGGAATTTCATGGCGACTTGACGATCCTCGTCGCGAAACTCTCCAAGAGCGCGGGAGATGGGAGGTCTTAAAAAAAAAGGGGAGGCGCCCGGGCGAGCGCCTCCCCCGGCAGTTTAGCCGCCTGTCTGGAGGTTATTAGTGACCGAGAAGGCTCCCGGCACACTATTGGCCTGGATGTGTGCGATGGTTCGGTCCAAATCGCTACCGACCGCGCCTTTCAACGTCACGTGCCCATTCTCGACGATGATCCGAATCGGAGGATGCGGATTCAGGCGATAGCGAGCAAGAGTTGAGTTTCCGTAGATCGCACGATACGTCGCCAGGCGGATGCGGTCGTCTTGGGACGACACCGGCAGCACCTGGATGTCGCTTGTTACGGTCGTAACGCCCTCCACGGAACGGGCCGCGCTTTCAGCATCGTTTTTGAGCGTTGGCCAACTTACATGGCCGCTTAGCGCGACGCGATCGCCATCAACCTGAAACGTCAGGTGGTCAAACACTCCGTAGTACGGCAACCGCAACAGTTCGCTCCGGACGCGTTTCTCCAAGCTCTTGGCGCTCTTTGAGGGGACTCCGGCAGCGGCTTCCCGCGCCGGCGACAGCTTCGCAATGGGCTCCAGAGCGGAGGCATCGATTGTGTTCAGTCGTTCCCGGGACTGGGCATAATCCAAATTCACCGCTATCAGCTTGCGAGCATGTCCGGCAAAGGCGTATATGTTTCCGACTGCATCCCGGTATTCCTGAGATGCGACCGTACCGCGAACTTCATTCAGCCGCTCAATCGCGTCAGTCGTATGGCTGGCCAGTCCAATCAACACCGGCTCCATGCGATCCATCAGCAACTGCTGCCACGGCAAAGCGCTCGGGCGAAGCTCTTGCAGTTTCCGGAAATCGGAGCCGATCGCGTTGATCGCTGCCTTCGTGGCGGTCAGTTCGGCAGCATGGGTCGCGTAGGTTAGCCGCGAGCCGACACGGGTGGAGACGTCGAGCTTGTCGGCGTACGTGCTGGCGACCGCCGCGTTGGAAGCAATGTTCTTCAACAGCCTCGCGACTTCCTTTTGGACGGCGGTGACCGGCATCGCCTGGTCAAACGAGCTGCTGGAGCCGCGAAAGGGAGCGGCGCCCGCGGCAGGTGCGCCAATAAGCGGGATGGCCAACAAAGTGACCCCCAGAAAAGCGACCGTGCGTCGGTTTATGTTTGTCATGTGATTTGTTACTCCTGGTTCGATCTTACGAGACGGCCAACCCATAGGCAAATAGATACTTTGAGCACAATACATCGATTTAATCGATGAATATGAGAGACCCGCAAAGGCAGGGAGAGGAGCAAACGAGAAGTGGCCTGCCCGGCGCGCAAGGGGCGCGCACGTTGCGCCCGGCTTGGCCATGTGGGCATGTGTGCCAGGAGGGCGAGCCCGCAGGCCGACATAGAGACGATACGCCCGGCGACCAGTCAGTCTGCGACAATTGCGTCTTCACTCCACAACCTTCCCTTTTGGAGAACCGTTTGACGCGTTCCGATCCAATGTTGCACGATTGGACGAGATGCCAGTGCGTCAGTTCCGGTGGGTCGTTATGGGCCTGCTAGGTTTCTTTCTCGTCCTAAGCACCCTCTTCTCCGAGGCACCTCAGACGATGGGGGCCTCTGCTGAATGGGTGAATGGACGCTATAGGTTCTCGGGAGGCACGCAGCCGTGGGCGCTCGGCCTCGCGGCCTCATTCGTTGCTGTTTTTGTGCTGCTCATGGGCGCGAGATGCGCCGAATCGCAGGCGCCCCTCCCCGGCCTGACCCGGCGGTTCGCGGCGTTCTGGCTCGACTTCCTCTTCGCGATGTTTACGCTGACTCCCTTGATTGGCGTTGTGCCGATGATCGTTGAGTGGCGACGAACTGGAACCTTTGCGTGGTCCTTCGAACGGACCATACAGGCTCCCAGCGACATTCCGGTGACGGTGCTATCGTTCCTTCTGCTGATTCCGGGGTTGTTGGTTTACTTCGCCATTCCCATGGTATTGCGCAGGCCGTCCCCAGGAGCTTCTGTTGCGGGCTACCAAGTGGTTGCGGACGACGGCCGCGCGATCTCACTAAGATTGGCGTTGCTCAGGAGCATAGTCGGCTATTTCGCTCTCTGTGCCGGTTTCATCGCACCATTCGTAGGCCGCGACAAGAACCTAGGCAAGTTTTGGCTCGACAAGGTCTTCCATACGAGGGCCGTACTACTGAAGTGAACCGCGAGAACTCCTCAACTGATCCAACCGGGGACCACCTACGTCTCGCTGCGCATCGCCCATGCCGGATGAGCCAATTCGAGAAGCCGAGCCACACGGGCGGGCGGCTCATCGATGGCCGAATGGTGGGGCGACGACGAGGACCAACGTGAATCCGAGTTGCAAGGGGCTGACCGGCGAGCACGTGAAAAGCATTTATGTGAACGCGAAAAACCACACGGGGTCCAACGGGGTCCAAAACGCGCACGTCAGCGTTCTAACCGCGCACGTCAGCGTTCTAAGGGGTCGCAATTGCTATCGCGCGAAGTCTTGTGTTTTCAAAGGGGATTTTGAAACTGGGAGAATTTAGTGGCGGGGACGACGGGGCTCGAACCCGCGACCTCCGACGTGACAGGTTTGCGGTCTGGCCCTTCTATTTCAACCATTTACGTGTGGTATCTATCGGTTAGAACCGTCATCGTCCGACATGCATCGACGTGAATCGCCTAGATTCGCTACATTTAGTTCACGCCTACTTCACGGTGCTTCCACAGCCACCATGGCCCCACCTCTCGCCTCCGACACGGACCAATCCTCTTTCAACCCTGAACGTAAGCGGCCTCTACCCCAGGGGTCATTCGGGATGCGTAGGCACTACTTCTCGAAATTTCGAAACAGATCAACCAGTGCCGGTCGACCCGGTTGCGCGGGAAGCCCGTGAACCCCACAGAATGAGAAATTCCGAGAATACTTGCCCCGCCGTCCGCCGTCCATTTGCCGGGAGAACTCGCGCGGCAATATTCAACGGGCTTCATACATGGCCCTGTGCGTATTGCTCATATTCGAACCATCTCGCGAAGCCTCCTGCGTTCCACAGGGCATCAAACATCGGGCGGCAAAGGTCGGCTACATTCCTGCCGAAGTCCTCGACCACTATTGCGGGTATGACCAAATCGTCTCGGTCCATCCGTGCGTTTCGGAATTGGAACGCGTCATTTCGGGTCGCGAGCTCATGCCCCTCCACTCCGATCAGGCTCAGCATGATCGCTGCGGGCGGCCCAACGGATAGGTGATTGGTGTATAAGATCAAGCTTTGCCGAACACGATCCAGCACGGCATCGACAACCAAGCTGCTGGGGATGAACTTGCGGCCCTGCATATCTTTGAAGAAGCCCCGGCTTGCGGATTCGATGATTCCGTTCCGAAATAGTTGGGTATACGCTTGACGCTGCCCCGGGTCCCATTCCGCGGTGCTGAGGAGCCCGTCAAGATTGTAGAGAAAGGCATTGCTGCCTGTTCCGAGAGGCAAAAGGTGTCCGGCCTGCTTCATCGCCACCTCAAGGTCGACGAACCTTCCGGCATGCATGGACTCAAAAGGAACAAAGTGCAGTACTACTGCGGGGCCCGGTGGCGAACTCAGCATCTGAACATTCCCGGTCTTCAACACGCGGAGCCTGTGGGCTCGGAATTCTTCAATTTGTGTCGAGATCTCCGATGTCATGGAGAAGGCGGCCCGAAGCTGAGTGATGTCCATGATCGCCTTGCCGGCGGAGTGGCGGTAGTAGAATCGGTTCACTTGATCCAGTTTGACCATGTGTGGCTGCGCCCAGCTTCGCGGAACACGAATGATCACCGCCCGAGGCCCACTGCTGAGCGGCACTTCTTTGATGTGCACGCCAAAACGTGGTTCCACGGCGTCACGCAAGAGGTTTTCGATGCGCTGCTTCTCCTGATCGAGATCAACATCCCATCCAGGCAACTCGATCGGAACGCCTTCCTTACAGGAAACCCCGACGATGAAGTCTCCACCAGAGCTGTTCGCAAAGGAGGAGAGTCCGCCTAGGAAATCGATCTTGTCTTGTTTGTCCTTGAGCGAGATCGACCGTTTGTATTCAATGTGGTAGTCCTCTCGAACGTCACCTTCAATCAAGGCACGAAGGTCGACCTCGGTGATCGTCTCGAGTGGCCGATCAAATAAAGCCATAGGCGTTGCGTTTTCCTTTGCTTGGAGGTCCTTTCCTCAGACGAAGGGCTGGAAACATCAGGCCTGCCAGCGCTCGGACGGAAAGCTCGATTATGACTCACAGCAGCTTTGCTCGGGCATCATTGCTTGTCGAGCCGCACTGCCGCGGGACTCGCGCCGACCTGAGCGCGGGTTGATGTCGCCCAGGATTTTACGAGCGGGCCAACGTTCCCGGAATTTCTCGAACGCCTGTGGTTGGATCAATGCTGCGCGCAACGCGAGCCATAACAAGACGAGGCCGCAGGGAAGTGCCCAGGGTCGCCAAGTCCGTCGATCAGGCGGAGGGCCGCTAGCGAAGTACTTGCTTCCTCCCGCTGAAGCAACCGCATTCGTTGGTTACATCAAGAGGAAGAGCACGGGTTCAAAGTTCTCGGAATTCCTTCCCGTCTGCGGACCGAGATCTTCACCGACCCCAGAAGCCGGACTCTTCGGCTTACGGCGAAGTGGACAGATATTCCCGGAATTCCCTCGCCGTCGGGAAGCATTCATTCGGCCTTGAACCGCACCGAAGTTGGAACTGAAATGCAAGCTATTCCCGCCGCTCCTTCGTAGCCCGGTCGAGCACTGAACAACGCGTTATCCTGAACGGTGCGGAATTTGAAATTGTGATAGATATTACCCAAACTCTTGGCCAGAAGGTGCCGGAGCCTGGCGCCATCGTCCACGTTCGCCAGCGCCTGTACCTGGTTGAGCAGGTACAGCTCCCGCCTCACCAGGGCGACGCGACCCTGGTGAACCTGTCGTGCGTGGATGATGATGCTCAGGGGCAGGCGCTGGACGTGCTCTGGGAGCACGAACTTGATGCCGAGATCCGCAGCGGCGAAAACTGGGGGCGATTGGCTGAACGGGGATTCGACCCTCCGCAGCGGTTCGCCGCCTACCTGAACACGTTGCGATGGAACTGTGTCACTTCGACAGACCCGCGGCTACTCCAGTCGCCATTCCGCGCCGGCATTCGCCTTGACCCGTACCAGCTTGAGCCGCTCCGCAAAGCGCTCCGACTCCCCCGCGTCAACCTTTTTATCGCCGATGACGTCGGCCTTGGCAAAACCATCGAAGCCGGGCTGATCGCCCGGGAATTGCTGCTCCGCAAGAAGGTCCGCGAAATCGTCGTGAGTTGTCCGCCTTCCATACTGCTGCAATGGCAGGAGGAACTGGCCAGCCGCTTCGGCCTCCAATTCGAAATTCTCGACAGGGACTACATTCAACGAGTCAGGCGCGAGCGAGGATTCAGCGTCAATCCCTGGAACACCCATTCCCGATTCCTGATCTCCCATCGCCTGCTGATCGACGAAGCCTACACCGCCGGCCTGCGCGATTGGCTGGGAGATTTCCGGCCCGGCACGCTCCTCATTCTGGATGAAGCCCACCACGCGGCTCCTTCCAGTGGCCAGAAATACGCCATCGATTCCCAGATTACCCATTCCCTCCGATCTCTGGCATACCGCTTTGAGCACCGTTTGTTCCTTTCCGCCACGCCGCACAACGGCCACTCGAACAGCTTCTCGGCGCTGCTTGAGATCCTCGATCCCCAGCGTTTCTGCCGTGGCGTTAAGGTCACGAAGCAGAATCGCGATGACGTCATGGTCCGCCGCATTAAGGAGGATCTCCGGGAAATCCAGGGCGGTTTTCCAAAACGTCACGTCGACCAAATCACGCTGAACAACCTCCCGGCTGAATCGCCGGAATTACAACTCGCCTCGCTGCTCAGCCAATACCAAGAGGCTCGGGAGCACCGCTTGGGTGGAGAATCGAAGCGCGTGCAGGCTGCCTCCGGCCTTCTGCTGTGCCATTTACAGCAGCGCCTCTTCTCTTCCGTTGAGGCCTTCGCCAAGACTCTGAAGGTCCATCGTCGAACCGTGGAGAAGCAACGTCAGGCCGCCACCGCTGCAAGACTAGAGAACACGAACCTCGACTTATTAACCGGCGGGGTGGGCGCGGACGACGACCGCGCAACGCTCGGCGAGGCAGAACTCTCTGCCGAGACCGAGGCGCAAGTAGAATCGGCAACGGCCGCCATCCAAGCTCCCATTGAGCATTCGGATGAGGATCGTCTGCTTCAACAGATGACGGATCTCGCGGAAACAAGCCGCCGCTTACCCGACGCCCGAATCGCCCATCTCACCGGCTGGATCGCCACCAACATGTGCCCCGGTGGCAAGTGGAACAACGCTCGGATCATCATCTTCACAGAGTACGAAGACACCCTTTGCTACCTGGAGCAGCAGCTTCGCGCACCAATCGCGGAAACCGACCAAGCTCTCGACCGCATTGCGACCTATCGCGGCTCCACACCCAACGACGAACGCGAGGACATCAAACGCGCCTTCAATGTAGACCCGAGTGACCACCCGGTCCGCATCCTTATCGCCACAGACGCGGCCCGCGAAGGACTCAACCTTCAGGCTCACTGCAACCGCCTCGTCCATTTCGATATCCCCTGGAATCCGAGCCGCATGGAGCAGCGCAACGGCCGCATCGACCGCAAACTCCAACCGGCAACCGACGTCTTCTGTCATTACTTCGTCTATGAACATCGTCCCGAGGATCACATCCTGGAAACCGTCATCGAGAAGACGAAGACCATCCGTGCAGAGCTGGGTACTCTCTCTCAAGTAATCGATGCTGAACTGGAAGACTTGCTCAAACACGGCATTCGCCGCAAGGATCTGGGCCGGCTCCGCGACGAAATTGAAGCGGCCCACATCGATCCCGAGCACAAGCAGTCACTCGATGAGGACCTGGAATCGGCCCGCCAGCGGCAGAATGAGCTACGTGAATCCATCGACCAGCTCCGCACCATGATGGAACGCTCTCAGCGCGAAGTCGGCCTCGATGACGAGCACTTTCGCTCCGCTATCTCCTGTGCCCTGGAGTTACTGCACGCCGATCCACTCAAGGCAACCGCGGATGGCCGATACATCCTGCCCAAGCTCGATGACACCCAGGCATCATGGGCGGAAACCATGGACAGCCTGCGCGCACCCCGGCCGCGCGATCAAAGGTTCTACGAATGGCGCCGCACCTCTCCCATTCGTCCGGTAGTGTTCCACGATCCGGGAGTGGTCACCGATTCGGTCGTCCAACTTCACCTGGAACAACGGGTGGTCCATCGTCTACTCGGGCGGTTTCTTTCGCAGGGCTTCGTGCACGATGATCTCTCCCGCGCCTGCCTTGCGCAAACACAGGACGCGATTCCGCGCGTGCTGCTGCTCGGGCGTCTGGCACTTTATGGACCGGGTGCAGCTCGCCTTCACGAAGAGATCATCCCGGTCACCGCGCGCTGGATTGATCCAGCAATTCGGAAATCTCCGCTGTCGCCTTACGCCCGGGAAGCGGAACTCAAGACCCTGGAGCTGCTGGACGATTCTCTGGTGGCCGCGGGAAACGCGATCCAGCCCAAGATTGTCACCAACCTGCAGGGCGCTGCCGCGCGCGATATAGCCGAACTCCTACCTCACCTGGAGGCACGCGGCCAGGAGTACGCAGAAGACGCGATCCGCAAACTCGCCAAACGCGGCGAAGACGAATCCAAACAAATGCGTGAGATTCTGGAATCGCAGCGGAAGCACATCGCAAATACCGTCGAGAAGTCGAGCCAAGCCGTGCTGCCATTTCGTGATGACGAGATGCGTCAGCTGGAATCGAATCGGAAGCACTGGGGCCGCCGCCTGGCGGAACTCGAAACCGAACTGGAAACCGAACCCGCCCGCATCCGGGATGTCTACCAGGTGAGAGCTCGACGGGTTGAGCCGGTCGGCATCGTCTATCTCTGGCCGGTGACCAACTGATATGGCGCACGATTCCACGGCATACTCGCACCAGGAATGGATCGGCTACGTTCAACCGGTGGGTGTGGTGGTCTCCACACCCGCGCTTCTGGACGCAGGCGCTGCGATCAACCGGAACTTCGTGCCCCTGCATCGTGCGTTTCTCGGGATCCTTCCCCAGGACCGAGATGGCAATCCGACTCCTGAACTGACCAGTTTCTCCGCCTTCGCGACCGAAGTTCTCGGCTGGCAGCCAGGGGATCTCACGCCGCCGCCCGATCGCTACACCGTTCCGCTTCCCGGGTATGACGACCTCCTCCAGCCCACCTGGGTGGTCAACGACGGCGACACGCCGATCCTGCTGGTGTTGGAGACTCAGGGCGATTTCGACCAGGACCCGACGCCCGAACCCCGGCACTGGAATGCGGCGCCACAGTTGCGTTTCGAGCGTCTGCTGCGCGAAACCAATGTTCCAGCGGGTTTGGTAGTCAGTTCGCAAGCGATCCGCTTGGTCTACGCCCCGAAAGGCGAATCGAGCGGGCACATTACCTTCAAGATCGGCGACATGGCGCAGGTTGCTGGCCGGCCGATACTGGCTGCTCTGCATATGCTGCTCTCCAGCGAGCGGCTGTTTAGCCTTGCCACCGAACAGCGCCTGCCCTCATTGCTGGCGGCCAGTCGAAAGCACCAGAACCTGGTTTCCACCAAGCTCTCCCGTCAGGTGATGGAGGCGCTATTCGACCTGCTCCGCGGTTTTCAAGCGGCGCACGATCAGAACAATATCTTGGAAGAGGTGCTCCGCACGGACCCGAACCAAGTGTATGCGGGCCTGCTCACGGTGCTATTGCGGCTGGTATTCGTTCTATACGCGGAAGATCGCGGCCTGCTTTCGTCCGACCCCATCTTCGTCAATAACTACTCCGTGGCCGGGCTGTTCGAACGACTGCGTGAAGATCAGGCCCATCACCCAGACACAATGGACGCAAGGTATGGAGCCTGGGCTCGATTGTTGGCTCTCTTCCGCCTGATCTGGAGAGGCGCGAAGCACGGCGGCATGAAGATACCGGGCCGTCGAGGGTATCTCTTTGACCCTGATCGGTATCCCTTCCTGGAAGGCCGGACTGGAAATTCCGCAATCCGCATCCCGCGTGTTCCCGATGGCGTCATCTACCGCGTCTTAGTGCGCTTGTTGGTGCTGGATGGAGAGCGGCTCAGCTACCGCAATCTCGATGTGGAACAGATCGGCAGCGTCTACGAGGCCATGATGGGCTTCGAACTACACGTCGCAGCCGGTCCGTCCATAGCCATCAAGCCCAAGAAGTCAAGCGGCGCCCCGGTGACGATCAACCTCTCGGAACTATTAACCGTGCCGTCTTCCAGGCGTAGCGAGTGGCTGAACAAGGCAACTGATCACAAGCTCACAGGTCAGGCCGAACGTGCGCTGACGGAGTCCGAAACAATCGAAGGACTGATCGCAGCGCTAGATCGACGCATAGCCCGCAACGTTACGCCTGACACTGTGCCTGCGGGAGCTATGATATTCCAGCCTTCACCCGAACGGCGACGAAGCGGATCACACTACACGCCGAGATCACTGACCCAGCCCATAGTGGAAACAACGCTGGCGCCGGTGCTGAATAGGTTGGGCCATCGACCACGCCCGGAGCAGATCCTGGCGATCAAGATCTGCGATCCCGCTATGGGTTCAGGTGCGTTCTTAGTGGAAGCGTGCCGGCAAATCGGCGACTCTCTGGTTACCTCGTGGCACGTCCACAATGAAGCGCCGCCGCTCCCCCCGGATGAAGACGAACTCCTGCATGCTCGCCGAATAGTGGCACAGCGCTGCCTCTACGGCGTCGACAAGAACGAAATGGCCGTCGACCTCGCCAAGCTATCGCTCTGGCTTGCCACCCTCGCTCGTGATCATGAGTTCACGTTCCTAAATCATGCCTTGCGACACGGAGATTCGCTTGTGGGGCTCACTGCGCGGCAGATTGCCGCGTTTCATTGGGAACCGAAACCAATGCAGACGTTCCTGGAAAAGGACTTCCGTGATCGAATCACGCGTGCTACATCTTATCGAAAGCGCATTTTAGACGCTCGTGACGATACGCCCTACGCCCAACTGGCGCAGGAACTCGAATTGGCCGATCAAGCCATCAGTTTGGCGCGCATGGCTGGTGACGCGGTTGTCGCTGCATTCTTCTCTGCCGACAAGAAGCCCGCACGCGAAAGTCTTCGAGCGGAATATTCAGCGGAGTTGAAAGCGTATTTGGACGGTGCGGATGTGGAATCGGGAGTCCGGCTCGACACCAAGGCTCGAGCACTGCGGAAGCACGAGAAGGCCGTGGTTCCGTTCCACTGGGAAATTGAGTTTCCCGAGGTTTTCGACCTGGACGACTTCCTGCGTGCTCGGGCTGGCTTCGATTCGATAGTCGGCAACCCGCCCTTTATGGGTGGGCGCCTCATATCCGGGCAGTTTAGCGGGTCATATCTCAATTGGCTCTTGGGACAGAATGAAGACGCCGGAGGGCAAACCGACTTGGTGGCATACTTCTTCCGCCGAGCCTTTGGGATTCTGCGACCAAGTGGATGTTTTGGGCTCATCGCAACGAATACCATCGGACAAGGCGATACGCGATCTACAGGTCTCCGTTGGATCTGCACGCATGAGGGCACCATCTTTCAGGCCCAGAAGCGCTTGAAATGGCCGGGACAGGCGGCGGTCGTCGTTAGTGTCGTGCACGTTGCGAAAGGGGTGGTGCCGGGGCCGTATCGCCTCGATGATTCTGAAGTCCCCATCATTACGGCCTACCTTTTTCATATAGGGACGCACGAAAATCCGGCCAAGCTCTCCCGAAACCAAGGAAAGACATTTCGCGGCTGTGAGATCGGCAGTCAGGGATTTCTCGTGCCAATGACTGATCCGCACTTTCCGAGTTTCTCAAGACTAGTAGATCCACGTAATCCGGGCCTGCCGCTGCTTAAGCTCTACATAGGAGGAAAGGAGCTTAACGAGGCTAGCATTGAACGGTACGTTCTAGATGTTGATGGATTGACGTTGAAGCAGATCACTGAGCTGCCCGGAGTTCTGCCTTTTCTTGAGGAGCGGGTGAGGCCAGACCTTCTGGCGAGAAACGAGATCAAGGAGTCGACTCAGGAGTGGTGGCATTTTCGGCGGCCCAGTCTAGGTTTACGCGCAGCGAGTCGTTTGAGTCGATATATTGCGATCGCGCAGACCAGCAGCACTTACGGTTTTACATTCGTTTCCGGAAAGGGCCTGCTGAGTTTGAAATCAATTGGGTTCGACTCAGACCGGTATGCGTTTTTTTGCGCCTTGCAGTCTCGTGTCCATCAGGTCTGGGCGGTTTTCCAAGGGGCCACAATGAAGGACGATCCCGTGTACGCACCGGAGGATTGTTTCGAAACCTTTCCGTTTCCGGAGGACTTTGACAAAAATGATGCGATGGAAGCTGCCGGCCGGGACTATTACGAGGTTCGTGCCAACTTGTCCCAGAGCGAAGGTCTAACCACTATCTATAACTGGTTTCACGATCTTGAGTGCAACCGCGCTGATATTCTTCGGTTGCGCGGGTTACACGAGGCACTGGACCGCGCCGTCCTCCAGGCATATGATTGGACCGACCTCGCAACACCATGCGACTTCATCCTCGATTTTGATGAGGAGGACGAAGAGGAAGAGATCACGCGGCCGCGCCGAAGGAAATACCGCTATCGATGGCCCGATGATACTCGCGACAAAGTTCTATCGCGTCTCCTCGAACTGAATCGTGTATGCGCACTCGAAGAAGGACAACTGTCGGCTGACCAACCCCTCATTTTCGGGAAGCCCGAGCCGACAACGAAGGCAAAAGCCGGCAGTAATAAAGGCAACAAGCGGTCGACAGAAGGGCTGAACCTCAGCCTATTGGCACCGGAGCAAGAGAGGACTGAGACGTGAAAAGCACGATGACCCCAGTTGATGTTCGGGAAAGGTTACTGGAGGCGCTCAAACTCGATCTCGTCGGCCCCGGTGTGACGTTGGGTAATCCCGCTGAAGTGTTGCCGCAATCGCCGTCGCGCTGGTATCTTACTGGCTTTCTCGCACCGCTCGACGCCGCCCCTGAGCAACGGGGCAACATGGATGCAGATGATGAGCTGAGTTCTGCGGGCGAGGACGGTTTGGATGACGATCTCACGCCGGAGCCGGCCGCGGCTTCCAAACAGAAATTCTTTCCCAGTTCCATTGGCTTGAGCATTCTGCTTTCAGTCGAAGCTAAGAGTTTGAAGATTCGGGTCCGTTGGGGCGACTACCGTCGCGACGGTGACGAGCGCTCGGAAACCTGGCGTCGGACACCGCGCGAAGAAGAGATGTCACTCCCGGTGCCCAACCGACTGGCGCGCGCTCAAGAGCATAGGGTCCCCAATAGTGATGGCCTGCGAATCGCACTGATGGTACAGCCAGTCGGAGCGTTCGATCCCGAAGCCGGATTGCCCGCCGGTTCTCGCACGGTCTCCGTCTTTCTGGTAAACCGCCGCACACCTCGAGAAGTGGAAACGCTGAAAGACGAGGCCTTCGCCTTTCAGACCGAGTTGGAATTGAAGGCTGACACGCCTTTGCTCTCGCGGCCGGATGCTCGTGGCCTGCTATCGGACGAGTGGGACGAAAACGTCGCCGACCTGCAGTATCGCGATGTGGGTGAGTACGCAGTCGGTCACAATGTGGCGGCCGACGGCGACGAAACGTGTGTTCGAACATGCTGGATCCCCGACGCCAAGGTGGAGCGCGTGGCGCCGGCCGAGATGAGCGAAGTGACCCTCGGCATGGATGCTCTGGCTGCGCTTCAGGACGGCGCGGATGCGAAAGGCAAGCTGATGCCGTTGGCGGATCTGTATCGCGAGTGGATTCGCGGCCAACAGGCGCTGGTGCCGGCCACTCCCGCAAAACGGCAAGCAACCGGCCGAGACCTGTTGAACAGAGCGGGCGTGGCGGCGGATCGCATCGCAAAGGGCATTGACCTCCTTGAGCAACCCGACTGCCTGACGGCCTTCCAGGTTGCCAATCACGCGATGGCTACGGCTGCGCGCCGTCGCTTTGGTCCCATGCAGAACAAGACGGTGGAGTCGGTGCAGGCGCCGGAGTGGCGTCCGTTCCAGCTTGCCTTCCTGCTCATGAATTTGCCGGGCATCGCCGATCCGGCTAGCGATGACCGTGAAGTTGTCGATCTCTTATTCTTTCCCACCGGCGGCGGCAAAACGGAAGCGTATCTGGGCCTCGCCGCCTTCACCCTAGTGCTGCGTCGGCTGCGAAATCCCGGAGTGACGGGCGCCGGCCTGAGTGTGTTGATGCGGTATACCCTGCGGCTGCTGACACTCGATCAACTCAGCCGTGCGTCCACATTGATCTGCGCTCTGGAATTGGAGCGCGAGAAGATGCCGGCGCTCGGCGATTGGCCGTTTGAGATCGGGCTTTGGGTGGGGCGCGCCGCGACGCCTAACGAGATGGGTAGCAAGGATAAGGACCATCCGGACACTGCGCGACGCCGGACAATCACATTTTGGAACGACGAGCGAAAACCGTCTCCTGTGCCCCTCGAAGAGTGTCCCTGGTGCGGCACCAAGTTTCAACGGGAATCGTTCCGGCTCACCGCCAACGGAAGGCCCAACCGGGATTATCCCACCGACCTTTTGATTGGGTGTATGAACCGCAGCTGCGATTTCAACCGCGATCGCCCGCTGCCGATCATCGCCGTCGATGAACCGATCTACCGGCGGTTGCCTTGCTTCCTGATCGCCACGGTAGACAAGTTTGCCGGAATGCCATGGACGGGAGCGGTAGCCGGCTTCTTCGGGCACGTGCAGCGATTCGATAAGCAGGGCTTCTATGGGGCCTGTGACCAGGACCGCGGCGGCGTGTTGCCGAACGGCCGGCTTCAGCCGCCCGATCTGATCATTCAGGACGAACTGCATCTGATCTCTGGCCCTCTCGGCACCATGGTGGGGCTATACGAAACGGCGCTTGAAGAACTGGCGGTGCGTGAGAAGGTCCGGCCGAAGATCGTCGCGTCCACTGCCACAGTGCGGCGGGCTGACAGTCAGATCCAGGCGCTATTTTGCAGAGCGCAGGTAGACATCTTTCCGCCACCAGGGCCGGATCGCCGGGATTCATTCTTCGCGCATACTCTGGTTCCAAGGGAAGATTCACCGAAGACGAATCCTCGTCTTTACGTGGGGGTGGCGGCCCAGGGAAGAAGCCCCAAGGTCGCGATGTTGCGAGTCTACCTTGCGGTGCTTGGCGCCGGGCAGAAGTTCTATGAGCAGCTCGGGACGCGCGGACAGGCTGACAATCCGGCTGATCCTTACATGACATTGGTGGGCTACTTCAACGCCCTGAGGGAATTGGGAGGCTCGCGGCGGCTGATCGAGGACGAAGTACGAACCAGGTTGACGCGGTACGGAGAACGAAAGCGGGTTGGCGAAGCCGAAGGGCTGTTCGCGGACCGCGAGATCGACTATGAACCGGTAGAACTTACCAGCCGTGTCGACACTTCACGGGTCTCGGAAGCCAAACGCAGGCTCGGGCTGTTGTTCGCGGAGAAGAACGGCGTCGATGTAGCGATCGCGACCAACATGATCTCGGTAGGCCTGGATATCACGCGATTGGGATTAATGGTGGTGTTCGGGCAGCCCAAGACGTCGGCCGAGTACATCCAGGCCACTAGTCGTGTGGGACGCGATCCGGCCCGACCTGGGCTGGTAGTGACGCTGCTGAACGTTCACAAGCCGCGGGATCGATCGCATTACGAGCGGTTTGCGGCCTACCATGAGACGTTTTATCGAAGCGTGGAAGCTACCAGCGTGACACCGTTCTCGCCGCGGGCACTGGATCGCGGCCTGGCCGCATCGCTGGTCGCCCTGTCACGACTGGGTTTGGATGCAATGACTCCGCCAAAAGGCGCTATGGAGATCCTGAGCACGCGCAACGCGCTCAGTTCCGTGGTGGATCGCTTCGGCGAACGGGCCTTCAATCATGCCAAGCTCGACAGTGGCGTTCGAACGCGGCTCCGGCAGAGAGTTCGACAGCGCTGTGAAGACTTGCTGGACGATTGGACGGGCGTGGTGCAGGAGCAGAAGAAGGTCGGTGCGTCGCTCCAGTACAACCCGCACGAACGCGGAACCGGGCCGGCGCTTTTGCAGGATTTTCTAGATCCGGCCTTAAAGGCCCTGCCAGCGGGCAATTGGAAAATGAAGTTCCGCGCCAACCGATCGCTTCGCGATGTGGAAGCGAGCGTGAATCTCTGGGTGCGCGGTCTCGACAATGTGGACCTGGATGAGGAACAGTGAATAGCGCCAATCGAAAGCGACCGCAAGGTGAGATCCGGCAGGGTCAGCTCATCACCACGTTTGGCCCTGGCGCCATGACCGATTTGCCTGAGCGATCGGTGCTGGTCTCGGGTTTGGACTTCTGGTTCGGCGAGCGCACCGTCATCAGCGAGCCGCGGTTGGCGGCCAAGATCGCGACCTTGTTACAAGTGCCGGAGGTGCGCCTGGAGTCGCCTCCAGCATCTGGCGACGTAGACGATGCCCGGCCGAGTGGTGTGCCTGTCTTTCGTTTCCCCGAGTGGTTCGTCACTCAGGATTCTCCGGGGCTATTCGCCGGCAGCGGACGACGCACCCGATATCTGGTGCACTTGCGGGCGCTGGTCAAAGGGAATCGCTTCATCGATCCGGATACCGGGAAAAAGCTCAAGGTTGTGCCGGTGCGATTCGTACGCGCCTGCCGTCGTGGGCATATAGGCGATATCGATTGGTATTTCTTTCTCCACGGAACTGACAATCAGTGCCGCAACCAGGGGCGTCTACTGTTCTTGGACGAACGCGGGACCAGCGGCGATCTTTCGGAGATCTGGATTCGATGCGAATGCGGTCAGGAACGCAGCATGGCCCAGGTCGCCATCCAGAAGGCCGAGGTGTTTGGTCGATGCGATGGTGCACGGCCGTGGCTCGGACCCGCGATGAAAGAAAAGTGCGAAGAGATGAATCGGCTGCTCGTGCGGACCGCGTCGAACGCCTACTTTCCTCAGCGGATCAGCGTGATCTCGCTTCCCGAGCGAAATGAGACGGTGCGGGAAGCGGTGACTGCGGCCTGGGATTTCCTGGAGGCGGCGGACAACGAAGAGGACGTCGCCCGTGAGCGCCGGAAGACAAAGGTACGGGACGCGCTGGAAGGCGTTTCCGATGCTGAGGTATGGGCAGAAATTCAGGCACGGCGCGGTGCCCTAACGGGACAGCAGAAATCCGTGAAAGGGGCGGAGCTGGAGACACTGCTAGCCACGGCCGATGAAATCGGCGAGGACCGTCCCGAGGGCGTTTTCTATGCGCGTACGCTCCCCAAGGCGGAGTGGGACCGGCCATGGATGACCGGAATTGAAAGAGTGGTCTTGGTGCCGCGCTTGCGCGAAGTGATGGCGCTGGTAGGCTTCACGCGGTTCGAAGCCGCGGCTCCGGATACCGAGGGCGAACTCGACATGGGAGTCCGGCGCGCGGAATTGGCGAGGGACCTCTCCTGGGTGCCGGCGGTTGAGAACAAAGGGGAGGGCGTGTTTCTTCAGTTCCGAAACAGCGCCATCGAGGAGTGGTTGCGTCGTGAAACGGTGCTTCCGCGAATCCTGCAATTGAAGCGCGGCTTCGAGGCGTGGAAGGCGGAACACAGCGCTTCCAGACGGGAGTTCCCACATCCGGCCTACATCCTGCTACATTCGTTCTCCCATTTGCTGATTACTGCGGTGGCACTTGAGTGCGGATATCCAGCGAGCTCAATTCGCGAGCGGGTCTATGCGCTACCGCAAATCGGCTACGGCGTGCTGCTCTATACCGGCAGTTCCGACGCCGAGGGAACGCTGGGTGGGCTGATCGAGGTCGGTCGGCGAATCGCGAGTTCGATCCGAGGAGCACTGGAACTGGGCAAGCTATGTTCGAATGATCCCGTATGCGCCCAGCACGCGGCTGAAAGTCTCCACGAACGGCGTTTCCTCCAAGGCGCAGCATGCCACGGCTGCTTGTTGCTGGCCGAAACGAGTTGTGAACAGCAGAACGATCTATTGGATAGGGCGCTGGTCGTACGTACAGTCCAGGGCGACTGTGCCGAGTTCTTTCGGGAGTCGGAGTCTTGAGCCCGGGCTCGGCGCTGGCGAAGTTGGGAGAGGCCGATTTGAGGGCGCTCGCAGCGTCGATCCGGTCTGGGCGGATCGGCCCGCCTTTTGGGATGTCGGCCGTTCAGCGGATTACCGGTGAGTCGATGGCTGCCAGCGTCGCCGACGCCCTGAAGGTGCTCTCTTTGGAGGGCTGCAGTCCAGTAGGATTGGCTTGCTGTCTGGAGGCGATCGCCGACTCGGCTGCCACACGGTCCTCGGTGGAAGACAAGATTCAGCTGGTGATGACCGGTCCCGAGGGCCGAGCCTATCACCGCGACACTGCCGTGGTGGTGCAGGATCTATTCCGTCGCGCGCAACAAAGCGTGCTGGTAGCGGGCTATGCCGTGTATCAAGGTAAGGAAGTGTTCGAGGAACTTGGCCACCGCATGGATGAGCTGCCGGAGATGCGCGTACGCGTCTTCTTGAATGTCGCGCGAAAACCGGAAGCGACTGGAAGTCCGGCAGAAATCGTCTCCGGCTTCGTCCACAAGTTCAAGACAACGAACTGGCCGGCTGGATGCCGGTTGCCAGAGCTTTATTACGACTGCCGTTCACTCACGGCAACCGAGGGACCAATATCCCTCCACGCCAAGTGCATCGTGGTCGATAGTCGGGAAGTTTTCGTATCCTCGGCCAATTTCTCCGAGGCCGCCCACCATCGAAATATTGAGGTCGGCGTCCTAGTGCAATCCGGCGTTCTCGCGCGCCAAGCCACGGAGTTCTTTGAAGCAATGATTCGGGAGCGTGTTTGCCTGCGCCTAGTATGAGCGGAAGAATCAGATGATCGGCCTCGTCACCACGTCGCCCTGGGATCGAATCCAGACGCTCGTGAACAAGCAACCGGGGAGGTGCAATGTCGCCGTCGCATATTTCGGATCCGGCGCGAGTAAATTGCTGCCGCTGAAGGCCGGTAGCGTGCTGGTTATAGACATGAGCGAGCGAGCCGTGAAATCTGGGCAGACGAAGCCATCGGAGGTTGCGAAGCTCTTACGGAACGGCGTGGAAGTTCATAGCGTCGAAAACCTTCATGCCAAAGTGTTCGTTGCCGGAAGTCGCGCGCTCGTGGGCTCGACGAATGTCTCGTTCACATCAGCAACGGGATTGGTCGAGGCACTACTGGAAACAACCGATTCAGACGCCGTTCGTCAGTGCCGCGACTTCGTCAAGTCGCTCCTCGGGGAGGTCATCGATATAGCGCACGCCGGACGACTGCAGCGGCTCTATCGACCGCCGCAGTTTGGAAAAGGCAGCCGGAAGCGAGGGGTCAAACGCACCCGTCAACCAGCGCACTCGCCGCTTTGGGCTGTGCCGACCGAGCGCATCACTGTCGACGAGGAGGACCAGGCACATGCCGAGGAGGGGCGGCCGAAAGCGCGCAAGCGAATGCAGTTCCCACGGGCATCCAATCTGGACGAGTTTTTCTGGCACGGCTCCGATTTGATCGGCCGATTGGCCGAAGGCCACATGGTGATCCAGGTGACGGACGAAGGGAGCAAGCACATGATCTCCCCTGAGGCCCGGGTGCTTCACGTGGAGGAGTACAGGAAAGGGCGCTCTCGGTCTGGAGTAGTGTTCCTCGAAATCAGCAAGGGACTTCGGCGCAAGAGCGTTAATTCCGTGGTTGAGCGGCTCGGTCGCCAGGCGAAATTTCTCGGCACCTTGCCCGGCCCGCGGACGCTCCGAGATCCGGCGTTCACGCATTCCCTTTTGAATCTCTGGTCACGTTAAGTGTCCCGCTGGATGACGACCCGGGGGCAGACAATCTCGGAATTCCGGCGGCGGCCGTTGGCTGGAGAATGCGTCGTCCTTCCCGTGCCATCACGCGCTCAGGCTAACAACAGTTTTGATTCCAATTGCATCCAAAATCTCCTGCAACCGGGCAATCGAGACCGTCTGATAGTCACTCTCTTCGTAACGGCTGATCACCTGCTTGCTTACGTCCAACCGTCGCGCAAGTTCGGTTTGCGAGACCCCTTTGGCAATTCGGATCTTCACGATGGACGGTGCGATTTGGTCGAGTCGCTCGAAACGTGGCAAGGTTAGCTCACCGGACTTCATCTGATCGTACTCGCGCAGCTCATCTTCAAGCTGTCGGATCATACCTTCATAGCTTCCGCGGATCGCGGCAGAGCGTTTGCCCAGCTCCTCCTGCTCCGCCTTAACGAGCGCCCGCCGGAAGCCCTCAATCTGAGCCACGGTCCGGTCTCGTTGCGCGTCGCTCTTGATCATGATCGTGCCGCCTTCACTACTTGAATCACGCCGCGAGGTTGACCATCGCGGGCCTGTCGAAAGAACTCTGGAAAACCCATTTCCGGGCTGGCTTGCATTGCCGGATGAATGAAGAATTCAACTCCATGGTCGGCCCACATTCGCCACTTCCACTTCCGAACGTGCGGAACGAGGACCAACTCGAAGTCGATCCAATAGGGAACGATGCGATCATAGACGCCTTCGTCTGGCTCAACCCAATAGCCGTCGATGTCGCCAGGATCTGGTTTCTCAGTACAAAAACTGCCGTCGATATAGATCTCTTGGATACCGGCCGCCCAAAAAGCCTCTACCGCGGCGCGAAGCCCCCGTAACAACCACTGACGACGGGGCGTGAAACCGAGGCGCCTGCCGATCTGCTCCAACGTTGCCTGATGATCTCCCGGCGGCAGCGCTCCGGTGCTGGGGTCGAACTCCGGTATCAATAGCTCCCTCCATGATCTCAGGGACAAAATAGAATGTCAACACTTATGCTGTCGATATGGCTGGGTTTATCGCGCGTTGCTGCGGGGGTAATACATTCTCGGAATTGTTCCGGACGGGCCCTCGCGGGAGTCTGGTCAGAAGTTGAAGCGGAGCCCCAATTGAATGAGTCGCTGATCGCGGGCGCTGGTAGCTGCGTTTGCGGGCGACGACAGGATGTTCCCCAAGGCATCGACTTGGGCCGTAGTGCTCAGATTGGTGACGTTTAACGTGTTCATTATGTTGGTCGATTCAGCCATGAATTCGAAGCTTCTGTGCTCACTGATGGGAAAGAGGCGGGAGTAGCGGGCGTTGAGCTCAAAGATTGCGGGCGCACGCAATGTGTTCCGACCCACAAAAAGCGGCCGCTGATTCGCGGCGGATTCTGAACTGTCGCCGTTGAGGATTCGGTTGCTCCCGATACTAAACACGTCGCCGCTCGTCGCGACCATGCCTATCGACAGACGGTTGAGGTTCAGGAGGTAGCTGGCCAGTTTGCCGGTCCGATGGAACTGGGGTGTGAAGACTCCCGTCAGATTGAAGACATGGCGGCGATCGGTGAGGGAGTTGGCACGATCCCGGCGCCTGTTAGAGGGATCGGATAGGGTCACGGAGTTGCCGCTGTCGATGTTGTTCTGTTCCGGCGCGTCGTCGATCGCATGCGACCACGTGTAAGTCCCAAAAAGTTCATACCCGCGGGCAAAACGCCTTTGCAGGGACACGTTCAGCCCGTTGTACTCCGAGCTTCCGACAGATTCCGCGGACAGTATGTTGGCGAAGCCGCTATAAACGCGCTCGGTGCTGCTGAATATCGGCCGTCCGTCCGCGAGGACGACCCCGGACGGCACCAAGTTGATGTTGCGGTAGACCGGCAGGTGGGTTCCCTTGGTGTACAGATACGACGCTGTCGCCACGAAGCCGGCGCCGATTTCCTGGCTGATCGAAATATTTGCATTGTAGGAATGCAGCGTGGCGAAGCCTGGAGAGATTGTCGTGATGTCCCCGGGCGGTATCTTGACACCCGTCGGCACGGCAGGAAGCACGTTCGGAAAGGCCGGAGCATAAGCGAGGCCCGGTACCGCGGTAAGGGTGAAGAACGCGGGCGAGCCGTTATTCAGGAGGGCGCGCCGGTACTGGTCCGTCTGTGGAGGATCGTAGAAGATCCCTGTGCTCGCGCGAATGAGAGTGCGCTCATTCTTGCCCAAGCCGTACGCCAATCCGAGACGCGGTGCGAAATTGTTCTTGTCGGTTTTGAAGTGCTGCGAGAACGGGAAGGGCGAATCCTTGTTTCCGGCATCTTGTAGATGTCGTACCGGAGACCATAAACGATAGTGAGGTTTCTCGCCGGCTTCCAATGATCCTGAACAAAGAATCCATTAAATAGCGAGTTGTAACGCAGCGACGGGTTTCCCAAAGTCTGTCCGTAGAGTACGTACGCGAAGGGATTGGACCCGCTGGCCGCCGCCTGGTAGCTGGCAATCGTGGGAAACGCATATAGGGCGCCGGATGCCTGGACCTGCGTATCGCGAATCCATCGCGTGTTGAAGCCAGCTTTCAAACCGTGGGTTTTGTAATCGTAGCTGAAAGTGTCTGCAATTTCCGGTGTGGTCTCGTTGTAGACGAAACCCACGCCGGTCGGCCCTCCGAAATTCGCTACGCCAAGAACCGTGATGCTCGGGCCGGTACCGCTACCCGAAAACCGATCGTTGGACTGCCCTCGATAGCCGACCTGGCTGCGCAGTTCGTTAACCGCATGTGCCGAGATGGTTGAAACGACCTGGACGGCTCCCACGTGAGATCGGTCAACAAAGCTGTAGCTCTGCGAGGTCAGGTACTGCCCTCCGATTGCGGACGTGTTGTTGTAGGGCGAATCGTTGGAATGGTGCATGTAGCGAATCGAGATCCGGTTGCGCGAGTTCACCACCCAATCGGCTTTGGCCATATAGAAATAAAGATCCTGAAGGAAAGGGATGGTGTTGGCGTAACCGGCGGGGAGTCCGAGTTGTGCGATTACGCTGGCGGGCACGGTCACCGGCGCCGGCAGGTCCCGGTTCACATGCTCAATGGCCCCGAAGAAGAAGAGCTTGTCGCGGACGATCCGTCCGCCGCCGTCGGCGAAGTACGAATTCAGATTGACGTCGGGAGTTGGCTGAGTCGCGGGGAGCAACTTCGGGCGGGCACTGAACGGTGTTCGTCGAAAGATAAATCCTCCCTCTCCGTGGTAATCGTTCGCACCGGACTTTGTGATCGTGTTGAACACCGTACCGACGGTGTTGCCGAATTCCGGTGCGAAACCATTCGACACCTGCTGAACCTCTTCCACGTACGTGTTGGATATCGGGATCAAGCGGATGCCGGCGCGATCGCTTTCCGTGTTGTTGCTGCCGTCGATCTCGTAATTGATGCGGCCGTTAAACCCGTTCGCATCGATCTTTCGTGGGACCCCAAATTCAGTGTTCGCAATTCCGCTGACGTTCGGTTGAAAGAGAATGAAGTTGTAAGGATTGCGTGAAACCAGAGGCAGATTGCGCGTGGCAGTATTGTCGAGCGTGACACCCAGGTCGGTTTTATCCGGATTGGTTGGCGCTCCCGTTGCCGTCACCTCCACCTGTGTCGTAGACCCCGCAACCTGCATCGGCACGTTGACGGTGATGGACGCGCCGGCATTCACTTCGATGCCGGACCGCCTGCCCGGCGTAAATCCCGGCACCTCGACCTCGAGTTCGTACTTGCCGAGTGGCAACAGGTTGAAGCGAAATCGGCCGGAATCCCCGGTCTTGCCCGTTTGGCGAAACCCGGTGCCGAGGTTCGTGATGTTCACGGCGGCGTTTGCGATCACGGAGCCAGTGGGGTCGGTGACGGTGCCCGAGATTTCGCCGTTCATGGCAGAGGCCTGCCCAAAACAGGCTGCCGCGCCTGAGATCCAACCCACTATCAGTACGATGAATAGACGAAGCCCGTTCATGCGATCTCCTCCTTTGGTCGGCTCTTTGCGATGCGCGGATGTTGCTCTGTTGATGCTTCGAGATGCAATCTGAATTCGGCGCATGAGTCGGCGCCGTGGGGTCCAGCCCAGCCAGCTTGCGCCCGTGTCGCAAGTTGAGTCGCCATCGCCATGTGATATCTATAGCCCGGCTGGGTTTTCGAGCCAAAAACGGCATCGCAGCGGTTTACGATGGGGAGAAGCCGCACCAACAACTCAGGTATAGTGCGAGATTGTACATGCCGTGTGTGATGGCTGCCGCGACGGTTGAAGCGTAACGAATTCGAACCCACCCATAAAGGCATCCAGTCACCAGCGCGCAGGACAACTGCAAGGCGCTCATCCCGCGAGTCGCAATATGGGCCAGAGCGAATAATACTGCCGTTCCTAGTACGGCAAGCTTTGCCCTGGGAGACTTGGCCAGCCGCCGGGCGAGCCACAAGGCGACCGTCAACACGTATCCTCTGAAGATGACCTCTTCCGATATTGGGCCGAGCACTATTGCCAGCACGGCCCGGTTCCAGCCTGCTCCAACGCCGATGGGCTGATTCGCCAGCCTCGCGACTCCAATAATGGCAGCGCCGGCGGCGAGACCCGCCAGTGTGCACGCCCCAATGGCCCTTCGCCCAATCCGATTCCATTCCACGAACTCAAGTCCCAGTGTCCTTAGCTTGCCGAGAGAAAGGCACGCAACAAAGAAGAATCCGCATGCTTCGACCATTCCGGCAACCTCTCTCCGTGGAGAAGTAGATCCCAGCGCTTTCAGCGCGGCTACCAGGAGCAACCAGAACGAGAGCGCTCTCCAATAGCCCCCAGTTCCTGACTGGACCTCCAGATTTGTACGACGGTCGTCCGTCATTCTTCCTGCACCTCCTTTTTGGAGCAATTGCGTGCAGCGAGCAAAATCGAACCTGCCCAGTCACGTGCGACTTCAACCAGAGTGCGTCGGCCCCAGAACCTCCAGCCCCTGCCCAAGGAGTACACTCTTTCAAGTTGTCGCCGGAGGCGCCGGGCGACATGAAGCCACACGGGACGGAGAGGGAGTGAAGAAGATAGGCAATGTGGCACGGGTTCGCAACGCGACAGAGCGTCGGGCCTTGGAGCAAGCGAAGCGCGTCCCGTGGCCGCGTTTGGCGAAGGCGGCCGACGAATACACTGACTGGCACGTTTTCGCATTGTGGGCACGTGCGATGGTGGAGGCCGCCAACAACGTACCGCCCATTGTCCAATCGGAGATCGAACAGCGCGCCCCTGGCGCGTTCCGCACACTGCACTCGAAAGTAACAGCAACGGTCAATCGCGGTGCTCACCCGGGCATCGTGGCCTGGGAGGAGGTCATCTGTTGGGCTGAGATGAAAGTGTTTCTTGCAGCAAAGCGTGGAGGCTGGCTGGATGCTCTCCGCTATTTCTCCGCCATGTCGTTGCGGTCAATGCAGGCGTGGTCACATTGGGAGCGAGTGGATGCAGACTGGCGCGTCTCACCACCTGGCAAGCTCCCCACGCTTTGCGAATGGGAGGGCTTGGTTGCGTCCGTAAGTCGGCTCTCGAATGCGGAATGCGCTGCCCAGCGCACTCTCGACACCATGCGAACGATGCGGAAGTCAGACTGGGATACGCTGCTGGCCACGTTCACTCACCTCAATGCATTTTGCCAATGGATCGAGGTGATGCTTGAGGCCCAAAAGACGATGTCCGATCAGCTCCGCAAGGAACTCCTGAAGAGGTATCCGGGTTTCAGCCTCGTCGGCCGTAGAGTGGCGTTCAAGGACGCTGCTCGCTACCTCAGGACCTGGGTGCTGAGCGACGACATGCCCGGAGTGAAGGGTACCTGGGTTCTTGCCGCATTGAGCTTCTGTCTGCGTCATCATCCGGAGTATGGCGCGGTCCGCAACTACGTTCGATTCTGTCGACGCGCCTGGGCCGATGATTCACAGAAGCAAGTCCCGACATTTGACGAATGGAAGCACGCCGTCGACGACTACTCTGAGCCGGACTGACCCGCGCTCAAGCCGGTTTCGCTGGCGGGCTCATCAGCCGATGCCCCGTTGTCCGCGTCGCCCTCAGCGCCCTCGCCGTCTGTCCGCACTTTTCGCCGATGCTTCCGTTGGCGGCCGACGCTATCGAGAATTTGCCTAACGTTCTTGCGAAACTCCACTGTCGCGGCGCCGGGGTATCCCAGATCCACGAGATAGATCTGTGTCTCGCGATTCAGACTCTCGTAGTCAATCCGTCCCGGGTGTTCTCGCAGGAATTCTCCAAGGTCGCGCTCGGTAATTCGGCGATCCTTGGTCTGGAGCCACCCCTTCTCCTTCCAGCGGCGGATCTGTCGCGGCGTGACATTAAGCAAGGTCGAAATCTGGTCGACCGTGAAGATCGCGAATCCGGCGATCTCATGGACACTATAGTCAAGCCTGGCAAGTTTCGCGTGAACCGACTTCACCGAGTGACCGGTTCGGGCCGCGACGGATTCGATTGTTGCATCTGCTCCCAGGGCACCTAGCAACGCGGCGGTCTGAGCCTCTGTCCACCGCTTGGCGATTCGACCGGTCGGCGCTTTTCGCGCTTGCCCCGTCGGCAGGTTCAACTTGACCATTCGATATTCGACCGCCTTTCGAATGGTGTCCGGCCTCGCCCCCGGAACCGCGATACCAAGTTCCACCAGTTTTCGCTGCATGATGGATTTCGCCCTTGTCGGGCCCAATCTTTTGCAGAGGTCGATCAGTATACTGTCTGCCTCTGGAGTCCATTCGTAATTGGCCGAACCTTTCGGACGACCAGGCTGTCCCGGTGCAAGCCGAGGAACCAAATAAGGATCGAGTTCCACAGCCAGACTCCCCTTCTTTTTTCGTTGCCGTACTGCCGGCGCTTCGACCTCCGCCGACTCCTGGTCCGGATCGGTTTGTTGCGTATTGAAAATAACAGAGCTTGGCTCCAACATCCCAGATGTCCCTTAATCCTTGGATCTGTGCAGAGCGAGAGCCAGCAAGATCCCCTATATACATAGCCGTCCTGGAAGTGTTTTATGACCGAAAAGTAAGTAGGGCTATAATCAGCCCAAGTGGATCAGGCGCAGCGCATTGAGCGACTGTTTTCCGCGGGTCCCCGCAGGGTGCGGTATTGTGAGTAATCTCTCGTCAGACGCGGCTAAGTCTCTTTGGATGGCACTTGAGCGGAATCATGACTGGATCAAAACTTACGTTCTGCCTCCGGAAGACAGGGAGCGCGATATTCAGTCGTATATCGGTTGGATCTATGACCGTTTGAAAGATCACATACCTGCGTCTGCCGGCGCCGAAGAACTGGATCGCCTTATCAGGAAGGAGGTGCGGAGTCTGTTCGAACGTTTCGGCTGGAATGGGGCGAGGAAGGCGCGATTCGGAGAAGTCGGCGACCTGGAAGATCCATCTGCGCTCGGTTTCGAGCGCGAGGTGGAATTGGCTGATGAGGTTCGTGCGTGTCTGAAGTGCATCCAAAAGGAATCGCGCGACCTCATCGCTGAGGCCTTCACGCTCACTGAATCAGACTTGTCGAGGAAAGGCATTCGAGATGAGTTGGCGGCCCGCCTTGGTATTACTCGGAACACATTAGATCAGCGCATTTCGCGGGCCCTCGGACGGATCCGGGAGCGAATGCGGCGGCTTGGAATGGGATAGCAGATCGGTAAACGATGAAAGATATCAAGCCAATTGACGACATCACAGATGCGGACTTCCGGGAGTTCGTGAAGGCAGTTCAGGACTTGGCGCTGCGGGCGTACCCTAATCATGGCCGCGCCGGCTGTCCGAGTTCGGAGGTCCTCCGCGACGTGGCGCGGGAACCGCGGCCTTCTCAACATCCAGTATTCCAAGCGCACATCGTCGAGTGTTCCCCATGTATCGCCGCGATGCTGGCCGAACGAACTCGTATCCAAGCACTCTACCAGGCTCGCCGGCGAATGATCGTCGCTGTGGCCGCCGGTGTTTGTCTGGTCGCCCTGCTTTCCGGTTTGTGGCTTTGGCATCGGACACCGTCATTCACGCGCGACCAGGTGGCGAGTGCGCGAGACATTCCTGAGATCCCCGTTGATTTGCGGCCGTACTCGCCAACGCGGTCGGACTCAGCGCCAGGCAGCCGACCTCCGATTGCCGTGCCTAATCAGCGAGTGAAGCTCAAGCTTTACCTTGCACCGGGTGCACCGCTGGGAGTGTACGAGATCCGGATCTTGAGCAATGATCTTCGGACGATGCGCAAGCAGCGGGTTTCGGCCGCTTTAAGCGAAGGTGTCACATCCGCGATCCTTGCTGTTAATCTGGCCGACTTGCCGTCCGGCGCCTATGTGCTGGTTCTTCGCCCGGCACGTGAAGGTGAAGAATGGCAGCAATTTCCGCTGGTACTCGGCCGTTCACGCTAAGGTCGATTGCTGGGTTCGGCGCGTTCGGTTGTGAATCCGTTTCCACACACCTGGGTCCGCTCTCAGTGGCGCAACGCAGCCAGTTGCCAAGTTTACGAACCCTCCATGGTAAGACAGTGGTTCACCACGAAACAGTCTGCTTAACAGAGCCAGTGCGTGTTGTGCCAACGTCTGGTTTACGAACGGGTGCTGTCGGTGGAGTGCTTCAGCCGCGCTGCAGCTTGGCTGCGCGTCGTCGTCATGCGCCGAATCGACGATCTCCCCAAATAGTTCAGAAACCGTTCGGAGTCGCGCCGCCTTGCGTCGATTCACTCGGTTGAGCGGTTGACCGAGAACGAACTGGCCGCTGTCAGCGTTGTTGCCGAGGTCGAGCCAATACATCGTTTCACACCATGCTGTGGTGACTGATTGATGAATCGTCGCCCGAGCCCCTCGTGTATCCACGCAGCCGACTACCACATCGATGTCATTGGCGATCCCGTTACCTTTGGAAACGTGTTGGGGCACGGCTTCCCACTTCAGCCCCCAGAACAGATTGAGTCGGTTGATCAGCGCCACGGATTTGAACAGCCCGATTTCACTTTCCGAGAACGGCTGACGAACACAGTTGGCCGGTGAGATTCGATCCCCGTCAATCGCCGTGACCGAGAGTCCCGCTGGGTGGCCAGACGCAAGCAAGCCATGATGGAGATGAGGAAGCCCAGTGAGAATCGCACTCCCAGTTCCACCGCATCCTATCACGGCAATCCTCACCGTCCGACGAAGCAGGAACGGAGCGATGATATGCATTCATGCCTCCCGACATTGAACGAAGGACTGAAGCGACTCGCCGCTGTTAATCAGGAACTCGACCGGAAATCCATCTTCGCTGCCGGCCAAGTCGCGCCACAATCCCAGGAAGCCCTCTGGATGGGTTGTGAGCTGTGCGCCCAGAGCGGCGTGCGTGAATTCGCTGTCGAAGAACGCATTCTCCCACGCCCTTCTGGCCGACAGACACAGATTGCCCGGGACGTGCATGCTTCCTTGACACACCCGCCCGCCACGACGATCACAGTTCCAGTAGGGCGCTACCATCAGCGCGGTTTTGGGCTGGGGGCGTCGGTCCTCTGTCAAAGACCTAACCGACAATTCCGAACCGCACACCTTGAACACGAGCGGCGGCTGCGGAAACAACTTGCCACTCAGCGTCCGCCCGTTGCTAGAACCGCCGTAGAACATCACGCGCCGCTGGCGCCTCGTCCACCAGACCAGTAGGTCCGGCGTGTACGCCAGGACATTCGGTGGAAGAATCTCGCATTGAGCCGTCCGCCCCAACCCCTTCGCCAGCTGCGTCAGAAAATCACCGGTGAGCGCCTGGCCGGCATCCAAGTATGGCGCTCCACCGTCTGGCGATGGCTTGGTCTCATGCACTGTGGCGAAGGCTTCCTGGCCATCCGAGTACACCAGGATCGCTTTGGATAGCCGGAAATTTCGATTCGAGCCGAAATGCGTGGTCTTGGTCATAGTCGTTTGTCGTCCCGGTCGATTGGCTCCCAGCCGGGAACCAGGTCTAGGACACGTCGTGCGGCCACCAGAACATCGAGCGCGCTACCCAAACTCCGGAAAGCGCGTAGAGTGCTCTCTGGATCGGTTCCGTTGAACGCGATCAATGGCCAGGGTTCGGGAGTAAGTTCTAGCATCGACTGCCCCTCGTCGTCGAAACAGGCTTCGATTGCATCGCCTGTCCGATAGATTGCAAGGAGAACTGGGACAGGGGGATTGCAATCGCAGAACAGCTCTCGAACGGCCTCTGGTAAAGGCGGAAGGTGAACGCCGCGAGCCACACTTTGGAGTTCGAGAGATCTCTGCAGGAGCCGCGAGACCGGATCCTTCGGCGTCAATCTGGAAAGAAGCGATTTGAGTTGCCTCGGGCCCAGCGGCCTTTCCTTCATGCACGGCGGGAGAATGGAGCAACGGTCCGGCATTGCGAACAATGCCTCCGCGTCCTCCGTAGGATCGTAGCTCTCTTCGAGAAAGGAGACGTGCTCCTCCGCGTCGCGGTCGTCATAGATGCGGAAGCAACTCCCCATACCGTTGAGGAATGTCCGCGCAAACATGACCGGCAGGCGCGGATGATACTGCTCGCACAGTGCCAGCGCTGGCCCGAGATTCACGAACCCGCAGGAATGCGCCTCGACGGAGAGAAAGATTTGCGAACCGTCCGGCTCATCCTCGGTTTCGCACCATTCATGCGGGTCCGTGGATAGCGTCACGCACAGATCAAAAGCACCGTCAATTCGCTTTTCGCCGTGCTCGCGAATGAAACGATTCAACGTCCGCTGCAGGAACCTGATCGGTTCCCCAGACGAACGTTTCCAATCGATGGCGGTCGCGATGCCGAGATCGACTAGGACGGAGGCAAATCGGGCCGCGCCGGAGTCGCTGCCGAACGAACAATGGTGAAGCGGAACGCGGTCCAGACGGGGAACTTCCAAACTTTGCCCTCGGGCGATCACCCAGGCGGGACAAGACCCGAAGGCGTTTTGAGCGCGGACCGGCGCCCGAAGGCGCCCTGCTGTAAGGCCCGCGACAGGATTTGGCAACATTGCCGGAACTGCGGACATGTCTTGAACTCCCGAACGATCTCGCTAGTCTTGCCGGTGCGCCCTTCGATCACGCGGCGCAATTCTTCCAGGACGCGATCCTTGCTCATCCTTTGGTGCCGATCGCTTTCGTGAAGTGGTAGACGAGCTTGTTGCCGAGGGCCTCTGGACCCGTCATGCTCGCCGTGGCGATTTCCGGGTAGGTCGCTGAGAAGGCTGTCCGGACTTCCTCTATACTGAGCTTTTTGTTGGGATCTGGTAGTCGAAGATTGTCGTAGCGGAATTCTCTTTCCATTGTTTCGATGGTCATTGGTTCTAACTTCTTCCTCTTCTTCTTCTTTTTAGTCATCATCGATGCATCATCTTGGCATCAACTGGGGATTCGGCCCTCGCCCGATCTTCTCGTGCGCCCAAGTTAGCATTTGGACCGTTTGAGTTTGACCGTGCTTCGACCGAACTACGGAAACACGGCTACGAGGTCAAACTTCCTGGGCAGCCGGGGGAAACTCTGCACGCGCCGGTACAGCGCCCCAACGAAGTTGTGGCTCGGAAGGATCTTCGATGTCTTCTGTGGCCCGGACTTGCGTTTGATGACTTCGAACACGGTGTCAATTCTGCAGTCAACGAGCTGAGGCAGGCGCTGGGACACACGGCCTACCAACCGCGTTACATGGAGACTTTGCCGGGCTCCGGATACCGCTTCATCGCGCCGCTGCATTCCCGTCAGAGGGGGGCGTTCTGGAACCGATCCCTGCCGCGACGGTTGGAACCGTTCCTGAGAGCCAGGTATTCCGGCGAAGACACGCAATGTGGATAGTCGGCCACGTCTCGATCCAAACGAGGGATCGATACCTCGGCTGCAAGCAGAAATTGCCCTTGGCCGTCAACGACCGAATGGACATTGAACCGGATAATAACGGCGGCTTCGCCGTGATGCCGACGGGCCATCGGCCGCCACTTCGCGACCAGGGAGCATCTGCTCAGAACGGCGGGTTTGAACGACTTACCGGCCGGTGTCCAACATGGCGACAATACTGCCATAGGCATCGTGGCGTGCGCCGTCCCCGATACGCCGCCTCCGCCAGCCGGAGATGACCGGCAAAGATCTAATTACCCGGCGCACGTAGGCGGCGATCGACTGAGCTTCGGGGTACGCAGCGCCGCGACAGTAGGACGAAGATACTTGGAGGGTCAACCTGCCACCAGCCGAAGCCGCCGGCAATCAGCGGTTCGAATCGTAAATCGCCGCCCGGTCCATCGCGGGCTTGACGGCCAACGCCTTTACACCTATTACAATCCCGAGCAACGCCATCAGCGCGGCCAAAATCGTATGCTCTTCGGCGATCCATACCGTCATGATTATTGCTAGCGCGCCATTGGCCAGCCCGAACGCGCGAAGCCAGGGTGAGAGCTTTCGCGTCTCCAGGCGAAGGAATTCTCTGTCTATACTGCCCGAGGAGAGCAAAACAGCGGCCATGAGTGCTTGAATCGTGCAGCAGAGGAAGGTCGAGAAAAACAGCGCCAGGCTCCACGTTCCGCGTGTCACGTTTTTCAATCGCCATGCCAGATAGACGAGCAAGGCGCACCGCAAACAAATCCCCATGTGGTGAATTTGCCAAAACCGGTATGGTCTAGCGCCCGCCGATCCGAAGAGCTTCCGCACCAAGCTGGGCTGTTCTTCCGATGTCGCGGCCGCCTGGCCGCCGACTTGGGAGAGCCGCGGTAGCTTGGCCGATGCGGAATCGTCCTTTAGTTCCTCGAGCGCAAGCTTGATATCGTCGACGTGCTGTGCGCGGCGATCCGGGTCCTTGCGCAGGCAGCGCCAGATAATTTTCTCGAGTTCAGGGGGCAGATCCGGCGCGACTTCCGCGAGCGGCGGCTCCTTGTGCAGGATTGCTGAAAGCGTCGCGATCTTGTTTGCGCCTTCAAATGCCCGGCGGCCGGTGGCCATTTCGTACAACACCGAGCCGAACGAAAAAATGTCTGAACGCGCATCCACCGTCTTGCCTTCGGCCTGCTCAGGGGACATGTAGGAGACGGTGCCGAGGATCGTGCCTTCTTGTGTCTGAACGTCTTCTCGATCGGTTATCGTCGCCGTGCCGGCCTCAGAATCGACAGCGGCATGGACAGTCGTCTCAGTCAGCTTGGCCAGACCGAAATCCAGCAGTTTTACGCGGCCGTCCTCGCCGACAATAATGTTGGCCGGCTTGACATCGCGATGCACGATTCCGGCCGCATGGGCCCCGGCGAGGGCGTCGGCAACCTGGATCGCATACTTCAGCGTGTCCCTCAGCACCAGGCCGCTCTTCCCGATCAACCGGTCGACCGTCTTGCCGTCAACAAACTCCATGGCGATGTAATCCGTGCCGCCGGAAGAACTGATGTCATAAATATGGACGATGTTGGGATGGTTCAGCGCCGAGGCGGCCTTCGCCTCCTGTTGGAATCGCCGCCTGCGCTCGGGGCTCGTGGTTGCATCGGCACGCAGGATCTTGATGGCTACCGGTCGGTCAAGATGTGTATCGAAGGCCCGGTAGACCACGCCCATTCCGCCTTGACCGAGCTTTGCTTCAATCCGGTGTCAGTGCCGGGATAAAACACCCGCAATTTTGCCGGTTTTGCCGACCCGCGCCGCCGTCAGCCTGGGCGGAGACGCGGTAGGCACTCTACAGTAGTTTCTACATTCTTTCCTTTTCACACCCTGTTGTCTGCTTTGCTCAGAAGTTGGAATCCCTTTCGATTTCTGAGGAGACGCATTGACCGAGACCCGCTGCTGTCCGTACTGCCAGCGAAGCTTTCATCCATCCCCGTACCGACTCCAGCAGCGCGTTTGCAGCCAGCCCGAGTGCCAGCGGCATCGCCAGGCCGATTACCACCGGCGCAAGATTCAATCCGACCCGGTGTATGCCCAGGTGGTATTGGACAGCCGGAAGCAGTGGCGCGCCGAGCACGCCGACTATCAGAAGACTTACTGGCGCACCCATCCCGAAGCTGCTGAGCGCAACCGTCAGCGACAACGGCAGCTCGATCGGCAGCGCCGCGTCACCGCGCTTGTAAAGAACAACGTAGCTCTGGACCTAAAGCATTCCGCGGCAGAGGTTTGGCTGGTTGGGCCGGATGCGGCCGATCTTGTAAAGAACAACGCAGCTTTCTCCGAAGTCATGGTCTTTCAACGGGTTATCCCCCTCACGCCGGAATCTTGTAAAGAACATCGTTCTGGTTCCAGCGACGCCCTGCGCGTATAAATGAGGATCGAGCCCATGCTTACGACCGAACAGATCAACGACCTGCATCGCCTGTACTGGTCCGACCACTGGCCGATCCGCAAGATCGAGCGCCACCTGCACATGGGCTGGGACACGATCAAGAAGTATCTGGACATGCCGGCCCAAACTCCCGCGGGACGGCCGCGGTCCAGCAAACTCGATCCGTATAAGGCCACCATCGCCGAGTTGCTCGAAAAGGATCCGTCCGCCAGCGCCGCCGTGATCGGGCAGCGGCTCCGCCCACTGGGCTACACCGGTGCCGGCAGTATTCTGCGCCAGTACGTGCATGAAGTGCGTCCGCAGTTGAAGCCGCAACGAGCCTTCGTGCGCATGGAGCCAAGACCGGGCGAACGCTTCGAGGCCGACTGGGGTCACTTCGACTCGCTCGACTACCAAGGCGACCAGCGGAAGCTCTACGCCTTCGCTCTCGTTGACGGGCACAGCCGGATGCAGTATCTGGAGTTCACGCACAGCCAGAGTTTCGAGACCTTTGTTCGTTGTCACGTTCACGCCTTTCAGAAACTGAACGGCATTGCCCGAGAGATCTGGTATGACAATCTCGCCACCGCCGTCGCCGAACACGATGGACGATTAGTTCGCTTCAATCCGCGCTTCCTCGCCTTTGCCCGTGAGTTCAACTTTTACCCGCGCGCCTGCAATCAGGCGAGTGGCTGGGAGAAGGGAAAAGTGGAACGCGGTGGCGTCGGTTACGTCCGTCAGAACTTCTGGCCGCTGCGCGATTTTCTCGACCTCCACGATGTGAACCGCCAGGCGCGTGAATGGCTCGATCAGATCGCCAATCGGCGATTGCACAGCGAAACGCGAGAGCGTCCCATCGATCGTTTCCAACCCGATGCCCTCCGATTTTTGCCAGTCATCACACCGGATTATCGCGACACCGTCGAGGCGCTGGTCCACAAAGACATGCGATTGCAGTTCGACGGCAATCGCTACTGCGTGCCGCATCGCTTCGCCGGCCGACGTCTCACGCTGAAGGCAGACTCCAGTTCGGTCACCATCTATGATCGGGTGCACGAGATCGTCAGCTATGCGCGTTCGTGGCGCCGTGGCCAGACCTTTGGGGCCGAACGATTCGAAGCCGAACTGGCCGAGTTCCGGCCCGCCGCCCGGCGGTCGCG